>JGI24158J21664_10007204_pt1 | contig 14755 bp, 11 predicted proteins | sample Ectturendosymbi3_FD_21664 | JGI IMG/M metagenome (IMG submission 21664) | reverse complement strand
CTTCACTTTGCAAAAAACTGTATGATTTTATCTACTTTAGTTACTTCGCAATTACATTTTGAAATGTGTGCAGGACTTTATGGACACCCTGTATTTTCTCAAAACTGTACAATATGCACGATCACGGCACATGGCAACAACTTTCAAAAATCTTTTTTCATATAAGTGTGTTAGAACAAATCATGGCAAAAATGTTGCAATGTGTAGGACCTGTCGCATAAGGTTGTGTTTATAATAAAATTAAAACATTATTATTTATTATTACATGTGTTTTCCTATCAAGTAAATCTGCAACTGCTTCCTCGGTAATAACTCAGAGATATATATGAGTGATTTGGAAGATGTTTCTTAACCAAGCCTTACGCGGACATATTTCACACTGTGACAATCACCGTCATTACGTCACAGAGATCCTTAAGGAATGTCTTCGTTGCAAGAGCGCACTGATTGAACACAAATTGTGTCACGATGACGTAGGGGCATTTTTTAGCACAGCAAACCAAGATTACTTTCGCATTATTGCTTGGAGCCCCGTCCGTACAAAATGATTTGAGCTTGGTCCACTCCTAGGTATTACTTCCACAAAATCGTTCAACACATTCGTTTCCTCCAATGAAGTAGTTGTTTAAAAAAAAGCAGAACAGGAACTCTTTCCTTAATAAGAGATTCTATCAGGTGGCGTGAGAAAGCCAGCAATTTGCTGCAGCTTGTTACGTCGGTGAGTTAGTTGAGTCGCAAGCTGAACTGGCAGAGCGATTCTAGGAGATCTTTAGTAATCTGAGCTACTGTAAAATATCCTTTAAAATGTCTTCAATTCTGGGTTGGATGGTGTTGTTTCACAGTATTCTGACTGTGCAACAGCATCATCAAACACAGAATTGAAGCGCAGAATTAAGTTTCTTGACATCCTCCTATCAAACGAAGAAATACGTTTCTTTACTTCTTGATGTCTGCAAGAGCAGTTCACTATTTCCACAGCGCATGATTTTACCAACGTTTCGCTGACTGTGAAATTTTTTGATCTTAGGAGCGCTAGCTCTTAAAAGACGTTTCAAACACAGATTTTATTGACAAATGGAAACCGCACTGAGACAAGGTATTTCTACCATCGAGCTTTCTTGGTTCTGCACATGTCCTCAGAGTCGTCGTAAAGAGTTTTAACGAGGTCGCTTTTTAATTCTGAGGGCTTCATCGACGCCACTCCCGTCGTTCAGTACCACACTTTTACACAAAATTGTGAATGCACCATCACAGATTACTTGTTTCTCTTTAACCCAAGTAATGTTCGAAATGCTTGCTGCATCTTAACTTAGCAGCAAGGTTGAATTGAAAACATTTCGAAGTATATTTTTGCTTAATCTGCAAGCTTGGTTTATTAATTACTGCAATAATATATTTATGTTTACATTATGCAGAGGGGGAGCGGCGTAACTGACAGGGGGAAGGGGTGCGAACCATCCTCTTGGGATGAAACACAAATCTGACAAGAGGGAAGGGGTAAGAACCATCACCCTCGGGATGAAACATGCACAAATAGAATCTGTTTTGCGAAGGAAGAACTTTGACTGTGTTCCGTGCATGAAAGCATAGAAAAACTCTTTCACTACATTTTGTTTGAAGAGTCAGCAACTGGATAGCATTATCAAAAGCATTATGCATGATCTTTAGACAATTTTCTGTGAAAGTAAAAGAAAATTTTATAGCAACTAAAACTGTGTAGTTCAGATATATTCTTATATATTTGTATGTATATGTAAATGGGTACAAGCGTCAGACCTTTGCTTGCACCTGATAAAAACATCCACGTAAGATTTGTTAATAAATTCAAACTACTTTGTAAATCTGGAAAAAAGGGTAAAACAAAATTCAACGTTTCTCAAATTGTGCCTTGACTGAAGAAAGACATTTTTAAAAAGCGTATGAATAGCAAAGCCTTGAAGTGAATATCGTCTCATAAAAAATCCTAATACGAAACCTCAGCAAAAACCTAAATGTCCCATTTAAACATCATCTCATAAAACCACCATCTTCTACTAAGTATACGTAGTAGGATTGCTTTTTATTCGCTTTTTAAGTGCTTGCTTCAAACGATTTTTGATTTTCCTCAAGAAACATGCCCGCTCACTTGTAAATACTCAATATCACTCACCGTGTGCAATCCAAGCAAGTGCGATCGACCAAAGGGTTGCATTCACATTCTTCGTCGGTCTTGTTAACGAGCCAGCTGGCACCGAATTCATTATTTGAATCAATCAAAGTTTTGTCTTTTCCTTCGAAATCGTCTTCTTTAACGTTGGAACATGTGCCTGTCGGTCATGAGAATAAAATGGTAATCTGTGTTGATTTCTATCGTCACAGCAATTACATTTTTGCCACTCTGAAAGCTTGCGAAGTTTACTTTCAGTTTGTATGAAAAATACACAGATTTATTCAATAGGTAATGATCATTTAGCACGCAACACTGAAAACGATGATAAAGATAACAGATATTTGTCTATGCAACACTCACGACGAAGCATCCCATTGCGACGCAAAACTAAAATAGAGGCAAGGCGCAAGTACTGCTAAAGGGCTGGAGAGGCGTCATGCACGATGTGGAATAGTACGAAAGACAAGAAAATACTGGTGGCGCTTTCTTCCGCGCTCAACTGCAGAAGCTGCATAGACCAATTTGAAAAAGCCTCTCGTTTTAAATGGACGGTTATAGAGACGTTTTTGGAAGAAAAAATATTTTTGAGGTTGTTTGGAGAAAAATATCTGAACGGTGCAATTATCGCTGTATTTCGTTATTAATCTGTTGGTTAAATGTATTTCAGTTTGACTTGGTTTTCCAGGCATAAAATTTGTTTTTTTTAACCCTTTTTAAGAGATTACAAACAGTGATCGATTGCTCTTGACTGAAAGTGAAAGCAAACCCAAATTTCGGTTGAACCACGAAGTTGTGAACTCACAGGTGTTACTGTACATCTGTGTTACGTTGATGAAGCCTGTCCAATATTTGCACTTCACAGACCTTACTTTTAAGCAGAACTCTTGAAATAAATTGGCAAAATTTTTTTATTACCTCAGTAAGTATGTATCGAGCATTATAACAGTAACTACAGCAAAATGCTTAATTGCAAAAAACACAACTCGTTTACTGCAATAAGCTACACAGTGTTAAGGACAAGTCGAGAACCAATAAAATGGCAAAATGAAACAATATGTGGCCACTGACAAATACAATGTGGCCTTTTCATGACCACATAAATAAAAACTATTCATTGAACACATTTGGCGACAAGGTAACCTATAAAGTAAAGGCAATGTCAAGGATAGGCCCACTGTAAAGTACGGCAATGGATTCTAGGCTATAATATGAGTCTTTGGAGGGTTTGATTCACTTTNTAGCACTTCTGGGTGAAACGTTATGGCAAAATAACCGAATATTAATTAGAGAAATCCCGAGGAAATCCCCCAGGTATCTGTAAACATTTTTGNTTTTTTTGGCAATAACGTTTGAACCAGAAATGCTAGATAGTCGATCAAGGTCTGTAAAGAGTCGTATTATAGCCAAGAATCCAATAAAACTTTGAGCCACTAAATCGGCTCGATTAGATCGGCAATGACGTAATCAAAAGAAACGCAAAACATACCCCACTCACGACGTCAGCAACCACAAACTCCAAGTACAAAACTTAATTTTTTTCATTCTAAACTACTCTTTACGACTCTTTACGACTTCACGACTCTTTGACTTTTTACAGGGTTAATAGCTCTCCAGCTCAATCTGCTGCCGAGTTATGGCTGACCAAATTTGGCCCGAAATAGCTAATGATACCTTTTGTGCAACTTTTTTATTTTTGTCATAAACTGGGTTTTCAGCCATAATTTTGGCTCCAGATATGCTAGAAAGCCAATCGAGGGCTCTAAAGACTAGATTCCAAAAAAATTGAGCTAAAATTTTGGCTCATTGGCTTGGCGTCCAGGGAAGGGTAAAGTTCGCCAAAAAGGCAAAAGAACCCCTACTTGTGACATCCCCCACAGATAACCCCAAACCCAAAACAAAAGAAAAATTTTCAATCTCAACTTAAGAATTGCTGAATCCGTAGAGGGTTTGAACAGCTCTGTGGTTCGATCGGCCGGCGAGTTATGGATTAAAAATCTTGGTCAAATATGTTGCCGCCATGGGCTGAAGATAGTTAAGTTTTAGCGAAAGACAAGAGTGGTGGCGACAACGGCATGAATCAAACAAAACTTATGCTTGTTCATATGTACAAGCTTAATTGAGACAAAACTTTCAAATTTTATCTGTATTTAGAAGATTTGCATTCAAGCTGATTACATAAAAGTCACACCAAACATAATCATCGCTATCACTCCCACACCCACGCATATGCAGCAAAAACACAAAAAGAAACCTTACCGCAAAGACCCACAGTTTTGTTGTACATAGTTGACATTGGAACGGAGATGATGGTATATGGTATGCCCAAACCAGAATACTGAAGTTTGAGGCCAATTTCTGGTATAGTCAAATACGTTCTTCTTCCACGTGGCATTATGTGAATGCCATTTTTCATCCAAGGAAATTCTGATAGTTGATCGTCATTTACTTTGACCTTGGCACATAATTAAGGGCGTGTTACAAAAGAATACAGTATATGTCGATGTTCCGCTTAGCAGTTGTTCCAATAGCGTCAAACTAATCACCAACTTGGACACTTTTTTGTAATTGCAGGAGCTCATCCACCAAGCTTCCAGAAAGCTGACACAAACTTTGAAAAAATGTTATTGGTTAGAGTAACGCATTAACAAAACGCCCCTTCTCAAATTGTTATTTCGCTTTTACAGTACGCAATTGGTGTAAAATCCCTTATTTTCCCCTGCTTTACGTGAATGCTGTTGCTCTGAGTGAAAAATAAGGAAGTTCAAAAAATTTACTAAACACTGTGTGGTTAATTTAACTTGTACGTAATTTACCAAGCAATTCACACCGCGCAAAAATTGAAAGCAAATTTGAACTAAAAAAGTATCGTTAATAAGCTCACGGAAAAACAAGAAACCATGGACTGATGGACAATACATACTCAAAGAATGGAGAATGAAATCAAAACCGTATTTATAGTTTTAAACCGAATGCCACAAAAACCGTTGTCTTACCGATTGCGCGAGTGTAAATGGATCATTTTGATAGAGTTCAATTAAAGTTTTTCCCCATTTGACGAAAATACGCTTCAGACACGTTGCTTCAGTAAACCGGTTACACACAGTGTTGTCACTGCAAGAAAGAAACAATTTCAATATTATGGTTTGGTGGGATTTGCTTGGATTTGCTTGGATTTGCTTAACATGAACAAGAACTCGTGATTGCATTACCTGTAGATATGCAGCTTCGAAGAGTCCCTGTACGTTACCAGTGTGTAAACACATTTTCCCATGAAAGCGTAGTAAGAGCTATCAAAAGTTATGTAATGAGGATCACCAAATACGAGGCAGTCACCTGTCGAAAAAACATGGGTCGAGATACCCGGAAAAACAGCTTCATTTTTGGTGAAAAATATAACATTCAAAAGCAAACGCAATAGAAGCATACCGAGTGCAATCTGGTAGTGTTTCGTGAAACACCTTAAAACAAACAACTTTAGCTGTTTGGCTAGTCTAAAGCTAACACNGTTTAATTTCGATGAAACCTACATCGACACTCGTAAGTTGGACAGCAGGGGTCTGTTCTGTTTTCCACCTTAACCGGNGGCCTTCCATCGACGCAGGTCGGGATCTCTTGTTTTGGACANCGATGCAAGGGTTCCTCAACCACGTTGCAAGATTCACAAAAGCTGCACTCGCATCGCTTTTGAAAGCACTTAGTAATATCCCAAACGTCTCCGTGCTGTAAAACAAGAAGCTACACCTATTGACTAAGTAGGCAAACATTACCTACCGAGATATCTTCACCATTGTCACTAAGTTTTTGGGCAACTCACCTGTGTTTTAATTAGAATATTGGTATGTTGCAGTGGCTTCCAGGAAACTTTTTTTTTTACTCAAATGACACGACGCATTTTGACTAAAAGATTAACTTTCTGCTATATATTTCAGGACCGATTTTTGATTTTCTTAGCGCTCTGAATCAAGAGTCAAGCCTGTTTCACCTTCCAGTGCACTCCTTGGTCGTCGCACGTGTCCTGACAACATTTCGTAACGTTGCAGCAATCAGGATTACTCTCTTCTGGTATGACGGTCAACTCTCCATTTGTACACGTGGTAGGGCCTGAGTCACATGCAGATTCATCGCAAGCGCATCTGCAAAGAGTTCAAATTTCTTGATGTTACTTCATTAATTTTTTTGTTTTTGCTTAAATCGAGTCCTTTAGCCTTTTGATGACAGTCACCTAATTGACTTTCATGCCCTTTCCTTGATAACTCTCCAACCGATCGGGCTAGAGAATAAATGAAAACACCGTAAGATGCGAAATTTCGTATACTTTCACTTACAAATTGGGTAACTACGGATTTAAAATTTGCTGGGGCAGTGTGACGTGACGTAGTGGGCGCAGTAACGTTACTGGATTCTGAGAAAAAAAATTAAAATGCCAATTTACCAGCTTTTGCAGAAAGCAGTCAGAAAGGCGGATCAGTAGTAATAAAAAGGTTTTGGGTAGACATTTCACGGTTTTTAGTGATTGCAGCCGGTGCAACAAGAGCAGCTGGAGTCTCCTCCAACCTGCCTCCCTACCCCCGACCCACAACTTTGCGTTATGATAATATTTTCATTTTTTACATGTTTTTGATGTTTTGATGTTTTTGATTCTTTTCATGTGTTTGATAGTTTTTTGTTTTCCAATATTTTTTCAGTCTTTCAATATTAATATTTATGCGTAATGGCAACATAATCATTTTTTGATTAATGTACTATTTTAGAGATAAGACAACTTTTCTGACATTTGGTCCAAACTCACCACATCATTGCTCTAATCCAGTGTTTCTCAACCTTTAAGACAAGGACTATTTTCGGACTAGTATAAATCTTCGCGGATTTAAGATAGACTACGACTACGAGAATGATACAAACACTAGTTTTCGCAAATTTGATTCATCGCCCACATTCACAAATTTCAATGAGAATCTTGTATCTGAGTTTGTTTCACAGGTTTGTTGAAATAAGGGCCTGTGATCTTCAACGCACATCTGATGGCGTCTTCTGATGGAAGTTGGTTATCGGTGCCTGGTTTTAAAAATACTTGTATCGTTGAAAAACAGCTTCACAACGGTATGTGTAGGAAAAAAGAGCTTTTGTTGCCTGCCGACACAGATCAGATTTGGTTCCATTGTCTGCACATCCACTCAAAATTGAGTCAGACTCTACAGTTGTCGACTTAGCAGCTCAGTCTCCTGTTCAGCAATGCAATCCACTTCGCAATGAACCTGTAGCTCTGGCACCTCAAAAGGGCTTCGCACTCAGTTAAATGTTTTGATGTGATTGTGAGAAGAGATAAATCTATCCACCTCGGAGAGATGTAGTAAGGCGCTCAAGAAAGATTTGACAAATGCAGCGCAAATCAATTTCTACCTCTTCTGCAAATGAGTTTAATTCTACAAAGGCAGATATTCTTCCATTTTCAATTCGATGAATCCACAACTGTATTTTACTTTTAAACGCGACGATGTCTCGGACATATCTAAAAGTATTTTACCTTTCCCTTTCCTGGAGCTGTTTAACTGATTGAAACGTATAAAAAATCACCTAAGAATATTTGGCAATCAACTTGCTGTCGATGAATTGTTCAGCAAACCTATGATTCTGTTTTTTTAATAACGCATCGGTGCATTGCGTGGGCCACTCTTTCCAGCATCTTTCCTCATGAGCCATCGGATGCTCAAATGAAACAAACGTCCACTGTGTTCTGCCCCCATCACGCCGCACAAAGCACCAAATTAACGAATGCGTAAGGAACGGCTTTTGGTGTGATTAACAGCAGATGAAATCCCTTCAAAAACTGTCAGATCTTAAATTTCTTCGCTGTCTGATTTTTTCTCGGCGAAGAAGACAAAACTACCTAAATATTTTTGTTTTCGTTTTTCATAAATTCATGAAGTCTTGTTGAATCTTATCATGGCCCAATAAGCACCATCGGCACAAACAAACACGCTGTGAGTTCGCGAAAGCTGATGTCCCTTAGTGAAGGAATCTACTTTCTTAAACATTTCTTTTCTTGTAGTATGTTTGGCAAGTGGACAGCAAGAGAATATTTTCCACGTATGCGGTCCTCAGTCGCACGGTACCTCACGAACACCATGAACTGTGCATCGTTTTCAAAATCTGTAGTCTCGCCCAACTCTGAAATAAGATTTTGACTTCGGTTCGCAGCAGCAATAATTTATCAGCGCCTAACCGCAATTCAATTTCTACCTCTTCTGCAAATGCGGAAGAGTTAGAAACAGGGCCGGATCAAATGAACGGGAGGCCCCGGGCAGAATCGTGACCGCGAGGCCCCCTAAACGCTTAGCGCAACTGGGAAGTTTCACATGCCCTATTTCAAATTTGCAGAAGCACCGGTCAAAAACGTCGAAACTGATGCGATTTGACAGCCTGCACTTCAGTTCAAAGACAATTGAGGATGACCATGTACGGCGCTTCGTATGTGCTTAATTTGTTCGAATATGCAATGATAAGATTGCAGTTCGCTCATGTCCATGCTCCTTTGCCTCCAGACAGGTTGCGAAACCTGCTATCGGTTGTTCTACTGTTGGTGTTGCCTGCGTAACAATAACACGGCAATAAATCCTCAAATGCTCACTTCAAGTTACGGTGACACGTGTTTTCCGCATGCGACCAGGGCTCCCACTGCGGGTTTTTTTCCACCCAGATCTGTTTTTTCATTCGATCTGAGTGTCTAGATTTACTTATGAAAAATTTCGTTAATTATGATAAATCGCGTTGTTTCTGAAGTGATAAATTCATCAGCAACTGCAATGTGTTCAGTTATATAGAGATAACTTTATATTACACTGTTTGCATGCGCACATCAGGTAATAAAGTATACGCATATCGGATGAAGCAGAACGTGTTCAATCGGTTTCATATCCTCATGCAAGATCATTGTCGGGGTTACATAGATAATTTTGTTGTCTAATGATAATAATTGAAGAGACTGGTGAGAAGAGGGTTAGGACCGATTGTTTAAATTTCGGTGTTTCCCTATGCAAACAAATTAAAAAAAAAATTGCAGTTACAGGAAGAAGGAATTGGGTATATATTTTTGTGGGATTTTAGATCCCGCTGCAGTTCAAGATTGCAAAAAATTTCCTACTCTAATAACAAATGTACTTCTACAATTAATGGCAAATATCATCAACGGAGTATGTTACCAGCACTATGAAAAAAGTCTTGTCTTAAGAAACAAAAAGGTCGTTCAAATGTTAATGTTTGCGTTGCAGAAGAAATTTGGAAGAGGAACTATAATTAAATCAGTATTCGATTATCGTTTCAATTCAAATAAGCACACCCATGTTTCTGTGCGTAACACAAGCTTTCTTGGTTTTTATTGTACGAATATAGTTTTTTTGGTGGGCAATCTGGGTTTATTTGAAATCACTGAATGGGAACCCTGCGTATGCCTGTTGAACACAGACATCTTGGCAGGTAATCCAGCGATACAGTGACACTGCTGACAGCTTTAAGCCACGTATAGTTATATAACGTGTGAAAAGAAGCATGATCTGTAGCCGTGCTTCCACAAGTTTGAAAAATCGATTGTTAGGGTGAGACTGCGATCAACGTGCCCGAGTGAATAGCTTAATCAAACGATTCTTATGCAGGCTTCTTTTCACACAGCACAAAAATACGTGGCTTGTTAGAATACGGGCAGAAAATCAGGTTTAGACAGAACAGAGCCCAACCGCAATTCTGTCTAAACCTGAACAGCTGTGCTGTCCACACCTCGTGGAACAATGGCGATTTAATCAAACAAACACACAGAGAATGCAGGTTAAGGTCATTGCCAATTTTTAGTGGGCTGACAGCGATTTGCCTAACCCGCAAAGCTTGACACATACAGCTGTGGCCCGTGGAATAATCTGGTTATGTGCATTTAGGCTGGCAGTGCTGTTCGGTTGCACACCCTTGAGCTGCGCGGCATCGCTGCACATTATTCTGGCTATTTTCACAGGTGCTGGTTTGACCAAGCTCTTTCCTGCTGTATAAGGTGTTTTTGCTCTTGCATTTTTCCAAGCAATAGAAAAAGAAGCACGCACTGCTTTACTATGGGAGTACGTTTTTACTCCTGAAGTAGATGGACGATAAGTACAACTTCAATTTGGTGTTTTTTCTCTTAAAAAGCTCAAGAATTTCGTCATGGTATTTTACATATTTTTTCCTCGATAGTTAAGCGTCTTTGAGAGATCCGTGAGCAAGGACTTCTAAGCAATGCACGAACTGTGGCCGGATTTCACCGTTTACCACGACTGAAGTAATCAAAGTTTCAAGTAGTTGTTTTTATACACAAACGCCTGCTTTCGTTCAGCAATTATAAACTAAGACGGCAAAAACAAACTGCAGTTTTGATAACAACTTTAAGCTGTTAACCACACTACCTCAAAAGTATGAATGCCATGTGGAACAGCAAATGTTTGACTTTTTCACGCTGGTTAGGTGCTTTTTAATCGCTGTACGAACAAAATCGTGGATGGTATGAAGTTGATACAGTTATTATTGTGTGAGGGCATTACAGCAAACTTGTTTGCCCCTTGTGCTTGCGGACTCGGGGTTGATAAACACTGCTCTAACTTAACCTGTAACGGACTGTGTTGCAAAAAGCCGTGCCAAGGCATGTCACGTTTTAATCCGATAAGGAAATATTCATGCAACTGACCAAGACTGCTTCACTTGAACATCATTTGATGACCATGTGGACGCTAGTATAAAAACAAACTCACTGACAACTTGCTAACCTATTCTGTTCTTTTGCGTAGCATCTCTCTCTGAACATTCATCCAGTTTTTAACAAAACCAATCAGTAAATTAATCATTACGGTTGCTTTTACAGCGCGAAATACTTTACAGTTAGTCATTAATCCGGTTTACCTTGTTCTGTAACAAAATTAATATCATTTTTGCAGAAACAGCATTTTCACCACATCCTAGGAATCAATTGAAGACAGAACAGTTTGCTTCTATTGTTGCTATTCTGAAACCTGGTAAAGACTCAAAACTTCCACAAGGCTATCGACCCATATCACTGCTGTGTACCTCGTACAAGCTACTGGAACGCATAGTTCTAAGCGGAATATATCCCATTGTAGACCCTTGCCCACCCAAGGAGCATGCGGGCTTCCGTCACGGGAAATCCACAGTTGGACAAGTTACGCGGCCTTCACAGAACATCGAACTGGCATTCAACAACAAAAAAATGTGCGGTACTGTCTTCCTGGGTTTGACGTCAGCTTATGACACTGTCTGGCACAAGGATCTTCACCTAAAGCTGTTAAAAATCATTAAGTGTAAGAAAATGACTAATTTTATAATGGAACTACTTTATACAAGAACCTTTGTCTAGTGACTAATGATGGTGAGAAGAGCCGCTCCCAAAGCTGGCTAAAAAACGGCATGCCACAGGGTTTTGTCTTAGCCCCAACATTGTGTAAAATCTATACGTCGGACTTTTCCACAACAGTTGCTGATCGGTACTTGTATGCAGACGGCATAGCTCAGACTATTGCTGCACCTACATCCAAGTAGGTAGAAGGCATCCTGTCTCATGATATGAATATTGTGCAAAATTTCCTAAAACGGTGGAGGTTAAAATTGTGAAAAACAAAACTTTTTCATCTGCCTTCCATATCTGCAACCACCAAGTTAATAAGCAACTAAAATTTGTCTGGATCAACAGCAAATCATCAAATATGAGCCTACTCCACAATATCTTGGAATCAATCTTGATCGCAGCCTATCATTCAAACATCACATCGAACAACTGAAGAGCAACGTCTCAGCTAGAGTGTCCCTGGTTTAAAGACAGGCTGGCATAAAATGGGGAGCATCCAAACAGAGCTCTTAAAAATATCTCTTCTAGCCCTGGTATATGGTCCAGCTGAATATTGCGCGCCAGTCTGGTGTCGCAGCTCACATTCGCACAAAATTGATGTGGTGCTGAATGAAGCCATGCAAACAATTACAGGATGCGTGAAAAGCACCCCAGTAAGTTATCAACTCCTTGTGGCTGGAATCAGTCCTCAAAAACTCAGACGTGATACTTCACTTCTGAGTTTCCACAACTACACCAAAGCTAAACTTGTTGACCATTTGTTACATCACACGCTGAATATACACCCAACTCCTATTCGGTTAGAATCAAGGTGACTGCTACGGCCATATGTGGAGCATCTCTAAAGAGAAGATATTGCTTTCCCACAGGTCCCCTCACCCCAGAAACTATACATTAATGAACTGACTGCAAAACCAGATGGATACCAGTACACCACAAAAGCTTGGATACAACTAAGCCGGTGCAAGACTGGAGTCGATCGCATTAAAGCAAACATTGAGCATCTCCCATATCAACAGGGAAGATCTACTGGAATATATCCTGAGCATTAATTTTTGACGACAACTCGCTCTGTATTGTTTATGCGAAGAAGAAGAAACATTTTCACAAAATTTGCCTGCTTTTTTATGTCGTCTTTAACATTTCAACGAAAGTAGCGACCATTGCAAATTTCGAAAGCAAGATACATATATCTCATTAGCAGCTTAAATTCATTTGTAGGCTTATTCTTATTAGAGAACCTGACCAAGTCATCGTTGCTGTCCTTTTGACATTTGTTACTTAAAATATTGTAAACATCTTCCAAACTTCTTCGTAACAGTATTATCTGTGTCATTTCATTCACTGAAGAATTTTATGCAATGCAGTTGATCGCTTTAAAATGACTGAAAACTCACCTTCCTTGGAATTTGTCACTGTCGAGAAAAGCAAAGAAAAGATTCACATCTTCTATCGCGTGGATGTAGGCAAACGTAGTACGCGTGTTTGTTCTTATTTTGGTTGTCCCCAGCGTATTGACCAGTAAGTATAACTTTTCCCCCACTTGCCTTCACTTTATTGCATAGCTATTACCTTCCGAATGTTCGTGCTTTCTGTACGTTTTCTCGCCCTTTTGTCCAGTGTTACTTCGCTCATAAACCAACTATCTCAACCATCGCATTGCCTATGATGATGTTGCACCAACTATCCACACCATTGCTCCAATCTGTAACTGACTGCTGTCGCTGACTGCTTTGTGAAAATGCATACCGATTACTTCGGGCTTCAATGCGATTAACAAATATTAACCCAACTCCGTTGGCGTTGCGTTAAGTATGCGATTCACCACAGACGGGTTGTGTGCGAAGAATAACATCCACATATACGTGGCGCGTACAAGCAATAATAGAGTGATCATGGCATGTGATCCCTATTGTTGCTTGCTGCCACAGTGTAAAGCCTTGCGCACTTGCCACTCGGACTTTCCGATCGCAATAAAATGGTGTTGTGACCAGGATGTGAAGGTCGTGTCAGGTGCAGCCTTCGCAAAAAGAACGTGCGACCCGTGCGGTTCGTTGTAAAAAGAAGGGGATGTTGCTACAACCTCTTCGTTTGGCGTTTGAGTTATATGCGTGATTCACCACGAACGGGATGTGCGCGAAGAATAACATCCACATACATATGGCGCGAACAAGCGATAAGAGTGATCATGGCATGTCTCCACTGTTGCTTGTTGCCAGTGTGAAGCTTTGCGCACTTGCCGCTCGAGCTTTCCGATCGCAACAGTAGACATAGGGTGCTGGTTGTAGTACCAATTTGTTAAACTTTTTTGCATCTTTCGCATACAGGGTTCTGTGAACGGCCCCTTCCTGCTGGTCTTGGCTTGTTTTCGTAGATTATGACCTTACCTAAGTTTTGTTCTAGCATTTTCTGCATAGCTATTTGTCCTGCTTTTACTTTTAGCGATTTTGACATGGTTGACGATCTTATTTTTGCTTTTGACGTCTTTTGCGTCACCCTGTTATTTCTTGAGTCACAGAGCCTTTTGGTTTTGAACTGCTATCAATGCCAAGTGTTGCTTTATTTTTTGACTGTAGATGGATTAAGAATAATGCGAACGTCTCAAAATAAAACCTGCATATATTTTTGTGGGCTCTTTTAGTGTTGATGAAACTGTTAAGTCTATCTCAATTTTATGCTCCAAAGTCTCTTCAAATCTGCTGTGTTTTGCATTTAGTGCAACATCAAAGTAACCAATCTAGCTGTAGGCTGTTTTTTTTTTCACTGAGATATTTCAGCCACTTTTTGCTGAGACATGTGGTCATTGAGACATTTCGGTCGTTTGTCTCACAGTTGTATCAAAAACCCCCGCAACAGTCTTCATTAATCTATATTTTTCAGACATTTTGATCAAAATGAATAAAATTTTTCGGCCATATAAAAAGGCATTTCGGTCTATGACCAAAAATTGACAAAAAAGCAGACTGTTGGCAATCCCCAGCGTATACAGTGAACACGAATAGCAGTTAGCATTCCACACCCATACTTCGCTTGTGAACAGCAATCGTCGACTTTTTCTAACATTTTCTTTTCGTATTTCTTGCATAATACATCATTCACAGGGCATAATTTCCGTTTATTTTCAAGATCTTTCACGACAGGACAGTCAGATCCGTTTTCGTAGATGCAAGTCTAAAAAAGGAAGTTTCTGTGAAAATGAGATTGATAAACACGGGCATAGCACTTTCGTAGCA
>JGI24158J21664_10007203_pt1 | contig 14756 bp, 8 predicted proteins | sample Ectturendosymbi3_FD_21664 | JGI IMG/M metagenome (IMG submission 21664) | reverse complement strand
ACTACCTTGTTTTGAATGCCCGCTGTAACTTTGAAATTTGACGCAATGCCAGGCAAGCCGATCGCAACGGTGAAACAGTAAAACACTTCCTTGAGTGCATTAAAAGCGCTTTCGCAGTTTCGTACACCATACTGTACAAATCTTCGGCAGTATAGCAACAGGTCGAAGCGAGGCGGTGACCATGACAATGCAGAGATACCATTNTTATAATTTCCGCTTCCAACTTCTGTGCCAGTGAATTGTGTCGACCTATCATCGCTGCCGCTGTTGCAATAACCACGTGNAGGAAAACATGCTTTCCTCAAATTGTTTTACTTCANTATAAGGCAAAACCATGTCTTCTTGGCTTTCAGAATTTAGGGTGTCATTGCAAAATTTTAGGGTGGGTGTCATTTTGACACTCAAAAACGGCTGAAAACACTCGTCCTAAATATCCACTAAACATTAAAAACTAGCATGATATGTGTCAAGTGTACAGGTTCAATTCTCTATGGTGGGAGAATAAAATCTGATTTAGGTACAGTAATGATCTATTTTAGTGGGTTCGCATCTTTACCGTACTATGGACAGTTATCACAAGACTCACACGCTTGTTTACCCGCCCATACCCGTCCCTGATACTTTCTCTAATGTAAAACTGGCAATAAATCATTAGACATATTGTGTTTCTATCTTTTATTGTATTTATCAATGATGGTAGCATAAAATAGACGAATNGTACTCACCAATAATGGTTCGTTTAACTTGTTATTCTTCTCGAATCAATTTTCTCAAACAAATACACTCATGCAACGATGCAATCGGATATACTAATACTTAGAACGTTTTGGGGTTTCAATTAAGTTTTATCAGATAAACAGACATGTTGTTGATTGAAACACTAACTCTAGACTCTAAGAAAGGAGTGTGCAGTAATTGATTTTGTTCCATAAAGGAAGCCTGTCATTACTTCATGTAAAGAGTAACTGCTGTTTTGCGATCACGTTTTGATGGTTCGTGAAGCAAGTTTTAGGGCCAGGAAGCGTGTTTGTTCAGTAGCACAATGTTTTGGTTAACTGGTTAGAAACTAAACTTCATTTTTATTTTCTTCAGTGGCAGAACTTCACTCAGACAAGCCAATTTTATTGTTCAGAGTGACAGAGTTCTGTTCGGACAAGCCAATTTTATCGTTTTGGGTGTCAGAAATTAACCTGGACAATGCCAAGTTACTGTCCAGAGTGACAGGGATTTTCCGGGACAATGCCACCCATGTTTGACTGAAAACAAGTCGCTCTAGGTGACTTTGTTTTCAGTCAGAAACTCAAGCTGCCGCACAGCCTGGAAACCCCCAGGGTTTACGACAGCACTCACAACCAAACCGTCGAGTTAGGAGAGGTTGGAGGCAGAGTTTCGTTTTACTTCTGAAGTCAAAACTTTAAGAGTTTTAAACTCCTGAAGAGGCTGAAACAGTATGCAAACGCTGTTAGTTCCAATCCAAATTGTGAAGACGAAAACTGCCCTATTTATACCCAAAAAGTCATGTGATAGTCATATGATGTCTGGTCATATGATTTATGGTTGTCTGTATGACTGAGCTCTGACCGGAAGTGTGGGTAAAAGCATGATCACTAGGTGATGTGTCTGAATTCGAAATTGTTCGTATGCATGCTTGTATGCTGACAGGAAGTGTGGGTATGGGCATGATCAGTGTATGCTATCTTGTGTGTCTGGGCTGGTGGTTATTGTTTGCTTTCACACTGAGGCTTGTCATTCTGGTTTCAATCATTTCCGTCAGCATCCAGTTGCTATTTAGTAAACTGCTGGTTCAGCTTTAGCCTATTATACAGCAGTTAGTTGTAGCAGGTTAAAACATGCCTGCTACACAAGAAATGTTTTTTTTTGTAATTTCTGCGATAGCAAGTAGCGGCTGTAACATTCATGTTTGTTATTTAGAACAGTTCCTCGAGAGCACTGGTTAATTTATCAGGAACATGTCCTAGGCACGCCCAAATTTACAATTAAGAAACCTGGACCTGCCCTTGGTCGTTTGACTTTGCGCTCAGTATTAACACAAGACAAAATTGCATTCACTAGTGGTTTTATTAAGACAGCTTTAAGCACTGCGCAATCATTTTCACATCTGTCAGAAACTATTTCAGAATAACAGGGGTTAATGCAAGTATCATAGATTAAAGCACGCAACAAACGTTACTTCAAACAACAGGGGTTTAACAAGAGTTCAATTCTTTCATTAGAGGGAGAGAGAGTAACCCATACTGCCATAAATTCAATAGGTCTCAGTCTAAAAGACTACCTGTAGACTGTTTAAGCTTGGTATGCCTACAGCTGGTTGAGCAAGTTAAGCTTGGTATGCCCACGGCTTAACTTGCTGCTTCTCTTAGGATAGTCAGATGAAGACTGCCTGAACCTGGCGATTGCGCGAGTATTTATACCCAGCGCCGCTCCGGTCTCCTCGTTTCTCATAGGCTGATTTTCACATCTCGAAACGTCACTCTCGTTTTTCAACGAATCACGTTCGAGAATGGTTTTTGGAGATACCGGTGGTTCCGTTTTCCGTTTTGCCTGTAATCCGGACTGTTTTCTGTTGTTGTTCGTTTTTATCCGTTTAAATCGGGAATATCATTTACAATTTTATACGGATTGTTAATGTAAATAATTTCTATAATGTTTTGGGTTACTCTCTTCCTAATTGTGACTTACGATTACATGCGGAGTATAAATACACAATGGTTTAAATAAATACACAATACACGTCCTTGTAAATTGAGTGTTTTTAGTTGTTACTTTGATCCAACTCCATTCCCTTGGAATTCAGTCCATTCGGTGATGGTACTTTTGGTGTTCCCACATTCGTACCAATCATTACTGTTTAATGAGAACATCGACAAGCTTCTAGGTCGCTTTCTTGATTTGCTTTTGAAGACTTCCTTTGTTTGTATTTCAGAGTCACGAGACGTTTCATGTTGAGGATGCAACGCGAACTCAACACGACATTCCAACGCCTGAAATTTGCTTCTTACCAAGGCAGTTGACGCGAACGATCTTGCCCAAAAAGTGCTACGGCGATTCACTCAGTGTCGGTGAATCGGACACACAACCATCTAATTGAGAGGCGGACACTCTGCCACTGAGCTATCACCGCCCCAGCAAAATCTTCTTCGCCAATGCCCAGGTGTCAGGTGATGTTATGATATGTAGTTGGGGCGTTACTGAGGAACCATTGATTCTAGAAAATTAATTAAGCTAGCTTTGACTATTTACCATGATTTCATTTAAAGCCTTTTTCATCAGATTGTGAGAGGAAGAGCAATGTAAACCTTAAACAACCGAAGCCCTAACGTTGCTAGGCTATGACTTCTAATCACAAAAATTGAAATGGGGTTTAAGCTTTTAAAACTTTTAAAAATTCAATCAAAAATAATAACAAAAAGCTAGAACTTTCAAACTCCTTTCCAGCAAAGCGCGCCCCCCAAAAGAGGTGCCGCCCGGGGCCAGCGGCCCTCAGGGCCCCCTTGCTACGCCACTGGCCTAGGCCATGGCCTATCTGGCCTATGCGTAAATCCATCACTGCTAACAGGTGTGGAGCACAAACGACTCATTAGAACTGCCCTACACATACTCGTAAACAATGATGAATTGGGCTAAATGTTATGGGGTATAGCATAGGAATTAATGTTGAACGGATCGGAGATTTTTGCAATCCTAATCCAGTCCAATATTTTCATTGTGAAATGCAGTCCGAACCTAATCCGGTAGTATTGTCCAAATATTTGATCCTATCCGGTTTCAATCCGATATCCATATCTGATCCGGTAGAGTTTTTTTCGAAATTCAGTCCGATCCGGAACTGGTTCTGAATTGCAGAATCCGGTTGGATTGCAATCCGGAAACCGGATCATGTTCAAACCTGATAGGTATTACAGTATGTATAACAATGATGAGTCAAGCAAAGGGGCTGGATCAATTGAAGACATGACACATGAAAGAGCAGATTTGTTTCTCTGGTCATAGCAGAGGTGAGTGGATATTGATTTTTTAACTCCTGATCCATATTCGATAAATTTTTTGAATATCCATATCCAATCCTTATCCGAAAATTTCTGAAATTTAATATCCGATATCCATCCGTATCCTAATGTGACACTGGTTAAATACGAAACAAACAGGCAGTGGTTATAGGTCCACCAGTGGACCTTCATTTTTGAAAATTTATTCATCCATCGCCTGCAATATGACATTAATCCATGACAAGTGTGGACCAGGCTGGACTACGCTTGGTAGTGTAACAGGCAGGTTTTGCCTGAACAATGAATTCTTGTATATAAAATCAACTCTACAGAAAAGCCAATAAGCCTGACGAAAGTAACAGCAACGACAAGGTGTGTCAACCAATAAAAATCGGTTGCCAACCCGTTGCCAAGGCAATAGAAATTGGCAAACTGTTATCCAAGGACAATAACCTCAAGTCACCCCACCGAAATCACAGTGAAATATCAACAGAAAGCACATGACGGTTACCTAATGGACAACTACGACGGGAAATGCATGTGACAGGAAATGCGTCAACGGAACATGAACTGAAGTTCAGAAGGTTGAAACACAAACATCAACAAGCCCTAGAAACTTCCAGAAACTAATCGAGCTGGCCAATCACAAGAAGCCTTAACAAAAGGCAACCAATCAAAGCTCATGAAGCAAAGAGGTGTTAACAAACTCTGAAGCAATGTTCAACTATAAATACGGCCGAATTTGGACATAAAGTCGGTATTTTAAATAAGACTCTTCCTGTCGTAGTTCTGTGGCGTGACAGAAGACTTTTGTAAGTTCAGTTGCTACAATAGTTTAGGCTTGTCCGGATGAATCCCTGTCAGGTTAGATCATAAAAATTGGCTTGTCTGAGTGAAGTTCTNTTAGACAGTTTAAAGTAAGTGTTCGTGCAAAGACTTATGATTCAGGCTAAAATCTTTGTGATTACTTGTTGCTAATTCTTAGTCTCAGTCAATCGGTTCTCTCTCCACCGTCAGATGTTTTTGACATCCGTCTGCTACCGACCCGGGATGCTACATAAAAATTGTGATTAACAATTTTTATGCCGCTGCAGCCAAGCTGCATTTGGTCGAAGTCCTTCTGGTTGAATCGTCACACTCACACAAATTTTTGTCTGACTGTATCCTGCTTGGCACGTCGATCACATCTCTTTGTGATCCGCTTGGATCGAACCCAGCTCGGCAGTGGTCACAAAAATACTTTGATTCCTCTTCGAATCAACCCCTCTTGACTGACATCACGTTTGAGTAATTGCAACTACGACTAAAAATTGATTAATGGAAATTACCCGCACGAATGAAGGCTACTTGTTTCTCAGAACGAATCGTGACTAGTCAGGCCCGAATTGTCAGTCAGTGAATCATACAGAAAGAGTCAGTTAGGTTCTATGATTGAATGAATAAATTAGTTGGATACGCAGTTATCGAAAGGAATTATTTTTGAATGAAATTTGTGATATTTTGTATGATATATATATGTGTCATATATATATATATCTATATATATATATATATATACAGTATATATATATACATATATATATGTGTGTTATATGTGTTAGTGTGAAATAGCGGGAAATCAGAAATTATGCTCATAGTGAAAAGTGCTTGAATGGGGGAACCGCCCTATGTAGGTCGTTGATCTCCCTATCGCACACTATGAAGACAGTAAAGGAAAGTAGAATGTATTTAAGTGTGAGTTGACTCATGTCGAGAAGTGCTTGGACAATATGGCATACCTTGTTTTATTGGTAAGTACTGTTATTGTTATACTATTTATTTATTGCTGATTAATAAAAGGTTAAATAAGTACTATTAAGCTCTGGTGATTTAATTGGTGTATGTGGTACAGGAGAAATTGATTACAATTTAGTGACACGGATTGTTAAACAGGATTTTATCTGTGATAACGATCCCTGATTCAGTAAGGAGAATCCACGCATAAGATTAGCTATCTACTGAATCTACAGCGTGGCTGTGCCGACACCACCACCACCACCCCCCCAGGTCGCACAACATCACTACAGTAGAAACTTAGTAAACCTAACACTAACACTTATTAAACCTAAACCACACATCTGACCACAAAAGTTTGAAAACTTTTGAAAAAAGTAAGTAAAAAACAGTACCATGAAAAGTGCAACCACTACAACCAAAACAAATGGCGCCCGATTATGGCAAGAGTCAACACCAAAAACCATCCACACAGTAAGACACGTCTATCTGACTACCATGACAATGCTGCTAATGTGACAAACTCAGCGTGTTATTCTGACTGTGCCACTGCCTGCGGACCTATAGCCACTTCCAAATAAAAACACCCTGTCATTTTGTGACCCAATCCATAAAAATAACATCACATGTTGTGCACTTTCAATTGTAAAAACAGAAAATTAGTGCATATTTTGCCGCCAGAGGTACAGCTCGCTATGCTTATTTTTCCATTTGAACCGTAGTGTATCTGGCCTTGTTCACTTATAACACTGAGTTCGTGGCAGAGGTCGGCAGATGCCGCGAAGGTATTGTGATACGTTTTTCTATTTTTGCTTGGTAATCATTATTTAGGTGTAACAGACACTTAGGGGGCCCTGTAAAAGGCGGAGCTCCGGAAGTAGCGGAGCTTGGTTGCGGAGGTTTGATGACGTTACCGGAGTGGAAAAAGTTGCTTTGCAAAAGCAAAAAACGAGAAAAAGTGAAGGAAAAATGTTGTACCATTGCAACTTAAAATGCGTTTCCTCGAAACATGGAATGCATGGAAGTTTGCGATGTTTAAAAGTTTTATACATTCACAACTGTTGAGACCTATTTTTTTGTTCCCGAACCGTTGTAAAACTCAGATAACCAATAATTATCAAACTTTAAAATAAACTTTTTTACCGTAGTTTAGTACCACCGTTTGCAGCACAATTATATTTACTACCGTTTAGTTCTCATTGCTCAACGCAAAATATCGGTTTTACCGACTCCGGTTACGTCATCAAACTTCTGCAACCAAGCTCCGCTATTTACGGAGCTCCGCCTTTTATAGGGCACCTACACTTTGCCTTCTGTCTGTGCATCACTTACTAAGGCGATGGTACACTGCATTTGCACATGTGATAGGCCTACTCAACTGTGGCATTTTATATTTGTGACTAGCGTGTTTACTCGCTTATAAGACGGGGATTTTTCCTCGAGATTTCGGGCTGAAATTGGGGAGCCGTCTTATAGGCGAGGTCTACAGAGATAGAAAATAGTTCACTCAGAACTGTGCACATATTTCACAGTTCCAGACAAAAATAAACAACAGAGACACGTACTGGTACGTGGTAATTAAATTAACTGTCATGCTATGAATTAAATAAATCTTTTAGCCTATTGTGAGTCAGCGCCTCGTTCGTTGAAGGGCGCGCGGGAATACTTAGAAGAAATGTGGTTTAAAAGTTAGTATAAACGTACTTTGATACTGAAATGTGTTTCTCTCGTCACGTGCTTTCCTTCGTCTGACAAACGAGTCTAAACAGAATATCGACAATCTCCCAGGTGAAGATGGGACCCGTCTTATAAGCGAATCGTCTTANAAGCGAATAAATTACCAACTGGTCGATCGCGAGTTGTCAAGAAATTTTCTAGTCGCTCTCAATCGAACACAAGTTAGCCACCATGAAATAGACTACATTAGCCAAGCCTAGACAACACACACATATGCCGCTCAGCACAACAAAACAAAGCAGCATACCGGCAATATAAGAGCAGCTTTCTACTTCCACCTCGCCGGAAAATATTTACGATGAAGTGACACGAATTATCATCAACTGTGATGAGTGCAGCACATACTGACAAAATCATTTTGATTTTTAGTGAATATAAAAATCATAGCAAAGAAAACAACAGCACCATCATTTGTGACATCTTGAATCGCTGTCAGGAAAATTTCGTTGTAGAAATCAAACAAATATCCTGATCTTGTCCTGATCCAATTTTTTTCAAAAATAAATATCCAAATCCAATCCTGATCCAAAAAAATCGCAAGTAGCCTGCAGGATATCCAATCCTAATCCTCTCCATGCTCACCTCTGGGTCATAGACAAGGCTCAACATTTAAACAAACACATACAGTCGCAATGGATTTGAGAAACTCGACCGTACCAGACTTTTCAATACAGTAATCTGCAGTCCCAAAACTGCACTGAAAGTTGCGAAGAAGTTGAAAACAATATTGCCAAATCCAATCCGAATCTGGTTAATCAAAATTTGTAAAATCCAAATCCATCAATATCCTAGAATGAGGCAAGATTAAAATCCAAATCCATGTTTATCACTCGTCATTCTTCGGGCAAGTGAAAGACATTGAATTGTATCTCTTGCAGCAAGGTTGAGCCGAAGTCATGAAAATGACGACTGAGAGTGAAGGAGAGAAGCAAAATGGAAACTGTTTTCAACAAAAACTTTGCTATAAACAATCTGGAATCAAAATTGCTAAAACAATATTGGGCAGCATTTTTAGCTTATCGGGCGCTATTTTGTAGCTCGTTGCACGCATTTTCATAGCAAGAAAAACGTAGGAAAAATCTGAAATTTCATTTGAATTGACACGGAACGAGTTTGCAAGCCAATGGCTTGAAATGACACGACAGCTCTTGTAATTCGACTCGACCAAGTCATGACCCGCCTCTGACTCGACTCGAAAAAATTTTAGATCACTGACTCAAAGGGTTTGTGACTCTTAAGCTATATGCACACAGCATGCGTCCTGTGCGTTTTTTTGGCACATGCGTCTGATTTTGTGGCGTCGCGTCCTTTTCTGATGCACCTGGTATGATCTGCGTTCGAGTAGAACCTGTTTTTATATTGATGCATCAGACTCACTGCTCCGGGTTCGAGAAAAGACGGTGATGGGATGTGCTTGAAGACACTGTTTTGTATTGAGGTAAAGAAAAGGATGCTGAACGTCCACAGAACAATTGCTAATACTTTGTGGATAGCTAAAACACACTGTATTTGCGAATGATCAATTTGTAAGCGCCCTGCAGAATAGCGCTTACATTGAGAGTGCAAGGAGAAGCGCATACACGGCCGAAGCATAGCATCCTCGATAGTGAAATCACTATCGGAAGCTTCCTTTGGCCTAATGGGTTGAGGCGAAGCAAAATAAAAACGGTGGAGATGCGGGGCACGTCATGGTGGAAGATGTGGGTTCAAAGCCATGACATGCAGGTAGCATACGATCTTCGATACGTAGGCTTCGTCTCGTTGAGCACGAATGGCTCGAACGACTTTTGCAGGGAAGGGAGTTGTGTAAGCGCCCTGCAGAGCAGCGCTTACGTTGAGAGTGCAAGGAGAAGCACATACCCAGCCAAAGCATAGCATCCTCGATAGTGAAATCACTATCGGAAGCTTCCTTTGGCCTAATGGATTGAGGCGAAGTAAAATGAAAAATTTATCATCTAGTCTTCAGTAGACCCAGTGCGATAGGCTACTACACTGCTATACTGCAACACTTTTTAGGCCTACATAACCCAGCCTACCTGATCAGCTATGTTTGTTGAAGTTTTTGTTGCAAACAAGTCGTGGTTTGTGCAACATATTCTGTCATTTACTGCCCTATTGTAGGCCAGTCTAGCTGTTTGGCAAGGTCATGCTAAGTGAATGTGTTTTTTGCAGTAGGCTAGCTTACTTACAACTGTAATTGAAAATATGTTGTGTACCTTTCAATGAACAATAGAGTCTTGTTCAGACAAAACCCTTGTCACATGAATCATCCCTTATGGAGTACAAGAATCATAAAATATACATAACATTATGCANACCTCACAAATTTTCTAAAGTGATGATGCTTTGCTGTCTTACAAAGGCTAATTCAAGGCTATTGTTGTTTATTTCACTGCTGACGCTTTTGTTAATTGCTTGGGAATCATTACAGAAAATCCGTACAAAATTCTATGAGGTTGTGGGACATCTGTGGGTAGACTTAAACCTGTAGCCACGAACCACTCACGTTAAGATGTTACCAAGTCATATACGCAAGGCAGCAGAACGCAATACTGCAACGAGGATAAAATCGGATAAATTAACAGATACCAATTCTTAACGCTTTCACAAACCTTTTGCTACTGGGACAAGCAACAATAGTGATATAGTTTAGCTCCAACTCACACTGAAATGCACGAAAGATCAATCATCTAATTTCTGGACTATTTCTTGGGTTCTAAATGAATTTTTCAACACCACAACTGTGGTCTGAGTAAATTTCAGGCAGGATCCGAGCAACCACGGGTGTGTGTCTTCTTAGACAACTCTAGTTACCTGGCCGTCAAAACAACAACATAGCTTATCATGCATTTGGGAAGTATAGAATGCAGGCTAGAGGGTTTCTAGTCGCAAAGTATTGCTGGCCGAAAGTTATCTACTGTATATGTCAATCAAACAAACTTGAATGGAAAATTAAGAAAAAACTGGGGGGCCAAACAAGGGGCCAACCAAAAATCTGGGGGGGCATGGCCCGCCCAGCCCCCCGTAGAATCGCCACTGCCTGCATTGACTGGTTGTTGGACGATGACAAACCATTTAGGTTTTCTCGTTCTTGAACACGATACGCAAAATTTTTGTTTTATGACATTGACTTGTTAGAGTGAATTTTAAGTGAGTCATTTCAAAATTTGAGAGATAGTTTAGTCAGTTTGTTTTAAAAGTGTTGTTTTGGTTTGTAGACTAGCACTGCTATTGGTGTGCTTGACGTGCAACAATGGGTAGGATTAACAAACGAAATTATGCATCCGAAATCATGGATGGTGTTAAAATGGAACCATTGTTACTAAACAAATGGCTAATAAAAATCTTGGTGTGGCAAAACTTCAGCTTGCTTTTTGATGCAACTGACTGTGAATAGTACTTAGGTTATACGATATGTCAAGCTTGCAAGATATGTCAAGTTTGCTGTTCATAGGCACAGGCATTACAAGGCCCAAGGTGGCATAATGCATTTAGGTAATATTTGTTGTGCTTCATGAGGCAGAGTGTGCTGGGACTATTGTGCTTTGAGGTGAACACAATTGGTTGAAGTGGTCATGAGACAAGTAGGATATGCAAAGAGACAATTGGTTAGGGTTTAAGCGTGTATGGTTATGGTTTGGTGCCAGGGCTTATCGTCAAGGTTTAGGAACAGGTTTTAGGTTAGGGTTTCAGGCAGAGACGAGCACGGATCAGGACTGGATCAGTACTGAAGCCAATTTTGGCCGGATCAGGACTGGATCGGACTGCATTTTTTTTTTAATTGGCCGATCAGGACTGGATTGGACTGAGAATATTTTTGTTATTTTAATGTGATTATTCCGAAGATACCAAAAATTTTAGTTGTGATGCAATTTCACAGGTTTGCTAAATGGTAGTGTGTGTATTGCCATCATATGCAAAAACTCTGCTAGAACTATTTTGCAATTCGAAATGTATCCACCTTTCTTCACATGTAACGTTGAGTTGTAGTAGTTGTGAACAACAATGCTAACATAGTTGAGTGGTTAGTGTCTATGCCTGCTGTGCGATTTGTTCGTTGGTTCTGCTTTCACCATTTCCTTTGGCTTAGCTTGAAGAGGTTACACCTTTGATAGGATTGCTTTCAATGTAGCCTGCTTTTTCAAAAAGTTTAGAGTTTCGATTTAGGGTGTATGTTTAAGTTTCGGTTTAGGGTCTACCTTTAGGGTTATGTTTACAAATTAGGTATAGGTTTGGTTTTAGGTTTGACATTTAGGTTTAGGTTTTGGGTTAGTGTTTGAGTTTTGGGTTTAGGTTTAGGTTTTGGGTTTGGGTTTTGGTTTTAGGTTCAGGGTTTTAGGTCATGCAACAAGGACCTTACGCTAATCCAAGTGTATTGTCCTTGTCACTTGACCAATCCAAGCAATGGGATTCTCCTAATGGCAAAATCTGATGCCAAATAGACACTTCCTTGTTAAATTTTGGAAATGCCAAAAGGCTGTGTCTATTTTGCCTCATGAGGCAAAAGCACTGCTGGAGCTATTTTGCCTTCAACTAATCGTATTTGGATAAAGGCAAAATAGCTCCAGTAGTTTTTTGCCTCATGAGGCAAAATAAAAATTCATGATTTTACACTGGCGGATCAGGACTGGATCGGACTGATGGTTTTCAAAAATTTTGCAATCAGGACTGGATCGGATTCATTTTTATCGGATCAGGACTGGACTCGAACTGAAAAATTTCACAGTCCGCTCATCTCTGGTTTCAGAGCATAGAATTAGGGTTTAGCTTACAGTTCACATAATGCAAACAAGAAAAGTCGCTATAACTGCTTGCCAGAGGTGGCCAGAGTCATTTTTTCAGACTCCGCTCCTGTTCCAAAATTTTTGAATCCAGATCCAGATCTGGGTCTGGCAATTTTTGAAATTTGAGAATCCGACTCTTTTTCAGACTCTGGCTACAATCATCGATCCAACCTAAATTTGCCCATGTTTTTACTGAAGAAATGACCACACAGACTCATCCTACTGCCGAAATTGAAAAGTGACTCTGGATCCGGGTATGGTTTTTCACAAATTTTTGACTCCGGGACCGGATCCGGGTTCGAACGAAAAACGCGGAATCCTGCCGGAGTCGACTCCGGCACTCTGGATCCGGTGCCACTTCTGCTGCTTGCCAGCCCTGAAACTGTGACAACACTTGTCCATACAGGTGGGACTGAGCTGTTACTGATGTCACAGTCAACTAAGCAGGACATGTGTTCCAAACTTGTCATGTGACTACTTCAGCCAATCATGTTCAGCTAAAAGCAAAATAACTGCAGTATCTAAAGGCAAAATAACTCCAGCAGTTATTTTGCTTTCAAAGGCAAAAATAACTCCAGCACTTATTTTGACAAAATAACTCCAACAGCTAAAGGCAAAATAACTCCAGCAGTAAATAACTCCAGCAGTAAATAACTCCAGCAGTTATTTTGCCTCATGAGGTATTTTGCCTCATGAGGCAAAATAGACACAACACAAAAATTTATGTTATGCATCATAATACACTTTTGGATAGTTTTTGGTTACATATAGTTTTGTTTTCTCTCCTAGCCCATAATTTTTTGAGTTTCCGTTTTTCGCAACATCATTGGAAGACTTCGCTTTAGACATGTTATAGGCCAGTATACGTATACCTGCTATGTAAGCTAGCTTAGAACCACTCCACCATACAATTATCAATGTCTTAACCGCTGTAGTCAGATCATTGGGATCGCTTATGTACTCTTGTGTTTAAGAACAATTTATTTACATTCCAACATACACATACATCACAATAACATTCACAAGCAAATGTAGAAGCAAGGGCAGTATTGGAAACACAACGTATGGCTTCTGTACAATCACATGTTACATTGCATGCATGCGCTCCTTAGCGGCATAGCTATTAACAATAAAACATTGTATTATGTACAATAATCGCCATAAAAATCTCCATGAGTGACTAAAGGTATTTTTCCCTTTGGTCCACCTCCCTCGGGTCGCTCTAGTCAACTGTCCTTGCAGTCTCGATTCCGCAATATTTAAACACTTCGCATGATGCTCCCACATCTAACGTTTTCCGAACCCAGGTAAATTCCCTTGCCATTTAAATCAATGTAACAGTTTCGAGACCTGGCATCATATTTACATGCATCTGGTATCAAAGTTACAAAAATCACATGACCGCTTTTGCAGCAAGACTTATCGCATGATAATTCGTGCAATAAATTTATGTATATGGCATCGTCTCCTCTGTATGTGGGTTTGTCCATTACTGATCTAACCCCGTCTTCTTCAAAGTTGATTGGTTTCTAGTAACTCCGGAGCCAATTCTGCTATCAATGCTTCAAGTCTGTCTGATTTCTTGTAATCGAGGTTTCTAGTGACTGATGCGACATCTTCGTTTCCTGGATTTGAAGCTTCATTCGTTGTTTCCAAGATTGGTTCTTCTGCAGCTTCACAGTTTCTAGGACTAGGTATGCGTTGCGGTACACTGCTCTTTCGTTTTGATGTCTTGTAAATTACAAGTGTAATTTGTGATTTGAGGTATGCTAAGAAGTCTTTCTGTCGTGGAGATAACGCCGAAAGTTGGATTGCGTAGAAAGTGACTGGGTGAAGTGCCTTTTTGCCTGTTAACTGACACAAGCGAGTGCGATTCCAAACCCAGGGACTTTTCATCGACTTCCAAAGCGATGGTCAAGCCTGTGCCATATTTTATTAACACGGACAGTCAGACTTGGATCAAGAGCAGTAAGCGTTTTTCGGAAGTTTGCTTCATTACTTCTGGTGTCACCCACGACGTAGGTTGCTGAGCAAGGTTTCAACCACGTACTACACAGTCAGGGGCGTAACGAGGGGGAATACAATTTCTCGGGCGCTGAATCACTATGGGGCGCTGAAAAATCTCAACAATATCGCAAGTACTTTCTTCAATACAGCACATTTGCTTCCAAAAGACCTTAGGTTCGAACACGGGGGCGCCAAACGTGCTTCTGACCCCGGGCGCCATCTAACCTCATTGTGTCCCTCTGCACAGTGCACATGCGTAATAATATCGCTATCATCTTGCCATGAATAAGACCGATGGAAACGCCATATACCACTAAAGCTGACACACTTGCAACCTGCCTGCCTTAAAAAAAAACTTAGATAAAAAGCCAAGGACGAAGTTCGCAATAGTTGGAACAAACTGTTTTCGAAATGAATAACATTTTTTCTACAAATGCAATTGCATTCG
>JGI24158J21664_10007202_pt1 | contig 14756 bp, 7 predicted proteins | sample Ectturendosymbi3_FD_21664 | JGI IMG/M metagenome (IMG submission 21664) | reverse complement strand
ATTTTACATGTGGGTGCACCTTATATAAAAAAATGAGGCATTTTTGTGACATTGGGTTACACCCCTTGTTGGATTATAATGATTTGACCCTGCCCCTCAACAGTTAAGCTAGCTTTGTTACTGTCCAGTTTCAACTCGTGGTGTTGCATATGCATGGGAAAGAGCTGCTAGATGATCAACACAGTTGCGATGGAGGTGCTGGGTCGGTTACCAGAAGTGATATGTGGGAGCACTGGGAAACAACGTGTTGTTCCTGCAAAACAAAAGAACAGCAGCAGCAACAAGAAAACCAAATCATAAATACACAAACAAAAAACAAAACAATCAAAACCTAGTTAAGCAAACACAACCTAGTTGTGTAAATAAATGGGGGTATGTATAAGAGGGTTAAGAAAAGTATGGAATAAAGATAGCTATGGGAGGAGGGAATATGATCAAGGGGAAATGTGCGATTATGGTCATTATAAAGAAATTGAAGCAATGTCATGGAGGCCAAAGAAAGAACACTTTTTTGTCAGCATAACATCACTAATACTTAATGTCTTTACTACATGGAAATTCAAATCTGATTATGCATCTGCTCATTTGTCTAACAATTGTTTGCATGAATAAAGGGCATAAGAAGCATGTGAGGAAAACTTAAACTGACACCAGCTGCAAGTGTAGAGTGTATTCAAGGAATCTGCCTAGCATACTGTGATTTTATATTTCTTTGAATAAGGATTGAAAACCCATAATTGACAGAAAATTGATTTCTTAGTTAAACGCTTTGCAGGAAGATTTAGCTGCTTTTCCCTTGTGGTACTATGAAATTTCAGCTATAATAATAATAGACAAAAAGGCAGTTTTGTTGCAAGGTAGTTTTGGAAGTATCTGCATTTTATAAAGCAAATATACTGTAGTCCCCGTTTATTAAACCCACTTCGGATTTTGGTCTTATTAAGTAGGTGGGCTTATTAACCAGGGGCCAAATTTTCGCCACTCTCATGCACATAAATGAGTATGGCCAACTGTACTATGCCTAATTGTTGCTAAATCTTTAAACACGGTGTAATACAGTTACAAGTAGCGAGCAATTTTCTTTGTTGTTATGGTAAAACAATATTCATATCATTAGCACGTCTCTTTGCCATTTTGAAAATAAATTCTACAGAGCACCAGTTGTCTTGCCTATCGATTATGGCCCAAATAAACAATCTGTGATGAAGCAGTTGAATGAAGAACTAGATCAGCAGCATAAAAAAGTGTCAGACCATTGATAGCAAGACAAACAAGTATGAGCTGCAACAGTCTTTCACCTAAATTTAAGCAAAGGTGTTCAAAAATTGGGCTTAGTAGTTGGGGTTTTGGGCTTATAAGTCTTTTTTTATTACACTGAACAAATGGAGTAATTCTGGACTGGACAATTTTGGGCTTAATAAGCGTGTGGGCTTTGCAAGTTGTGACTGCTGTACAAATAATGCTGAAGAACCAGGAACTAAGGTTTGGTGGTTGTTACGCTCCTAGCTGGTAAATAACATTTCATCGCAGTCTATTGAGCACATTGGAAATTTGACTGGAATGCAATTTTCTTTGTGACATTAACCACCAGCAAAGCTTATCAGGTCACATGGGGGTCGCCTAACATGCAAGTAACAAGTAATTAAAAAATGGCGCATGTTTTCAAACTTACAAAAGTTCTTGTTTTCAGACCCAAAGCAGCTTGTAGAAGTGTGCCTTTCTAGTTAAGATTTTCTTGTTTTTTTATCTGGTTGGTAGACAAAATTATGGGTTATAAGAAAATAGCTCCAAGCTAGATTGTTCATTTTTGAATAGTTTTTATCTTGCGTTTCTCATTGACAGTCAATGGAATGTCAAAATTTTTGAAGGATTAGCAGAACTGTTTGTATGTTAGTAGATGAACATTATCATTTCACACTTTGAATAACAACATACATATGTGTATCAAATGGGTTTTTATGGAATAGAGGTGGGACTACGTATAAATTCTAATTTGCCTTCTATTAGATACTGGCTATAATCTTTTCCTTGTGAAATTTTGTACATTTACATACAAAAACTATAAAGATAAATAATAGTTTAAAAACTGAAGCACAGGTGTGGGACTCAGTTGCAAGGTGTTTTATGAAACTAGCATAAATATGGCCAACTTTAAAAAACCTGATATCTGGCCCATTTTCCCAGGGAAAACCCTTTATATTGAAAGTGTGAAAAGATCAAATAGTGAAATACACGTAACTTCAGTTAATTTCAAATTAGTTAAATGCATAAACTGCTTTATCGCATAGGATTCTGGGATCCCAAACCGAAGTGATTCATATGAGAAAAAAATAGTTCAGGTAATTACCTTACGTTTAATTGCATATACTGGATATTTGCAAGGAAATATATATTGTTTACATTTCTAGAGTTGTATCACTTAATCACATATTTCACTTCAGAAAAGGTAAAGTGCACTGCGCTGACAAAAGCTGCAGTGCTATTAATTCGACTGTCTTCCTTGGGATGGCTACAAAATGAATTTACCACCTTCGGGCGAGATGGTGAAATCAACACCACAGGTTCAACGTCAAGTGGCAGATTTGTAGATTCAAGTGATTATAGAGATTTGCAATTATTACTCCTACAGAACAAAAAAAGAAAATTCTAGTGTCAGTAAAATTCTAGAGTCCTGCGTGGGGCAGGTTAACTCGTGTGGGTTACGGGTACCCGGGTGGGTACGAGAACCGGCACTGGTTTGCGTGCGTGTGCAGGTTGAACATCCTGTGAAGTGGGGCGGGTGCGGGTTGTACTTGCGGGTTGAGAAATTCTTTGTGCGGGTAACTGAGTGTTGAGCCAAAGCACATGAACTAAATCAGCTCAAAAATCGTAAAACACATGGATGTGCCGTACTAGAGTTGTTTGTCAGCATTGCGCTTAGGACAGCCAGCCTGCAGCAATTATTACATTATGATGTAACAACCCACTGTTGCAAAACATTAGCTCAGACTCTTACCATGTGGTGGGCAAGTGACTATTTTCCAATGCTACCGTCATGCTTGGTGAGGAATAATTCAGTCTAGCAGCACTTCTAAACCGATAAAACAACGCTGAACGCACAGCTAGTCACAACTGGACTAAAACGTGTTTTTCATCACCTCAAATCTGTGAAAGATCAGATCTGTGGAAAATTTTGGTTTGGTTGTCAATAAAAAAGGAGTAGCTTGTTTTTGCTGCTTGTTAGACTTGTCTTCAGATGTTATGAGGAGGGCAAGTTTGTCAACTTTTTTCAGCTTCTGAAATACTCAGAATTTATGTAATATGATGAGCTGGTTGCAAGAATTCTATATTGCAACTTTTTCCTTTTTCACATACAGCTTTTATCAAGTAGGCCTATTGCGCAAAATGTAAAAGTGCGATTTAAAAAACATGCTAGAGAACTATTTCAGTATAGTTCTGTTCTCTTTGATTAGCTTATTCAAACTGACTAATGACCTAAAAGCAAATGTAGAAATGACCCGGCCAAACAAACATCAGTCCAGAACTGTAGGCCAAATTGTTAAATTGCAAAGCAACTTCATGCACTGTGGAGCGAAAGTTTAGCATGCTACGCAAACTGTTGGCAAATGATCGCCATTTTGTGCCAGATAACGTTTGGAAATATTTAGCATTATATGCAAATAAATCGCTTGAGCAAGTCACTGTCGTTTAAAATGCTTGTGCATAAATGCAACTTTTTACTGCAACTTTTGTTAAAAATAAATGTACATTTCTCACGATTTTATTGCAACAAAATCTTGCCCTAGTTGTGAGTTTTAGTGGTTTTCGGACAGGTGCGAGTTTGAGACCGAAAAAGTACTGGGTGGGCGTGGGTTGGGATGGTCTGCGAATTGGGTGTGGGTTAGAAGTGTGTGGGGTGGGAGCAGGCAAAATTTCTCAAGCTCCTGCGGGTGCGGGGCGGGACCAGACACAAAATTACAACCCACGCAGGGACTCTAGTCAGTACCCAACTTTCGTGGTGCTCTTAGGGTACCTGAAAAGTATGCGACAGCTTTAAGACATGGACATGTTAACAACAACATTACACATTCCAAAGCAAGAAGAATAATGGCCACAAGTGCAGGAAATGTTCCACGACTGATACAGGCAATTATTATTTCACACGCTGTGTGCACTATGCACGTCAAAGATAACATGCAATACATGGCCCCACAACAACTTTGCATTTACTTTTCAACTGCTGACTGTTGATTTGCTAAACACAGCAGGATTTCAGAGTTTAAAGTGTATAGAAGTGCTTTTCTATCCCACAGTTTTCAAAATCTCCATGTTTGGCATCAAGCTACCAGATATCAATGGTGTCACGTAGCAACTTAGCAAGAATGTGGACAGAAATAAAGCAAGGTGGTAGACTTGAGGATATTTGTCTGATATGGATAATCGCATGTTCTGGTTAAGCACATCATACAGCCTGGCACGTTGACTATACAATCAACTGGATTCATTGTATTTCTAGTCGAAGGTTAACTTTTTCTAAATTGAAATGAAAATCAAAATATGTGACATTCATCATGAATTTGTGTAGTTTAAAACAAAAAACAATGAGTGACATTTGTGCAATAATTGTTCAAACTGTTAATGTTGCAATTAAGCTCAAATCAAAAGCTATCCTTTTATAGGTTTTGGTACAATCAAAATAAGTCTATCATCAAATTGGCAGTTCGAAGAAATACCAATTAACATGCAATGTTTTTGGCATTAAAATGAACATTGTGACATTTAAGACTTTGGTGTCCAGCCACTTTTGGGAATTTACGGGAAAAAATCCCCGAATTGCACATGGCTTTGCGCGAGAATTTCTCCGGTCTGGTAAGCGCTACAGACCCGGTAAAGTTTCAAAAGATGCGGCAAGTCTTCTAGTCTGCACTCAAAAAAATTTTTTGCTTGAGGGGTGTGGATTTACTTTTAGGCCACCTTGGCCCACTTTACCTGGCCTTGGGCATCAACCATTAGATGGTAGTATTTTCCTTTATTGGAAACTAGGCTACAATCCGAGTCTTTTGATACTTTGGATGACTTGCTGGGGTTTCGAGTTCAAAAGTTATGATCTAAAGTAATAAAAATATTTGACTAATTAGATAATTAATTAATTTGTTTATTTTAGATCATAACTTTTGACCCAGAAACGCTAGGAAGTTGATCAAAGGCTCAAAAGACTCGGACTCGAGCCTAGTTTCCGATAAAAATTTCAGCAAAATACTATGGCCTAGCGGTTGGGCCTTAGGCCATGTAACATGAGCCAAAATGGCCCCAAAACTACTTCACTTATGACGTCACTCACAAAAAAACCGCAACCCCCAACCAAAAATTTTTTTCGAGTGCAGACTAAAAGACTGGCCGATCTGTTTGAGCCATTGAACAGCTCTCTAGTGCAATCGGCAGAGGAGCTAGGGCGTTGGTAAGGCAACCGAAAACTGCCGGTTTTAGGCCGAAATCTAGGTACGAATATATCGTACGCTGGCTCTCAAAGTGTTAATTGATACGTCCCAGTGTGACAAATTGACAAAAGGAGCAATATAAACACAATTTAAAAGAAAAGGATATCTCTAGTTACTTTTTACTGTTTGAATTTGCAACAAATTTGTAGCATTCTATCAGAAGCAACAACATGAAGATGCACAATGCCATATTTATTTGTATGATGTATGAACTTACAGTATGTGTCAATATGATTTCTACGCTAAATTTTGCTATTTTCAGGAAATTGTTCCCTATGTCGCAGAGGTTTTCTACAGCTACATGAAACCAGAAACAGACAATGAGGAGTTTGCCAGTGGGAGGTGAAAGTCTCTTCATCAAATGCATGAAGTTTTTAAAAACAAATCAAGTGTTGAATAAGATGTAAAAGCAAAAGTGTGTAATGAATAAAAGCTGTGCACATGTAACATTGTACTGAAATTTATGATTTATTGTAATGAATCCAAAAGCATTATGTTGTGCCGAATTGATATAAAATACGAGTTGCCAGGCAGTAGGTGAGGAAATTTCATGGAAATGTCTTTCATGACAGCTGGAAATTTTTTCTGTTTTGACCTGCAAGCGGTATACTCGTATGTAGCTTGTGGTTAAGAGTTTATTGATTCATCTGATTCTTTTCAAAGAAAATAATCGTGAAAATATAGCTTTTTTAGATGGTCGATTTCCAGCACTACCTCAAGAAGTAACAATCAGTGGCTCACTTCTGATGTTGAAAACTTGCTGGAATTTATTCAGAGGAACAATTATGGCAACATACTTTTTGCTCTGCCCAACACAACTTTTGTTGTGTTTCAACATCTTGAAAAAGATTTGAAAAACCTTGGATTGAAATACTCATGGTTGGTAAATCCTTACAGTTCAATGATGTCTGGTGCTTTTTGTATCTGTAGCTACTGGAGCAACAAACAGGCGTTGATGAAAGACAGTAAGACATCTTACAATTTTTGTTATTGTTGCTCATTTACCTTTATACTTGACTTTTTGAAATACAATGGAACGTTGAGAGGGTGAACCAACTTTGTGCATAATTGTTAAATCAGTGACATTAAAAAATCATGCAGAAAACTGAAATATGTTTCAAATGATTGTTTGCTGTTTGTAATACTGCGCTGATGTGTGTTTATATTTGCTTTCAACAGTTGGGAGATGTGTCAGAAGTGGCAAGCATTATTGGATTACTATGAATGCTGTAAAGCTAACCAGCTTGCAACAGGAAGAAAACCAGCCTGGCATTTTTACAAAAGAATGGGTATGCTGTTAGCAAGCAAGCCAAGAGTGGAAGTAACACACATGACAACGCCATTACGAGCTGCTCGTCTAAGCAAGTAAGGAAAACAATTACCTTAATTCTCTGATTTTGTAGTAGGAAATTGTATGAAGCAGGGTTCTGGAATCGGAGGCAAAATGTCCGACTCCGACTTATACCTTCCAAGATTTCCAACTCCCCAAAATAACGTGAATCAAGTTTGACAATCAAGTGTTAATAATGGCTGAGAAGCGAGCTGAAATTAATTTAGGAAGAAGCATTTTGCTGTCCTCATTAGCAACATGAGTTAAGGCTTTGAATTTATCTGTTTATTTGAGGAATGTTTACTAATAATAAAAGTTCATTCTGTCGATTAAATCCGGAATCGTCAGCTAAAAAAATCCGGCAACTAGCGTTTTTAGGAATCCCACTCCAGCCAAAAACCTCCGACTCATTGCGACTCCGACTCCGCAACCATGGCATGAAGAAACATAATTGTTTGTTGCTCTGTAAGTTATTTTTTCCCTTGAAGCTATTGCTTTCTATAAGCAGGGATTTTTAAAGACTTTAGTCACAGAATTTTATGTACCCCGCAACATTACATAGCTTTGAAGAAAGAAATAGCATAAGAGGAAGCACTGTTGTTGACACAAAGCAAGCAGTGGTCAGAGAAATGCAACTCGTGTATCTGAATATCGAATCAGGTTGCTTCTAACCAGCCATGGAAACATGACAAGCAAGTTTTTTTCAATGTGCTTGACCAACGTTTTTACACACGTACGAAAGCAAGTGGAACACAAGTTTTTTGCCTGTATTAATATCAATCGAGCGAACCTGTTTTCATACCTAATCATGGACTTCAGTAATTAATCTCCATCAATGCGACGTGCCTGAATCGATGGGCTAACTTTAAAAAATAGGAAATCGATTTTACGGATATTAGTTACGTGTATGCATATGTGCAAGTATGGATCGCAAAAACAAGAAAGCAGAACCCTGTCGGCTAATTCCTCGAAAGGTTGCAGCAAACCTAGTGGTTTTAACAATCATGAGGTTAATCTAACTTGGCTTTGCTTGCTGTACGTGTTTTACTGCGATCGCTTTGCAGTTTGTTATATTTAGGGCAACCAAAAGTCGATAAAGTCAAAATTTTTCTGCCGTTTTAAAAATTTATGAAACGTTCACAAACCAAATTTGAAACTGATACCACGAGCCATTCCAAAGTAACTAGGTCAAAAAAAGTCAAAATTTATCATTAGGTGAAAATTTTCTTGCAGTAGAGTTTTTTCTCGTTATCGATATTTTATTGAAGTTACAACAATAGATTTTGATATGGTTTTTCAAGTTTAGTTGCAAGTCTAAAATAGTTATGGGTTTGTTGCGACTTCTGATGTAATAATATTGCTTAGCCCACTACTGGATGTTTGAATATTATGTAAACTAGGCATGGCAATGCAAGAAACGTGGTCTTACTGTACTTGTTTTGGCAGATGCTCAAGCCATTACGCATATACGCGTATAGTGTTTTAACTTTACGATACCCGCAGGTTTGACTATAACGTAGTTGTTAATGTACTTATCAGCACACCATGCCTAGGGGTAAACAACCAAATTCTGCAAAAGTTCGAAGTATGCTGCATGAATATGCTTCTGAGTTTACCTCAACTCCTACTAAGGGTGAAATATTTGCAAATTCTGTGACTGCTTAGAAAGTGAAAGGTGACCAAAGGTTTATGGTGGAAGCACATCGCCGCAGTGCAAAGCATCAATGAGGTTTGTTTCATGAAACTGAAAGTAGCCAGACATTTTAAAACATGCTATACCAGATTTTGCAGATGAACTACTTTTTGTTTCATTTCAACAGAACAAACCTATCGGTTTCATTTCAACAGAACAAACCTAACCTATCGGTTTGTTGTCTAATACTTTATATGAAATGCTTTGTATTCCGCATTTCAACTGAAAACGCGGAAAATTGATAGGTCAAAATAAAGTCAAAATTTGTAAGTAATGAAGTCAGAATTTTAAATTTTTAGGTAAAATAATGGTTGCCCTAGTTATATTAATTCTTGCTGTTCGGATTTTAGATCGAGAAAATCTGAGAAGAAGTCGAAGGAGTTGTGGTCGCGAAAAAACGTCGCGGTTTTGCTGAGGCTGGTCGATGAGAACAACATGCTGGCGGGGTCGCCGAACATGGATCGTTTGTACAAAGCCAGTTTCATGCTACTTGAGTCTAAAATGAAAGAGTTCGGGGTGAATTTAACGTGGTAAGTGTTTCGCTTCTCTTTACTCAAACAAAAATAGACGTGAANGTTTATCAATTAGCAATCAGTTGCCTGACAACNTGAGCAAGGAATTATTTTTCCAGTCAATTCGATCGCTATGAAACTTAACAAAGTCATCGGCTCCCTCCTCCTACAGCCAAATGTTGTTGAACATGAACGNTGTTTGTCGTTGCTGAGGTGGTTGAGTGGTCCTNTGTCGAATCAATTCATCATTACCAACAGCGCAAAAAGGGTCCCAGTTTACGAACTGCAGTGTATTTTAACACTAAGCTAAGGCTCATCATTAAATGCTATGCTATTAACACGAAGCTGGGCGTGCACCTTTGTGGAAGGATGTTTAGTTGTTGAAAGGCCGGCGCGATTCTGAGTCGGACTTTAGTTCGTGCGGTTTATTTTGGTTGGATGCGTGGTTGGTAAGGAGATTTTGTTTGGTTGGATGCGTGGTTGATGAGGAGATTTTGTTGGGTTGGATGCATGGTTGGTGAGATTTTGTTGGGTTGGATGCGTGGTTGGTGAGGAGATTTTGTTTGGTTGGATGCGTGGTTGGTGAGGAGATTTTGTTTGGTTGGATGCGAATAACGGATGGTGCGATTCCGAATCGTACTTTGCAGGCATCAGATCAGAGACAAATGGCTGTCGCTGAAAAAACAACACGCAGATGCAGAAAAGCTTTATCAAAAAACAGGAAGGATGCCCAAGACGTTTGTCGTGACCAAAATCAGAAAACTGATGGCGAATGCGCAAAAGTTCAACTCACACAAACTACAGCAAACCCTAGAAGCTGACCGCCGTCTCAACCACACGTCTGTCCCGTGAGTTTAACTTTTTTTTCTGATGCATAACGGATCACACAAAGCACCGTGAAATTTAGTTTCCCTTTTTCGAGCGAACGCTTTTGTTTTTTTCGCGAAGAAATGGGAGGAACAGCAACACAAAACAATTCTAAGTCGGCCCAAACGACCCACGCGGTCGTAAACATCACAATTTTGTTTCACAAACAGCTTTTCTAATTTTCTTTTTTCGCCCACACGCTTTTGTGAGTGATGTTTCGCTGGACTTCGCCCAATTTATGAAAATACGTTTGTTTGACAACCTTCCTCATCAACCCTACTTCCCCCCCACTCGGCCTTTCTGTTGTATCTTAGTCGTTTTTTCTGCGTAAGAAACAATTACTTACAGCTGTAATGGACACGGTAAATTTTGAACTGCATTTCATCATCTGTGATCACAAATGCTTCCCGCTTTGCTTAACGCTCTTTCCTGAGGCTTTTTGTCAAGTGTCTGCAAACAAACTGCAGCTGAGTCGTCAAGAATTGTCTCCGCTCTGGCTCTGCTCTATTAAATCGCTCCGCATATTTCGCTCTGAAACAAACGATTCGAAGGTTATCTGCTTCTGTCAGAACATTTCAGAAAGATTTTGCTAGTACCTCCTGCAACGGTAGCGTCTCGGTTTTAAGGAAACAGGAGGACTCGACGGATTACGATCAGTGCGATTTATCTTGGACCCCTCACCAGATAGGGATACTGGTGGACATGATCAAGGAAAAAATCCCTTCAAGACTTCCCGCTTCCACTAATTTAGAAGACAGCTTCTACACGCAGCTTGCACACGAGTTCCAAGCGCAAGGATATACTTGTGGCGCGTAAGTGTCTTGTGTAGTTGCAAAGTAATTGCATTTTCACTTGCGTTTCAACCACGCAGCAACCATTTGTTCTTACCGCGTCTCAGACTTTGATTGGCTGGAACTTTGGCTTTTGTCTGTACTGGCAGTTCCAAACCTTTTTGGTCTAAAGCAGTGGTTCTTAAAACAGTGCCTCGGTGAAAATCTGGGAGTGCCCAGAAGGAATACCAAAGTGCTGTCATTTCACCCCTAGATGCACAAACAACAATAACCGCAGACCAATGGGTCCCCAAGTCAGCATCTTTAGGAATAGGGGTCCCCGGGTTAGGAAAGGTTAAGAACCACTGGCATAAAGCACCTTCTCGTGGAAGTGAGATTCTATACTGTATTTTGAGAGGCCTTTTCGATCTCTCAAACCATGAGAAAAAACACTGTTCACAAGGCAATACCCCGGCGGAACGGTGGACGTGGCCGGTTGTGAACCCATACGCCGCCCGAGGACAGTGCAATGTTATCACATTAATTATCGGCCGATTGTTGTTGACTGTGAATCCATCAGAACTAGCAGAGATCGCTCGCGAGAAGAAATGCCCGGGTGTTGACTGATTGTTGACGGTGGTGATGTCCAAAGCTGATGAAACAAATGAAAAAGCAAGATAAGAATCGATCCTGACGTGGCTTCGGTCCAAACTCGCTGCGAATCGCACGCCATTCCCGCGATTGCTTGTTCAGCATGTCGTCGTTCCTGTCTGACTCCGAACCGGTATCTCTTTCAGGCGCGGCATCAAGTCACAGCTGGAGAAGCTGATTTCTCGCTACCGGTGCGAAAAGTACCTCTTCCTCGCTTCGGGATCGACCCCGCAGTGGTGCCACTATTCCGTAATGGACGCGTTGTGGGGGGATCTTCCTGTGTGCGAACCGCCCGTGACCATGGCCGGCGAACTGGGCGAAAACGAAGATGTCGGCTCGTCCTCAGTGAGGTGTGCTGCGAAAATCGAATGCGTGTTCGAATCAGGGTTGTGCGGTTGTGACGTATGCAAACGGTACGGTTGTGACGTATGCGGGTGGTGCGATTGTGACGTATACAGGTGGTGCGATTGTGACGTATACAGACGGTGCGGTTGTGACATATGCAGACGGTGCGGTTGTGACATATGCAGACGGTACGGTTGTGACGTATGCAAACGGTACGGTTGTGACGTATGCGGGTGGTGCGATTGTGACGTATGCAGATGGTGCGACTGTGACGTTTACAGAAGGTGCGGTTGTGACATATGCAGACGGTACGGTTGTGACGTATGCGGGTGGTGCGTCTGTGACGTGTGCAGGTGGTGCGATTGTGACTATGCGGACAGTGCGGTTGAGACGTATGCGGATGGATGGGTTGTGACGTATGCGGGTTGTGGGGTTGTGACGTATGCAGGTGGCGCGGATGTGACGTATGCAGGTGGTACGATTGTGACGTATGCAGACAATGCGGTTGTGACGTATGCAGGCAACGACGGCACGAGATAGTAACCTTGCGGACAATTTTGTTGAATGTTGGACCAGAAACTGTCGCCACACAAGTTGTGCCGACAAACGTTTCACAAGAAATCGTTGTTTCGCTCAGAACCCCAAGCTCCGAACCACCCCCAAGCTCCGGACCACCCCCAACCTCCGGACCACCCCCAAACAAAGTGCCCCGGACAGCCGAGGCCGTCGCGACCGACAAGCCCGCTGGTGCGACGACGTGGAACGAAGCGGTCATCAAGCTGATGTTGCGGAAAGCTCGCGAGAAGTCGCTGCGTGACGTCTTGTTGCATTGTGACGCCGACGTGCTCGCGGAAGTCGGCGATGATCTCAAACGCGCCGGCCACAGCTGCGTGTGAGCGCTTTTTGAATATTACCCGCAGATGTGTTTGTAAACACAACTTGGATGCGTCAGGAGTCAACGAGCATGTGTATCATTTTGAAGTTTTCTTTTTTTATCCGAGACCACGTGATTTTGCTATCAGCCAATCGCCGCCACACGTTTCATTTAGAACTTTTCAAGGCTCGGCGAGGTATCGCACTGCGGCCTGAAAAACTGAGCCTATGTTCGGATCTACCGCGAGTAGTCTTAGTCTGGGTCAATTGCTTGATTTCATAATTCTTTTCTCCCGACTTCCATGCTTTTCAACTTTTTTGTACTGCGACCCGTTAATAGCAACTCAATATAATCAAGCGACCCCCATTTAAAACTCGAATAACGCGAATGCAATGCAGCTCTGTACATAATATATCTACTCGAGACCCCTCCAAAAGACACCCGGGTTGAAAATCACTGCCCTGGTCAATGGGTTCGAAAGTCAAAGATCGAACCCGTATCATGACCCGCGATACTCGAACTAGGGCGTCTGGGCCAGACGTTTGCGGCCTGTGCTTGTTGCTTTATCCAAGAGGGCTCCCCATGAATAACAGATAAATTGTATATGTGTCGATATTTTACTGTTTTCCTCGCAGAGCGGACATCAACGACAGGTTCAGCGCGATGCTGGTCTTGTACAGACGCCTTACACAGATGGCTGCGCGCTCTGGATCGGATTCATGCTTCAAGCGCTTGCCTTACGCAGATGAACTGAACGAGCTTGTGGGAGTGCTTGCGACCCATCGGCTGCTCGCCGTTGCCAAGGAAACGTCGGATTTACAAGCGCAGCAGCTGCGCGCAAGGTCAGTGTGTTTCTTGGGGGGAGATAGTAACTATTGCTGGTTGGTGCAAAAAATCGAAACTCTGCCAGAGTTTAAAATGGGAGTTTCCCGATGCTGGTGACAGTGCACTCGGGGAGTGTAAGGAGAGCAATCTAGATATCCAAGATGTACGATTCGACGCTGTATTTTTTTGTCGCCCGCGTACGAAGTGGATGATCTCGCGCAGAGACTTCGACCCCGGATGACGCTCTGTTGCCATGACAATTAAGACGTAAACGACGCTGACTAATTGGAAAACGTTGCTCTGTGGAGCCCAACCAAACTGTTTAAATTACGCAACAGAAACTCATTCTTTCGTTCGTGCATGACTTGAAGTCATTCGCGCATGACTTGAAATCGTTCGTGCATGACTTGAAGTCGTTCGTGCATGACTTGAAGTGCTTGCAAGCAAACGTGCCGCCCGTTGTCGACGTTTAAAAACAAAAGCGCCCGCGCCATGAACCTTGCACTTCCACCGGATTGATCACAGTTTACTAAACGTCATGTTTTTCAGGCTTTTTTCAACCAATCACCTGTTGCCAAACGCAAACGTCACAGACGAGGTCTCCACTGAGAAGCAACCAAAAGACTCTCCCGCTTTCCTGAAGTGGCCCCAGCTGATCAAGCTCCTTGACGTCATCGATGATGCTCAGCTTGTTGTCACTCGCCAGGAGCCGCAACTCGACGAAACGACATTCCAGAATAAGAAGGCCGAGTTAAATGCGCGCGGGTTCGACTTGTCCTGGTGAGTTCATCCGCGAGTTCACGAAGCCAACTTAACGATTGTTGGTGCCTCCCCACTCGGTGGCGCTGCTCGTTGCCAACAAGACAGATCGGCCAACATGTGATTGATTTAGAAAACGCATTGTTTCAATACAATTCAGAAAAAAGATCATGACAGTATTCACCACGCTTGAAAACTGGTGCTTTGCTTAACCCTTTCACGACCGCGATTGGCCGGCCCGTTTTTGGCCATAAATCGCCAGCCGCTAGAGCTAGAGAGCTGTTCAAACCCTCTACGGATTCAGCAAGTCTTCTAGTTGCCATCGAAAAAAAAACGTTTTTCGTTTTCGGTGGGGATTTTCTGGAGGTGACATCACAATGAGCGCATGTTTTGGAAATTTTGGTCACCTTTGGCCGGCCCTGGGCCCCAACCCATTGACCCATTATATTGTCTCAAAGTTTTGTTGAAAACTAGGTCAAAATCCGCGTCTATAGAGCCCTTGATTGACTTGCTAGCGTATCTGTAGCCAAAGTTATGGGTCAAAAACCCAGTTTTGGGCCTAATTCAAAACTTTTCAGAAAAGGCATAATTTGCCCTTTCAGGGCAAACTTTGGCCAGCCACAACTCGGCAGCAGATTGAGCTAGAGAGCTGT
>JGI24158J21664_10007200_pt1 | contig 14756 bp, 7 predicted proteins | sample Ectturendosymbi3_FD_21664 | JGI IMG/M metagenome (IMG submission 21664) | reverse complement strand
CCTTAATTTGTTTGAATTCCCACACGTACTAGCTGCTTAGACATCTAAAGCGAAACTGCAAATGACGAATTAGACGAACAAAACGCTTCTCAGGGATTGAAAGAGGTGACGAATTAAGCGAATTGACGAATTAGACGATGGCGAATTAGGCGAACAGAAATGTACACAAACGATAGGGATTCTGCCGGGACCGACGAAAAAGTGACGAATTAAGCGAATTGACGAATTAAACGATGACGAATTAGACACGTTCTACTGTATTTCAACCGTGGCGTTTTCGGTTGTTTCGCCTCTGGAAATTAATAATCCTTTTCCCGTCGGTCAAGCACAATTTCCACAATTTCATTTCATTGAACTTTTTGTGTCGAAGGTAGCAACAAGCACAGTGATCGTGAGGCACTCTAGTAATGATCTACATTTTTTATGGACCGTACTTTAGAGCGTCAATATCGTCATTTCGGCTTTCGCAAATTGATTAACGCTTTTCCATTTTTTCCTCGTAAAAATTTGAGAGGGGGCCTCGCAAGTGTATTAGCCTAGGGCCTCATATCAGCTGAATCTGGCCCTGATCGATCTACTTTCAATAGAAAGGTACTAACTGAAAAACAGCTTTAGATGATTTCGTTGATGAATTTGACAGTCGACGTGATAATCGAAGGATGAAGTTACATTGAGGTGATGATGATATAGAATTCTAACGTAGGCTGTGCAGGGAGCTGTGTGGGAATTATATTGCTCATGGTCTGTTTGTTTGAATCTTTTTAGGTTCAGAGTTAGTGCGTGTTTCGCTTACGACAAGACAGTCATAAATCAACGCAGGGTTGAAAAGTCAGCTTTCGAGGATAACTCAAAGGAAATTCAGTGTGAATATTGAAATGAACGACTTTGTTGGGAATATTCTGCAAACTAAGTAATTTTACGCCTGCTGTTACATCTTGCTATCAGGTACACGCCCTAAACGCCGATGCACACCTATCTCCGAGGCTGCTATGCTACTTTAGGTGTAACTGATGCCGAAACCTCGCTGCTGTTAACTGCATGCTGAATTGAGTAGTCCTCACCCTATCCGCGCTGCATATGGGCATTACACTCTTAATAGTACGTAGTTGCATAACACTGTTATGGTTACACCACAGTCACAAAATCTCCATAAGCTACCACAAAAACGGATTAGTCAGTAGTCACCAATCGGTTGGCAAATGGTTTATTTTTATGTGCTTTGTAGTAGTAAGAATATTTTGATAAAACCAGTTGGCTATCAACACTCAACAGCCTACTTGTCTCTGTGTCAAGATGGAATTCGTAGTGGAACAATTTCGCTTTCATGTGAATTGTATTCACTTTCGTAGAGTTGTTTTCGTTCATGTGGGGTTGGCACAATTGTGTACGGGACATGGTGTTTCGTTTTACATATGTAGTGCTGTGGAAGTTGCGTGGTTAGCACAGAATATTCGACAAAGCAAGACACGTGTGTGATTGCATCTACAGTGGCGTTTAGGTGTCTCTGGTGAATAATAACGCTAGTTCATATTTGTCGATATACACAAGCCAATGTTGGGTTTGATAGGGTTAATCGNAGCAACTTAATCTTCAAAACAACGAAAAATCACCATGCAAGATAGACATTTATGTTGGCGCCCTTACTTTTTACTTGGCCCCACAGTGCCCCCCCACTTTTTTCATTCTAAAATCGCCACTGTTTGGTAGGGTTAATCATAGTAAAACAATCTTCATTACAACGGAAAATCACCATGCAGGAGAGACATTTACGTTGGCCCCCCTAATTTTTTCCTTGGCCCTGCAGTGGCCCCCCAGTTTTTTCAATCTAGAATCGCCACTGATGAACCCCCCATGAAAATTTTCTGCGTACGCCACTGGTCAACGTAGTCTACTTGTCCGGCTTATGTATGAGCGTTACCCGCGAAAAATCAACCAAGACAAGCAAGCATTTATCGAAAGGATGATTGATCGCTTTGAACGAGATTCCAGAAGTTTGCAGCTCTTGTTTCTAAGTAACCCTGACAAATCTTGCCAGGTAAAACAAAGTCACAATTTGTGGTTTCATTAAAGACTATGGCAATACTTCTGTGAAAAGAAGTAGGCTACCCTGCTTTGAAAGTCTGCACGATAGCGTATTGTGAAAATCATCGTAATATACCTGGCTTATTGGCTATGGTTGCCAAACAAGCGCATTTTTGTGACTGTTACCGTAACATGGGGAATTATCTTTGTGGTGTAGAAACGGTAGTGTTTTGTGAACGTTCATTTGCGCTGCATCGTCAGCAACTTGAAAATAATAAGCAAAATATCGACGTTGCCTCCCTGGAAAAATTTCTGCGGACGCCCGTGAGCAGTAAGCTATCTTTACATGCAGCTGAGCGTGGTCAATAATTTTTATAATATTGGGGTTACGATTGTGTTTACAGTTTAATTCCATCTTATATTTCAATGAAGTCAGTTAGAGTAAATTTAGCAAAGTCTCATCAAACAATTTAAACGAAGTAGGTTTAAGTACAGTAGAACTCGTCTAATTCGTCAATTCGCTTAATTCGTTACTTTTTCGTTGGTCCCGGCAGAATTCCTATCTTTTGTGTCCATTTCTGTTTGTCTAATTCGTCAATTTGCTCAATTCGTCACCTCTTTCTATCCCTCAGAAGTGGTTTGTTCGGCTAATTCGTCATTTGCAGTTTTGGTTTTGATATTTAAGCAGCTAGTTTAAAACCTGTGGGAATTCAAACAAATTAAGGATCTTGATCTGAGAATTGTCGCAATTTGTTTATCGAATTTATACACGAGGTGCAAAGCGCAACCCGACTCCCCACTGAGAGAACGCGGAAAGTCTTTAAAAAATGTTTAAAAGGTGCTTGATTAAATGGAGGAGTCAAGATAGAATGGAAGATTTCATTGTTGTATTCAACCATAACGTCATAAACTTGTATTTTAATGCAAATACGAGCATTATGTATACGAGTTACCATGATAAAGTATACGAGCGTCTATGATAAGAGTTTTCGCCTGTTTGCACTTCGCCGAATTCGTCACTTTTTTCTAATCCCCTTGAGATGACGAATTGGGCAAATTCCATTGGCTACAAAGGTTTTACGGAATAAGTTGAACATAGCCAAAAGATCTTACGGATATCAAAAATCCTAATAATCTAGCGTTTACAGTTATCAACTACATACGTGAATTAATCGCTCAAAAATTAGATGACAATGGGATCCACTTCTTATATGCGCAAAAGTTTTCTGGAAGGTTTACTGCGGAAGTCAGCGCCTCAGAGCAAAACCGCTGAGCGGCTTCGGTTGTACGTGCTGTGTTGGTGTACATCTGAAGTGTGTAAATACAGTATAACAAGCGCAGTCGTAATGGCGGCCGCGATGACTTCTTGCTCAAGTGCAATATTGGGCATTGAGAGGTTTACGAACGCTTTAGCAAGAAAGGTTTATGAGTAAATGGTGGCAATGATCCAAAGTAGAAGCTTACTTGTCAATTCAATGAAAGCAAATTTTTTATTTGTCGGCTTAAATCTGAACACAATTGTTCAGGAGAAAACGCCAGAAACATGCACGTTTCATGGATGATGCTTTAAACACAAGGAGCATTAAAAGCACATAAATGATTTAAACTCGATTGTTGTTTTTCCCAGCCCTAATACAATTTCTGGCTACACGCCTGGTTACACTGTTAGTATTAACTCAACGATCTTGTGGTTTGCTTTTGATTTGATCCATGTGGTGATTATTAGTAGCAGGGAACTGACCAAATTTGAATTGTCACAATTATTGACAAGGTCGTACTACGGTTGAGTGAACCTAACTCAGTCCCTGGTCTCAGCAAATGAAAGAGAAAAAGGCAATATATGAACTGTGGAACCTGTGGTTGATGGAAAATTTATTGCTTTGCCAAGTAGTATCTATGAGCGCCTTGCCAGTGTAATGGCATCTTGAGACTTCGCCCACAAGATTTATAAAGGTGGCCTCACTTGAAAGGTGTAGAGTTCAGGGGTGTAGTGGGGTGGGAACGGCGTTCCCACACTTTTTCTTGGTGTGGGAACGCGTTCCCACACTTTTTCGCACTAGTAACGTTACTTGAAGATGTGGGGTCCAAACGATTACCTTAAAACATGGCTGCGATCTCACAGATGTGCTAGCGACACGCAGATTCGCACTGCTATTCAAAAGTCTACAGTGAAACAGTAAGATCCAGTGTGGAACTTCTTGTAGGAGAATGCTCACTTTATCCGTACTATTTGGTACAGTCTTCTTGGTTATTTGGTGTGGGAACGGCGTTCCCACACCTCTTTTTTTAACACTACACCTCTGTACACAATACAATTCAATTCTCTGATATGACATTCGTAAACCTAATACAATAATGTTCACATCTACCCGCACAACCCTTGAAAATTTCAGGTTATATAAGCAAGAACTTTTTTAGTTAGGCAGTTTGGTATTCAGCAACACTCATTGATTCAGCTAATTGTTGTCGAATTTTTTATGGCTTTTAACGCAGTCTTACTATGTACGTTACATATATAATGTAACTGAAGGTTTTGGGATGGTTTTACTTCCGCTACTTCGGCTTCTTTATGGCCCGTGACCAGTCGCGACCATCCGTAGACCCACCGCGTGGCTGTGTCAATGGATTCTTGCAAGCACGTTAGCCTACACCACCTACACATCCTGTAACCCACTGGACTGTTATTTTGTTTGTTACGTCACTGCACACGTGGTAGTTTGTTTTGGTTAGTTGTTCCTACTGTGACCTTTTCCTTTCAAATGTAAAGTGGGCAGCTGTGGTTGCAATTTTTCAATTAGATCAGGGTTTTATTTTAGATCAAATTTGTGGCAGCAAGTTATTGCGTAGGACCGAATAACTTTTCTCATGCTTGGCCTTTTTCAGCAAAATTTTACACGAATGTTCTTCTTGTCAAAAGCAATCTTACTGGGAAATTTTGAGGTCAATCAGGCAAGTACTGTTTGCGTTATTCAATTTTGAGTCTAGCTGTTGGGTAAAAACAATCCAAAAACCGTCCCGCACCTGCTGAATAATTGAGCGGAATTCACACCGCACCGAATGTGTTAAGTGATTGCAATCTTCTGCAAAAATCTTCAAGAACCATCTTTAAAACCTTTAATTAAAATCCTCCAAATGAAAAACAAACCAACCCACTGTGCAGAAAGTTAAGAACCAGACAAATACCTGAAAGTACTTTTTAGTGAGTTTTGAATAACAGAATGCCTTCTTTTCTAGGGGTAAAGAACAAAAGTGACGGCTACTTTGTCGTCCCCTGACGTCCATATATCTTTGTAGTTGTATTGGCTTTTGGATTTGTGATTCTTACCCTGTTCACTTTCGTTCAATGTTATTTTTAATATTATTAATTTTTCTCTCATTTGATTATTCATTTTCACGTTTGAAACAAATACCAGCTTGAAACAGAACCATTACAACGGTAGCATGAAAACGTAGAGTAGTTTCAAAAGTAAAAAGTTAAATAAAAACCAAATCCGTCACAAATTGTTTTTGACACTGAAACAGATAGAATACTTGTTCACATATTAAGACGTATATTCAGCAAAAGTATGTGAAGTTGATGCTTGCAACAGTCATTAGCTTTTCATAAATGAAGTTTATGTTTATGGAAGATGCATCTGTCGATTGAGTCAAGATACGCTGTTTGGTTGACGTTTCGTTACCACAGTTTCATCAAGAAAGCTTATGTTATGGCGAAACACGGAATGATTCCAAAAATAACAATGAACTTACTATTGCAGTGCCATTTATTCCACGGTGATGTGGTGGCCAAAATGGCTTTTCCATTTTTTTCTTCTCTTTCTCTCACACTTAGGTTTCAACTTAACTTTTCCGCAAATCGTGCGAGTTGTGGTTACTTTTGCTTGTTGCAAAATATAAACTTTTAACTGTAGATAGTTGAGACCGGTGTAAAACTTCTAAATAACTCAAATTTGTTGCAGGAGCAGCAAAGATAACAAATCAAAAATTTCAAATTCAAATCAGAGCGAGAAGTGAGTCTCAGTAAAGAGCCCATATTTCGCTCAAATGAAAGGTTTGTTAAGGTTGCTTGGAAAAATAGTTAAAGAAAACTTCAGATTTTCAACTGTTGTTCTCTTTGATGTAATGGCACTCCTCCTTTCTGCACTAAACATATTAAAGCCACTCGTACTGTTGCTTTCGTTTTAGACTAAAACACTAAAGCATTCTGTTTTTTCACTCATCTACATTCCTTAGCCGGTCACATCAACTCTTCAACACCATTCAGTTCCTCAATTTTGATCAGAAATTTTCGTAAGTATTCAGAGATAAGCGATGCCATCAGAACAGCTATGGCTGATATTTATTAAGCTTACTTGACAAAAAATAATGTCAATTATTCTGACGATTCCTTTTTAGATATTAAACAGGAAGTAAACAGTTGCAATAATTAGTTTTTGATAGATGGATATGATAAACCAGGACTTGCTTTAAAACATGTTAAGTGAACTTTATGAGAATTCAAGAAGCAAATGGGTTAATGCCCTATCTCTCTAAGCTTGCACAAGAACTGAAACTTACAAACCAATACCGAACTTCGTGGAGAAGTCAGTGAACGAATACTTGTCAAAAAGTTCTTTTCGTAGGCACAAAGGTGAATGGCTCAAAGGCGTTAAAGGACACCTGGTGAATGTTTTTTCACCAGCACTCTGCTTCCCGCTAGTTTTTAGATACAGCAGGCACTTCTTGAGAGCTTTCTGCTGGGTGATGTTCATGACAAGCCACAAATGTATGATAGCTAAATACTAATAATAATACGACGTTGTGCTAACGACTAACAGCGTTGCCAACTAGCATATTTTTCTGCCTAATTTTTGAAAGTTGGCATTTTGTGGAAGTAGTTGGCATAGTTATTTTTGGTTTGACCTATTTGTCAAATTGGCATATTTTGCAACAACCAACTTTTTTGACATGGACAAAATGTTTATCGAAATTCTGAAATTTCCAACGCTTTTGTGATTGGAAACGTTCATGCAACTCCTCTGTGCGTTCTGTTCACAAGAACGCGTGTTTCCGAGGAAGTTCAGCCATGTTGTATGTGGTAAAACAAAACTAAGAAACAAGTTAAAACCTTCCATGCTGGATGTCATTTTGCGTGTAACACACAACGACACAACTTAATAATGAAACATAACTGTTGTAAAGATTTGAAAGTGACCAATTAATGTTGGAAAAATTAATTGTTGTTATGTACCAAGGCAATGACCAAGAACCAAATATGCCACAGAATACAGACAGATACTACATAATATTGTAACCTGTCATGGCTGTATGTTTTACTGTGAGATTTTGTAGCTTTGTGCAGCACATAATTTCCTTGCAGTGCTTTTCATTTTTCCACGTATGCAGTTAAGTGTTATTCTAGCATTTTTATATGTCTACTGTGAATATCCATCTGTTTTTAATTTTTATGTGGCCATGTTGAAAATACCTGCCTCTTTAGTCAGTTTCTATTGAATTTGAACTTGTGTGTACAGCATACGTGAATACAGTAAAACCCCGCTTACTTAAAACTAACGCATGCAATGGTCACCACTTACCAGTCAGTACTGAGTAACATCAGTGCTACAGTACGGCTCTATTAGAAACGACATGACAGCAACATCACTTCAGCCTCAAAATGTGCGTATATGAATGGTCGATTGTGCAGTAAACTTGACTAAAAATGTGAACATTTTTTATTGCTAAGTTTTCAGGCATTTTTTGATTACAACAAAAATTCGACATATTTTGTCCTGTTTGGCATATACTGAAAAACATTTGGCATATTTTGGTTTTGTGGGCTTGGCAACACTGCTGACGAACTGGTGTAAACTTGATACCCCACTGAAGCACCATTCAAGCCAAAATGATCGTCTTGTGCAGAAACAAATTCTTATATCTGAAGCATACAAAAACGTCAATTATGAGCATCACACTGAATGCCTGATTTTCAGCTCATTCAAGTCAGATGTTAGCTTTGCGTTTCATTTTTCTCAAACAATCTGTCAAACACTGAAGTACTCTACATGGCATAAATCTGAGGTGGTCTACATGGAATCTACGTGAAGTACAGTAGATTGAAATCAATGCTGAGAAAAACTTCGAAATTTATGCTAAACTTAAAAATACAATAAAATTTATGCTGAGAAATATCACTAATGCCAAGAATGAAGACAAGGTGAGTTTTTTCCAGTAAGGCAATATTTTTCAACATCTGCTTAGGCTTTTTGAGGAAACCTATTTTAACTGTACTTGGGGCCTGAATTTCTTACTTTGTCTCAAACTAACTGAAACTGATAAGACTTTCTTGCTCGACTGATGAGTACCTCATCGCTGTTGCCATTTTCTGTAGTTAAACAGCTAACCATCTAAAGGAAATTGATGGCATGTTTGATCAAATCCAGATTGCAACAAATCAAATCCAGATTGCAACCCAATTGATCAAATCCAGATTGCAACAAAAACAAGTACGTACATTCTCATCAAATATCTTTTTAAACACAACCTTTCCTTAAATTTTGTATTTGCAAAAATGCGTTTTTCGTGATTGTATCATGCAACTGATAGCAGTTTAAAAGGTTTGGAAATTTGCAAAACATTATAAATGTTCCTGCTATCTATCATTTAACAAGCTAAGTGTAGCTTGGTAAAACCTTCATTAAGAATAATACCCTTTTAAAGTGTTGCTCTACTATTTTAGCTATTGTTTGTCACGAAGGCAAAGGTATAGTGTTTCGCTGCTCTGCTCTCCAACAGTCTTAAATTAAATACTTTTTACATTCCTTTGAAATTGTCAGCGCGACTTGCACTGCGAATTTTCTAACATAGATCAGGTCAAAATACATTTTTAATAGTTGCTTTTTCGTCAGTATTAAACTCCCACACGTGTTGTCCACGTGCCGCGAACATGGCTCACCAACGCCCAGCGGCCAAGTCTCTAAGCGGCCTGCAGGGCCTACAAATAACTTCGGGATCTTCGGGATATGAGGGCGATAAAGAACCTGATTAGAAAAGAGCCTAAGAAAGTTTTTCCACTTTTGAATCCCATTTACAATACTCAGGGGTCCGCGAGCTTATCCATTTTTTCATTAAAAATAGATTTTCATAATACCATTAAACCTCATCACAATTTGTATGGGTTCGCCACTGGGTGCCGCATTTTTTTCTTCTATGGGTGCTGTAATCCGCTCCTAAAGGATTAGGAAACATTGGTATAATAAATTCATAGAAGTTTCAAACGCTAAATAAATTTTTATTGCTTATATTTTTTGTGACTTATAAACACTGAATTTTGCCAGGTTTGTTGCGAATCTTAGAAATGATATAATTTTTCAACAGAGTGACTCTGCCACTGCAAATCATTGGCTGGTTGAGATGCTAATGTCTCAGTTGTTGCCCACACTTATGATGCAACCCACTGCTATATTGTTTGATGAAAATAAGCTGGTTAAAATCACTGCAACTTTAAGTCGTTCCTGCTTTTTTGTTATTTTGTTTTCTCAGAATGAACATTTAAAGATTTATGAAGCTTTTGAGAATGTGTTGCAAACTGTTCAGTGGAGACAAAAATTTTCAATCTCCTTATAATTCACAGACGACATAAACTTTTTTTATACATCAGAAGGTTTGAAATCCATAATATTTGCTTTCTGGTAATTTTTTTACCACATTTAATTTTTTTATTCATATGTTTATGTCCGAATTATGATTCATATCACAAGATAGAACACAAGAACAGAAAAGATGCTTAATCACAGCGCATCTTAGTTGAAGAGTTAGCTGGTACACTTAGACAATTCTGAAAAGGAACTCACAATTTCAGTGTATATCGTAAATTTTATTCGAAATATTCATACATGCATGCATTGATTGTACTCACTTGCAATTTCCCACATTAACAGTAGATGAAACATCTTTTCAAAAAGATGAAAATATTTGAGTGTTGTCTTGCAGGTATCCCGTTTTTTAAGTCCAGAATATATAATTCATCAGCATCCACGTCACACATGTTTTAAATGTACAGCCTTCTTTGGCCTAAGGATTTTCTGTTTCAAAAGATACTGCATTCATTATTTAAACTCGTTTACTAATTGCGCATTATTAGACGACTTGAAGTATGGTTGGGTAAAAAAAACTTGATACAGGTGTGTGCATCACCCTTAGAACAAATACCAGTCGCTCTGCTAACAGCAGCTCTTATTTATTGCGAAGGGAAGCATTTTTTCGTGAACGCTCAGAGTATTTATAGTAAACCTGGTTGAACAACCTCTGTCTTTGTGTTTGAAACTCACAAACCAAATAGTTGAAAAGTGTTACGTTCAACTTACGCCAAGCGATTTTGAATTGCCAGTGTACCCACAACACATGTTTTGTCCCTTCCAGACCGGAAAAATGTTTGTGCTTGTTGTTCATTTCGCACGCAACGCTCATGGTCATGGCAATGAATCGTGAATTTAATTTTGAACAAGTGTCGCATAGTCACTGTAGCGAATCATGCAGCGTCACTAGCACGCCTTCGAATTTATGCTTGACTAGCCAGACGTCATTTCATATAATGTACATGGGTGTTAGCCTGAGATTTTGTTATCGTAGCAATAAAATATTTGGAATATCTTAATGACCTGTGTGTTCACAACCTGACCTGCGGACATAAGGGGTCACAAATATTTTGCTAAAAGATAGAACTTGCGCACTCCATCAACTTAATGCAACTTATGTAGATGTCCAGCAAATGTTAACACCTATTAACTTCTTACAATGGCAATCATTCTACGTGATCTTTTTCCTGACTTATACAATTGCAGGCCTAGAGATGTATTAAAACTAAGGACCTCTTCATCTGAGTAGTGTAGCAAAATTAACGAGGAAGTCCTTTAAACTCAGCAGATCCTTTCATTTGTTTAGAAATGTTTCAGGTCAAAACTTATGGAGGCTTAAACCAAATCTTATGAACCCGAACGAAATGGCTACAACTCTCCCAGCGATAAAGCAACTTAAAGGTTCGATAACTAGAAACGATCACACTTTTTGAACCTTCACAACCAAAAACATTCAGTAATTGGACACTGCAGTTTTTTGTTTTGCTATCAACCAACAACCAATATTTTTAAACAGGTTCATGTCTTTGGAAACCTTTCAAGCCAAGCACGATGTAGACTGGGTAACAATCAAAGGAAAAGTCAAACAATGAAACATTCACGGGGTGTTGTGGCTCGGGTATCAGTATTTCTAGCAGCAAACTTTTTCACACAAAAACAATCGAGACATGTCTTTTAATTGAGGGTGGTGCAGGTTTTCACTATTATAGAACATGAAAGTAGAAGCTGGAGACAGGTTTTAAGTTTTCACTATGTTGTGTAGTTCAGCTTCTTTGTTAATTTAGCCTGTGGCTCCACAGCCAGAACACCTGCATTAACGAAATATAAAAGTTACATCAACGTTAACCGTTTTCTTTTACACCTTCTCTTGACCAAGTTTCATTTTCAGAATTCACAACTTNGGAGGTCTGCGGGGTTGAGGTGCTATATATGTCACAGCTCATACATTCTCAATGGTGTTTCAACCTTTCTAAGCCAATTTATTGCACATGCTGCCAGGATTGCGGAGTCAGAGGTAAAATGTCCGACCTTTCCAAAGTTTCCGACTTCAACGCCCACTCCGACCTTTCCAAAATTTCCGACACCAACTCCGACTCCTCAACATAACATGAATGAAGCTTGGCTGTTAACACTTTTGTAGCACCTAGTATCAATGGAAATCGTGGTACACAACAAGAATTCTCTGCTTCAATAAAAGTTGCCAACGAAATTGTACCAATTCAACAGGCTCGAGTTAGGATACCTAACTTAGGAGTCATAGGCGTAGCCGGGGGGGGCAAAAGGGCCATGCCCCCCACATTTCTAGCATATCTTGTCATTTTGAGAAGCGGTGTCCCAAACAATAATACCGTTGCTTTTCATTTCTTGCTCTTCGTATGACTTAAATTTGTAACATGTTCGTCACTTGTTACAATCTGCTCTTTCATTTGTAACTTGTGTAACTATTGCAATAGCTTGTATGGCCTGTATGCAGAAAAAATGCACNGCAATGTCTTTCCTTTGTGGTAATGCAAAAATCTCCGTATCGGCATCGGTTGCTGTTAGTGAAAAATTAAAAGTATGAGTATCGGCCCACAATTAGTAAAAGATATCTTTGCCTCGGTTGAGGACGGATTGCAAGGCATTTTCCCCACCGAGACTGACCTAAATGGTGGCAAAGTGGTTTCAACCATACGAAACAAAAACGAAGTAGATCGTTTTTGACGAAAAAAGAACACACGACGTTGCAATAGTTAAAGAAAGATCCAAGTATTATAATCACCAAGGCTGGCAAATGTAACATCACCACAGTCTTAGACAAGGAGTGGTATGACCACAGCATTAACAAAATGATGGGTAATCAAGAAACTTACAAACATTTTAAAACCAACGCAACCGCATCCACCATCCAAGATGTCAATAAATTTGTAAACAACTTGCTCGAAATCACAAAGATCACAAAAAAGCAAGCTTTAGACTGCAAAACTCAGATGCCACAACACCCGGTTGTACGAACTTCCGAAATTACCAAAACAAAACAATATTCCCCAACGACCAATAGTCTTTTTCACAGACTCACCTAACTTCGGATTAGCCAAAGAATTATCCTTACTACTCAAATCACTTATTGGAAAATCAAAACATCACGTAAGAAAGTTTTCAGACTTCGCATCATCTATTGTTCAAGAATTACTCCAAACTGATGAAGTAATGGTCTCATCCGACGTTTTTTCACAAAAGTTCCAATTCAATTGACATTAAGCAGAGCTAAGCAGCATTTACAATCCAATCCCCAACTGAGTCAATGTACAAATTTGTCAACACCGAACTAATTAAAGGGCTTGAATTTTTCTGAAGTTCAATAAGTTTTACTTTTCGTGGAAAACACTACAAATCAGTTTTTGGAACAGTGATTAGTTCTCCCGTTTCATCAGTAGTTGCAAACATAGTCATGGAAGACGTCGAAAAACGCGTTTTGGAAACCTTTGGCAACCTTCCACGTTTGTGGAAAAGATATGCAGATGACACTTTTGTGATCATTAGAAAATCAAACTTGTCCGAGTTTTTCACACGTGTGAACACAATAGAGAGCTTCGTGCAACTCACTATGTAACAAGAAAAATAAGAATGTCTTCCGTTTTTGAGCTTATTGATCAAACGCTCATCAAATCGCCACTTATTGTCAGCAGTCTGCCATAAGTCAACCCATTTAGATAGGTACCTCAACTTCATATCAGAACATCCTAGACAACAAAAACAATCAGTGGTTAACACTCTTTTTGAACGGGCTAAAAACTTTACTCCTCAGCCCAGGACCTGGACAGCGAAATGAAGTATGAGAAACGGACCCTTATTTTGAACTGTTGCCCCAACTGGATGATTCAAAACAAAAAGAAGAAACAACATAACGGATTTTCTGAGTTTATATCTAAAGTTATTTTACCGTACACAACTGACTTGGGAGAGTCCTTGAAACGAATTATGGAGAAGCATTGTAAACGAACTACCGTAAAACCTCTATTTCACCGCCATGGCGCTCAATTTTTCAACCCTTCCCCCATAGTGGCGTTCTATTAGAGGTGGCGTTCAAATAGAGGTTTTACGGTATCTTCAAACCTACAGTACATTTAAACCAAGGACAATTCCATTTTCAGGAAAAGATATCGTACCCGTCAGCAAATGTCGTGGTATAACCTATGAAATTCCATGTAAGGAATGTGAACACAAATACATTGGACAAACGAAGCAAAGCTTGGGCACTCGATTCAAAGAACACCACACGGACTCTTTGCCTAAAAATATTCTTAACAATCCAGAAAAACACAGCTTTAACGAAACATGCAGTCCAAAGCGGTCATGTTTTGGACTGGGATTGCGCCCACGTTTTGCATCACGTAAATAGCTAACATAAGCTCATTTTTTAGAATCCTTGTATATCAATTCAAAAACTGACACTGTGAATGATGAAAGCGCAAACTTCCCAGCTATTTATCACAATATCTCAAAACATGTGTAAAATGTACCCTTCACTGGACGTCCTTGAGTTTGTCATCTTATTGACCGCTTTAGTGCCTGTTTGTTTGGTAGCACACCACTCAATTTATCTCATCATTGATCGCTATTAACCGCATCCATTGACACTATTCACAACTTTACTTCATATAGTAAATTTTGTGCATTTTTCTGTGCAGGTTTCACGCTGTTTTATTTGCGTTGTTATATATCATTGCGTTGTTATAAAAACTTATTATTGCGTTGTTATATAAACTTCTTATCTACTTTTTCATTTTACGCTTCTTATCTTTACTGTCGCATAGTGTCACTAATATCTTATAGCGTGCCGGTCCGTTGGTCGGTTTTGCGCTTTTTGTCTTTGTACGTCATACCAAGAGCGTACGCAAGAGGGGTGGGGTTAAACCCTCCCCCTTGAGCTTGATATTTTACAAAACTTTATTACCTGCGCAAAGGAGACTAACTGTTTTCGCATACTTTTTGCTTGTTAATTTGTCGACTTAATGCAAATACCACAGAAAAAATGTGCGTGCAAATTTCAAGGAACATTGTAAATGGGCCAAAAAGTAATAATTATGTTTTGGTGGGAAATCTGGGTTATCGTCTGCGTCCAGAAACCACCTCACC
>JGI24158J21664_10007194_pt1 | contig 14766 bp, 20 predicted proteins | sample Ectturendosymbi3_FD_21664 | JGI IMG/M metagenome (IMG submission 21664) | reverse complement strand
ACTCTGAACAGGCCGTGATTCAAGGTTTGGCTTCTGACAAAGTTTACTGCACTCACAACAATCGACAACACATCTTCAAAATTTTCAGGGCGTGTATGCCTCAAAACGTTGGTGCTTCGTAACCCCTGTTGCGGTGTTTGGTACCCCCAAGGGGTACGTGTACCCCCCGGTTAAGAACCACCGAATTAGACGAACAAAACGCTTCTCATGGATAGGAAAAAGTGATGAATTAAGCAAATTGACGAATTAAACCATGATGAATTAGACGAGTTCTACTGTATATATTTTTCGACGTAGTTGACACGTCGCGCCCAACGTCGAGCGAAACGCATGTGGCGCGTCACGACGCAAAGGGTCACGTCGGGGTCACGCTGTCGCCGCTTCTACGAAGTAACGTCACCATATCACAGGGTCGGTAATTTTCTCAAGAATCAAAATCATAAGGCTTGGCGACGACTAATTGGGGGTGAGTTTTCGGACGTTCGCTATTGTTGATAGTTGTCAACGTTCTCTCGACCCCGCAGCTTGTCATGCGTCACATTTCTCAGCCAATCAACGCCAACCAACACCTACCGTGCTTGTAGACCCCGATCAGGAGGCTTTTGTCACAGTCGGCGTCCCACCATTCGATCGGGGGGTCGGACAGGCGGTCCACCAACTCTAACTCGATGTCCCTGGAACGGTAGAACGCACAGAACCTCAGACAAGCTGCTTAAAACATTAACTGCGTAATATACGAGATTAATTTAAATAATGCAGCGGGTTCGAGCCTATTGTGACGACGAAGCATATTTCGTCGGAAATTATAACCACACAGTTGCCAGGCAACAACGCCTAGCATAGTTGCCAGGCAACAACCCTATCGTAATTACTCCTCCCGCATAGTAGGTTGCCGTTTTCCTTTGCAACGTCGTTTTCGCTCTACACAAGCTGGACAAAACCAGTTTTAGCCGGTTGACAATCGTTCTTCCCGCGTCGCGCCGAGACGGACGCGCGTCCCGATGCGCCGGGGCGAAGCCACTCACTCTTGTTTCTCGTTGGCGTCGACGGCTCCGATGCACGACCTCAGGATCTCCGAGCGCAGGTAGTAGAGCATGCGGACCCGAAGCAGGACCCTGCAACGGAGGGGGGAGAATGTAAAGAATGTAAATGTTACTGGCGCTGGTGGTTCCACCATCAACAGCTGCTGTTGAAACGGTTTCGGCTAAAATTCGGAAACGATTTAATTGCTAAACGTTGGACCGCGGAACATGGGCGACGCAAGGATTTTTTTCAGGGGGTAATAAAGGATTTTTCCAGGAGTTGGTTGAAAGGATTTTTTCAGGAGAGACCAACAGTGGTGGAATTTCATTTTACCAGCTCCCGGAACTAAGAGAAAAACATTTTTCTACTGAAAAGTTAATGTATCCTCGCACCAAAACAATCCCACGTCGTTACAAGATGCTTAGAAAACCAATCAGCTCTCGATGGTCTCTCAAACGTGCCCAGTGACCCCCCTTAAACCTTCCCAGTGAAACCCTTCAAAACTGACCAGCGACCCACTCAAAACTGCACAGTGATCTCCTTAAAACTGCCCAGAGACCCTTCACAATATTTTTGACTTCCCTCAAAACGACCTCTCTCAAAACTTCTCAGTGACCCCCCTCAAACCTGCCCAGTTACCACCTCAAAACTGCCCAGTAACCGCCAGTAGAACAGTTCGACACCGACAGAAGAAAGAACTCCACAAAATCGGGCAGCAACTCGCTTGTTGCACTGATGCTGGATGTGTTTCTTGAAGCCGTCGTCAGGAAGCAGAACGTCCAGGTCGGTGTCGCGCGCCCACTCGCGGTTCATCTGCTCGTCCTTTTGTCGTTCCGAGTCCTCCTTGGCACGTTTGCCCTTCCGGCCACGCGGTACCGGAGCGGACAGGCCTGCGGTAGCAACGGCCGGACGTGAGGTTACATTATGGTCTGGTGCAGTCGCGCGCTTGAGAAGATTCGACTACAGCAGCGCTTGTCACCCATGGGGCCACGACCAATCCGCTTCTCACCAATGGGGCGCGACCCATCGGCCAAGTTCGTTTAGGGGGGGCCGCGAAACATTTCAAAATGTTACAAAATTCCGGCATTTGGCTAAAACGCTTCTTGAAATTTTTTTCCGTTTTTCTGTTGATTACGGACCGGGGAATCTTAATGAGCGAGCTCAAGTTTCCACAAACAGTAAATTGCGTGTGTTGTATGTAATTTCAATTTTATTGCTGACGTTTCTCCGCAATATCTCATAGCGGGCCGTCAGGTAAAAGTGGGCCGCAAGCTGAAAAAAGGTTGGAGAAGCACTGGACTACGGGTCCCCATGAACAGTTCGCCGACAAAAAACGCCGCACGGTTTCCAATCGATCTTTGTCGACCAACGAAAGCCGATTCACTTCACATACCATTAACACCGTAACTCACCAACACATTTTTGCCAAAGCCAGTATTTAAGTAGGGTTCGCATACATTTTCGAAAACCATATTCTACACTTCTTCAAGAACTTTTCAATACTAAATTTAGAAATGCCGGGAATTTAGAGAACAAACTGGTTTTGACTCTCAAGTGTGACAACGTCGTACCTTCGTGATTGCGCAAATCTATTCCGTCTTTCGGTGCAAACTTCTCGGGCGTGATCAGGTCCCACATGAAGATCTAAAGAAACACATGCAAGCTTTTGTCCAATTGAGCTACTGAACCACACAGGGAAGAAACTAAAATCGAAACAAATATCAGCTACTCCACTTAACAATAGCTTCATACTAACGACAAAACATGCTGGGCAAGTTGTGTGCGGACAAGGGTTTCTACATTTGCGCTACACTTATAAAATAGCAGCGGAAACCCAATTTCATGCAATCAGCGAGGGTTTTAAGGCGTAAGCGGGCATTTGACCGGTTTTCGATAAACAAAAAAAACGACTTTTCAAACGAGAACAGCAAAAGTCTACCTTTATCTTCTCGTCGCCGTTGTAATACTTGAGGCAGTACATGAGGACGGCACGCGCGAGGTCTTCCAGTTCTCCGATGCTTATCACGCCTCCGAATCTACCGCGTGACTGAATCACGCTCCATCTTCCCCAACTGCAGCAAACAGAGCTGGTGATTATGATCTTATAATTAATTAATTGCGATTATTATCAGCAGCAGTATCAGAGTTGTCAACAGCTCAGATCTCGTTTGCTTTTAAGGGATATTGCCATTTTTGGTCAGCAGCTCTGATAGCAGCAAGCCGTTTGCAAAACAGAAAAAAAACAATCCAGGTAGAAAAGCGCTTCTTTTCGTTCCAACATTCGCCGACAGCGCCGTCGCCGCGCTGAGAAAATAAGACATTAAGAAGAAAAAATGAGACAGATGAAAACAAAGGAAAAAAGAAAAATCGAGAAAGGAAAAATTACAAAAAAAAGTAAATAAACAACGCTGAAAAGCGGTGGTTTCAAACACGATTGTCTTCAGGTGGTTTCAAACACGACTTTCTTTAGCGTGAGATGCACGGGGGTCAAGGGGATCAACCACAACGTATAGGTTTCAGCCGAGCTGCTTGTAGCAATCAGGGAAGTTGTACAAAACACGTGACTCGCGCTCGAACGGACACCTGACGTATTTACCAAGTCACGCAAGGAAAATTTTCAACGGAGCGTGACGACGTCAAACGTCACCGCTGGCCAGTCAACCTCAGAATGCGAATGAACGTCACGGACAATCAGACTGACGTACAAATGACATCATCACCGGTGACGGCGCGTTTAGGAGTGCAAACAACGCGCGTTGTGCGAATACGCACCGGAAGTTGCGGTTGCGCACATTGGGGGGTGCGGTTGCGAACATTGACAAAAGAAGCGTGTGCTCAAGGGGTGGGGGGTAAAAACTTCGGCGCCAAGCTCGCAACCAGGGGTGTGTAGTCGGGCAATTGCCTCCCCACGATTTACAAAATCATGTTTAGTTGTCAGGTACAACAAGTTGCAACCATTTTGCCTCCCCTCCCACGAAAATAGTGCAACAACGAGTTACGCTCATTTGACCCTCGAAAATATCAGCTGGTTGCGGCCATGTACGGAGCTGCGTTGTTTCAGACATGTATTTGCAGGACATTGACAACATAACAAAATGTCGAAAGAACTAATGCAAAATTTTTAGAGTTCAGCCAAGCCTGGCGGTACTTACCCGAAGACAAGCAAGCATTTCTCAATGCGGAAGCAATCGCGTCTCCCCCAGCCCTTGCGTTGCCCCCCGCCGGCGCCGCCTGCCCTCGAGCGGGATTTTTGCTTCTTGCCCTGGTTTTCGTCGTCGCTGTCTAAGTCCGAGTCGTCCGAGTCCGTCCCTATTTCGGCGAACAGCTCTTGCTCGTCGTGGTTGCCGCCGAAGCGACGAGTCTGCTTTCGGTTTCGGGGAATTTCCAGGATCAGTTTGTTCTGCAGAGGGGGGAGAGAATAAAAACGCTTCAAAATAAAGACCGCCATACATAAATTTTAGAAAAACGCTTCAAAACGAGAATCGTCACAAATAAATTCTTAAAAAACACTTCAAAACAAGAATCGTCATAAATAAAAAAACGCTGTAAAAGAGAATCGCTGGCAAAGTTTATCAATGCGAGATTTCAAATTAAGTGAAAAGAACGAAAATCCTTAACGGAGCATTTTCAAACTAAGAAAATCGATACAACAGCCAAGCATCGCTGGAAAACCATCGCATCATCGCGATAAGCACAAAGAACAGCCACAAGCCTTTGTAAACACGAAGTTATTCACAGAAGGGAGTCGCCGTCAGATGAAGACAAGCTACCTTCAAACGTGTTTTGTTATAACAGAGCGCCTGGTCAAGTGGCCAGAAAACAAAGGCCTTACGTCGTTCAGCCGCTGCAGGTCCAGGTCCGCTTTCTTGGCCCATTTCTCCCAGAAGTTGGGGTCGTCGAGCGATATGTCATCCCTGTCCTCCGCCGAGACGAAGCTGGCCTGCATGTTGTGAAGTAAAAAAGGCGAAAGTAAACGCAGGGGAAAAAAGGCAGAAGTTGCGAAAGAAAAAAGGCAAAAGTTGCGGAGGAAAAAAGGCAAATGCTGCGAAAGAAAAAAGGCAAAAGTCGCTCTCGTTCGTTGCAAACCACGCGACCCTTATAAGCATCGCACTGACCTTCGAAAACGTGGAATTCTTTTCTCCCGTTTCCAGGGTAACGGTGTGCGCTCTCCTGTCGAGGATCTGGTCGATGTCCTCCTCACAAAACTTGCTGCCCGCGTCGTCGTCTTCCATTATCGCGCCATAAGCGCCTCGCTTCAGCAAGTCCTCCACCTCGTGCTTGCTGAGTTGCGGGCCTTGGGTCTGCAGGAAAGTGCGGAGTTACGACAAAAATCGCGCTAAAAGTCGAATCGACGACAGTCATTTCTGCTCGTTGGCTTGGCAACAACGTCAATGCCGTGACGCAGAGGGGTGCCCCCCCCCCGTTTGCAAGAATCGCGCTTGTTACAGAGTTAGTAAGCGATACTGCAAAATGCGTGCAAGGCAGGGGGTTGCCCGGGAGCACCAGGTGGCCCGAACTTGGGTCACCCAGGCGCCTGTTTTAAAAAAGATCATTAACATGATCAGCGTCTTCACATAGATGATCAGCACTGCTTTTGTTAATGACAACGTAATTAAAAGATACATGAGCAAAAGCTTTTATTTCACAAGTGTCCATCGGACTGGCAACCCCTTGCTTTAATCAATACCCCCAGAAGTAGCTCTCAGTTTCAAGATGGTTGGTGACCCTTGGACTGCAACGTTTAAAATTTACTACAATTACGAACAGCATCAACCACCAACAATACACTGCGGACTGCGAACAACAACAAAGCGATTGACACAACGGTTCAAGTAGGACATGTGTCAAGTCAGACCTGGTTGTTTTCTTGGTTCTGTCGTCCGCTGATCGACTGTAGCACTGCTTTGTCCAAGCCCAGCTTCAAACTCGCTTTGTCGAACATCTCGCGCTCGTAGGAGTTCCTGGTGATAAGCCGGTAAATCTTCACCAGCTTCTGTTGTCCGATGCGATGGCAGCGCGCCTGGGCCTGGAAACATTGTGACGTCACAGTGGGCGTGAACAAGCAAGCTTTTTTCGTATGATGCAGTCGAGCGTGTTTTGATAATAAAGAAAAAACGTTCTACAGAGCGTGACGACGACGTCAGCAAACGTCACCGCCGGCCAGTCAACCTCAGAATGCGAATGAACGTCACGGACAATCAGACTGACGTACAAATGACATCATCACCGGTGACGGCGCGTTCCAGAAGCGCAAATAACGCGTGTTGTGCGAATACGCACTGGAAGTTGCGGTTACGTATCGGAATGGCATTGGACCTTGCCTGCAACACATTTTGCTTCAATACACCCTATAACCGCAATGCGCATGTTTAACTTTATACTCAAAGCAAAATACTTTAACTTTATGCTATAAACTGTTCCCTTTGCACTGTAAGTAGCTTCGCCCTAGGGATGTCTGCAACCTAAAGTACCCTGGTCCTTCGCAGCCTCCCACTCCCCATGTATTACATAAACCAGTGTACTTCTAATGTCATCGCAGCACTACATTATAATAATCGTGATGGCGTCATTCATGCGTGTGACTCATACGCTTATGTTTCATCAAAGTAAATGTATTAGCGGTATCAAACGTATACTTCGCTATTACAGCCACATTAGTACCCTTGTGTTTTTTCATGAACTTTTCTTTTTCCTTGTTGCTGCGATGAATGCTTAAGTCTAGCGCGTTGCGTGCGCGAGTGAAGACGTTATGCAGTACAATGATAGTTGCGCGAAGGAAAGTGGCATAAAAATCACCAAGCCAGCGTCAGCTTCGCGCGTGAAAAAGACATTTTTTAATGTAAAAATGGCCGAGTTTGGCAACTTTCATAAATTTGACTGAAGCGGTTTCAGCGATATCCACATCTTTTCTTTTAATTATTTTTATATATATACTGTATCTTTAAACATTTTTAATCACTGTGCTGAGATTGTCGAAGTCGGAAGATAATAATAATCCGCCCTACAAGATCTACCATGTACATGACGCCGGGAGCGAGTGCGACACAAAAAAGTGACGATCGTCAAACGCGTGGGGAGGAGGTACCTGCAAGTCGTTCTGGGGGTTCCAGTCGGAGTCGAATATGATGACAGTGTCGGCCGCGGTCAGGTTGATGCCCAGACCCCCGGCTCGGGTGCAAAGGAGGAAAACAAATCGGTCGGAACCTGGAAGTTTTACAAAACTTTCGGTCAACACAAGCACACTCGAACGAGTACAGATCAGCATTCTCGAGTGAGTATACATCAGCATAGACGAGTGAGTACAGATAAGCATACTCGAGTGAGTATACATCAGCATAGACGAGTGAGTACAGATCAGCACACTCGAGCGAGTACAGATCAGCACACTCGAGCGAGTACAGATCAGCATACTCAAGCGAGTACAGATCAGCATACACGGTCGAGGCTTCTATGTGAATAAGAGCTGAGGACACCTACTCAGTCGGCAAAGTAAATGCTCAGTTAAAATCAACGTGACTCGGTCGTTGTCGATTAAGGGCTTCTCGTAACAGATACAAGAAACTAATCTGTGAAGAACAGTTCGTTTGTAAAAGTTGGCAAAGAACCGCAGGATTTAATTTTTACAGGCAGTAAGTAACAGTACGCTACAAAACAGAGTGCCCGGTTGTCTTTTGATCCCGAACACAGCCAAGCAACGGTCGAGTAACGCAACTGCAGCACTGTCGACAGCGGACGACACGAAAGACAGGCGAGCAACAGTCAAGTTGCCCGGCTTCAAAACAAGCCACTGCCCACCTTTCCTGCAAAAGCGGTCGATCGCCATCTGCCGTTCGTTCCCGCGGATGCAGCCGTCGATGCGTTCGTACGGGTGACTGCGCTGCACGAGGTAGTCCTCGAGTATGTCGAGTACGCGCACCATTTGCGAGAAGATGAGGACCTGTGGAACGCGCGTGCGAGCAAAACGCCAGCGGTCAGTGACGTGCAATGACGTGCGCGTCGACTTGTCGAGGCGACTATTACGTCATAAAGGGCGCAGCGGTCGTCAGCAGAGAGCAATTGCAGTTTACTGCATGCGCTTCAACGCGTGACCTATTGCGTGTCGGCATAATGAAAATCTTATTGTTCTTTGTCGAACTGGATATAAATTTTAAAAAAAAGCACACATCAAACTGCAGGAGCAACTATCACGTCATAAAGTGCGCAGCGATCGTCAGCGAGAGACCGATTGCAGTTTACTGCGAACTGGAATTTGAACTTGAAAAGCATCCAAGCAGCACCTTGTGCCCGCCCTGCTTGAGCTTGGGGAGGAGCTTGTCGATCAGGACCAGTTTTCCCGAGCTCTGTATCATCACTTGTAGGGGGTCAAGCTGGCGTCGGAGCTTCTTCTCCTCCTGCATGATCTTCTCTTCGGCTCCTGAGCGGCAAAAAGGAACTTCGTGTGACCTCGGCGCGCTGTCCTTTTTGAGCATTCGCGAGACCGCGATAGCTACGTTCGCTTCACTGTCACTTTCGATTGGGTGTTTTCGAGAGTTGCAGCAACGCGACGGGTGGCGCGATCTCGCCGACGGAGGGTCTGGGGGGGCTTTGCATTGCAACATGCCGGGAGGGAAACAGAAGATCGAACCAACAACCTTCTGATCGTGAATCTGGCGCCACATTACGTCAGCAGATAACAGATTCATTGAAGATGTGCGAACGTAAGTCACGTGATTAAATAGACAAGGTTAAAGATACAACGCGCAGAGGCTGCGACGCACACTAACGAAAACTACCGTTTACAGGTTGTTGGTTATCGGCGATTAACTTCAAGACAAGCCGACGCCAAAGTTTCAGATTCGGGATCGAACGCGGATAGCCAGGCGAACTGGCAAGCTAAGATCTTCCGTACTCCACACATTGCAGTGTTTCTCGGTCTGTGGGCCACAGTGCAATTGTCGAGTGGCCCACGGAGTTAGTTATCTAGACATCTAATCACCACAGCGTGGGAATGCATCGCTAGTGTTTAGCAGCAAGATCGTCACTGAATTGCATACAAGAATAAACTCGCTATTTTAGAATAATGTGTTTCTTCGTGCGTACAAAAGCATAGCCTATGCTAACAAGGCAGTGGGCCACGCAATTTTCACAAGTAAAAAGGTTGAATTTAAAACAACCAGTTCAAGCCACGTCACCTTTGATGAGGTACGGGTGGTTGCAGCATTTTCGCAGCTCCATCATTGTGTTCATCAAGTTGGGCACGTTGCCACCGCTGGCGCCCTTCGACAAGAACTCGAAGTTTCGTTCCAGAATCGCTCTGCAACGACAGATTGTGCGTCATCAATTCAGCCTTTATGACATCACACAGACAACGATGAAATCCATCTCGGTAGGGAGGGCATGCTGAAAGCGGATGGTTGCTTCGTCGTCAAATTTAAAATGATTTGAATAAAAAAGCAATTGTGTGTTTGTTTTCAAAATGATTTGAATAAAAATTCGAAAAATAGTTTGAATGAAAAGAAGTTGAGTGTTAATATGTGTTTAATAATTTAAAATTATTTGAACAAATAACAGAACACCAAAGAAAAAGTTGCCAGCGCGCTGATACCTGTAGTATTTCTTTTGTATGTTGGTCAGTTCGACTTCGATGATCGTCTCCTGTTTCGGGGCAAGCGACTTTTCCACGTCCTCCTTCAAACGTCGCAGCATCATCGGCTTCAACAGCTCCTGCAGCTTCTCGACCTGAAACGAACCAATCGCCGTGTTTTGATTCAAATTCGCACCGAAACCGCGCGCGCTCTGAATCGCTCAGCAGCTCGCGCACCAGCCAGTCGACGACGGCGAGCAGCACAGCGAACGAGTTGCCGTGTTACTCTTTTCACGGTAAAAATACACCCCCCGCTTACTCGGGGTCGCATGGTGGAGGGGGGCGCCTTGCATCAGTGGTTTTTGAATGGGGACAAGCGCAGAACCGTCGCCAGAAAGTCTTCATTAGGGGGGCTTGACATATAAAATTTTATAAAAACTCCACTGATTTCTACTACTTCATATTTTAATTTGGGGGGCTTGGTGCTTTGTTTGAGGGGATGAACTCACACAATCCCCGTGGCGACGGGACTATGCACGCACACCCCCCAGGGTACGCAAAGGTGCTTCAGGAGGTACACGAATTTTTTCAGTGTCTTCGTTATGAAACGTAAACGTAAAAAGTAAAGTAATTATAAATACATTTTTGATTATTGTGCTCACGATTACAGTCAGGGGATACTTGATTGGCAAAATAGTGACCCAAGGGTACAGAATCACTACCTTACATCAAGTTCCCAATGAAGCTGATGCTCATAAAAACCTACCCAATCATTGATTCAAACACTCCAGCTCAAGTAAAGTCTATTACGCGTTCCTGCACGTCAGGCATAGGATGTTAATTCAGCGCACCATTCAGCCGTCAGGCGATCGGCCAAACAAACGACGTCCTCCCCCCCCCAATTCCGAACGTACGCTACCTGCGCGTTGTCTTTCAAGTTTCCGAACTCGAGCGAGAAAGCCTGTTGGGAGTTGAAGGTTTCCGGTTGCAGAAAAGATAAAAGAGCGAACAACTCCTCGACGTTGTTTTGGAGGGGAGTCCCCGTAAGCAGAACCTTGTGTTCCTGAAAAGAAAAACGAAGCATACAGAGATCGTCGGCCTTGCTTGGGAAGTCTGCCGATGAGTTTCAAAAACACTGGAGAAGTTCACACCACATTTTGTTGTGCAACAGCTCTTCAGCAATGCGTTTGCTGCCAAAGTCGATGTCGAAAGTCAAAAATTTGAACTCTTACAACAGCGGAGTTAATTTTTAGTATCCGTCATTTTACACTTTCCTGCCCATCGAACGAGCAAAGCAATTTCCAACATGTTTCGACGCTGAAGTCAGATTTGCGCATTTCAAAATAACGTAATACTTTCACTTCGCCCGAATTTTCAGCCAACATTCTACCGCGCCGCTACACAGGTGGAAATAATCCGGTTCCTTGTCATGACGACGCTATCACTATGACGACGCCATCCAAACAGAAGCTACGCCACCGCGCGGCCACTTACCAGGGTCATGTTCCGAAAGGACTCGACCAGTTTGCACGAAATGTTCTTGAGCCTGTGCCCCTCGTCGATTACCATGCACCGCCACTCGACGTCACGGAGGTGGGGGGAGTCGAGGACGATCATCTCGTAGGTCGTGATCACCGCTTGCATCTTGTACGAGCCATCGATCTCGTCCAGCTGGCCGAATACATCGTAAATCAGGTACTGGTGTCAAAAACGGGGACAAGCCCTAGATTTTGAAATTTGATATTTTCGTATTTAACTTTTTAGAAGCAGCAATACGTTTTTCTCATAGTTTGAAGTTGGTTAAACGAAAATTCACCATTGTTTCCTCCCCAGGAAAAAATCTTTATGGACCCGCTGGAAAAATCCACTGCTGGCCCTCCCCCTGGAAAAATGCTTTCGACGCCCTTTGAAGTCAGGTACAAGCGACCGCACACGAAAAAATCGCCAAGTTTGCTTGAGAGAAAAAAAACGAAGAAAAACCAAGCAATGCGGGCATTCTCATCAACCATCAACAATGTCCCAGTCGCGCTCTTTGCAAATTGATGAATGTAGCGCAAATGTCACTTACACTCTCGTCGCGGCAAAACCATTCGTACGTGTGGATCATATCTCGACTGGTCTGGCTGCCGTGGTAGACGACGGCGTTGATGGTGGTCCAGGATTCGAACTCGCGCTGCCAGTTCGCGATCGTGCTCAGCGGCGCCACCACGAGGAACGGACCCTGGCGCAAAAGAAAAAAGCAATTAACTTTCACCTCGGATTTGTCTCGCAGTCAAACCGCACGACAAAACACATAACATGTGCAGCCATGATATACATGCATGCAGCTGCCTTTTTCAGGATTCACAAATAAGAAATGCGTGGGGTTCGCAGTTTCGTATAAACGAACCCAAACAACGGTCCGTGTGAACCGAAAACTTACAGGTATGCCGTAATCGTAGATCTTCTGCAGGAACGTGATGGACTGGATGGTCTTGCCCAGTCCCATCTCGTCGGCCAAGATGCAGTTGCGCCTTAACATGATCAACAAACGTTAGGGGATGCGTTAGGGTATGAAAGGGGCGCGGCAGGACAGCTTAATTATTATGAATAAAACACAAATCGATGCGATTTATTATATCAGACACAAACCCGGCGTCATGACAACAATTATTCTTCAGCAACTCTCGCGGGGGAGGTGATGGAAAAATCAAAAACGCTCTTTTGTCCAGAAATACGATGCGGAAAGCGACAGACGCGGGTAAAGCCGATGTACTTCGACGCTGTATCTCACGTCGCGCTAACCAGGGCGAAAAGAAACTATTAAGTCAGCGACTGGTAACGCAAAAGGTGTGGCTTTCTAATCAGCTTTTTCTCGGCGGCCAGGCGGGTTGGCTACCTCCCCGTTCATAACAAGCTCAAAACCAGTCCCCCCTTCTAACAATACAAACGTAAAATCCATTGCCGAGCGTGAAATGCAGCAACTACAGTACAAGACACGAAGCCGCTAATCTCCACAAAGGTGGCAAACCAGTGAAGCAATCAAGCCGATTTTTTATAGGAAATCGATTCCACATTGACACTACGCATCTTCAGTCCTGCAATCTTATTCACAAGACGCGAAGCCGATTGGTTACATTCGACATCCAAGTTAAGGTCACCACCCTGGCTCACAGCGCTGCGTGGATTCGTCCTTTGCCAAGTAGCTGCGAACATTCTCAAACGGGATTTCGCTTCAGAGGCAGCGCTAGGTCGTTGATTTGTGCAAAAGCGTTTGGCATGAGACCGAACAGTGTCTCGCTCTCACTCTCACTCTCACGGTCGTCTTTACACGCCCAACTTACTTATTATACCAGTTGAAGAGGAGCCAGTTGAGTCCTTCGAACTGATAATCCCGCAACTGGTTGTTGTTGCAGAACGACATCTTGTCCTCGGACAGTCGTCGCCAGGTGTCCTTGTGCGGTCGTGACTGGAGACAACGGAAAGTTTTGTAAATTTTTCCACGTCTTGTTGAAACGTCGGCACCCGCGTTTCAAGAGAAGGTGTAGCGCCATGTTTTCTTTCAAATGGCGGCATTTGTTGCTTTTTACTTAAAAATAAGCGACTGCCGAATGGTTCTTAGCGGCTGAGACCTACCCCAGCCCCCAGGTGAACCCACCTTTCTTGCCGGGGGCCGATACTGACATCTGGCCTCGAACTCCTTGATCTTCGTCGCGTCGATATCGTCCTCACGCTCCCACGTGCTGTCCTCATAAGGCAGCGAACACCACTTGACCAGGAAATGCCGCGTCTCCTGTGAACAGCGTCAGTCGAGCGTCAGAACGATTCGCGGCCAGACCACGTGACGCACAGCTCGGGGTATGTTCACCGTGCCTATGGGGCTTAAGTGCGGCCAAGACTACGACCATGCGGCAAATGCGCCAATTTACACGTGCTCGCGACCAGCTGTTATATAACCCGGTGTCTGTATTTGTTTCAGGGCTGTTTTTTTCGGTCGTTTGTCGGCCATAGACCGAACATTTTTTAAATGACCGAAAAGTCAGTTCGGTCAAAAAATATCTGAAAACGCAGATGACCGAACACTTTTATGCTATTTCAGACAAATAACCGAATTGTCTCAACGGAAAAACAAACCGTTTCAGTGGGTCGAAAATTCGTTGCCCAGCGAAGCACTTTGGAAACATTTCATTAACTTCTTTCCATTCAACAAAACAAGCTCCAACCTCGCTGCAAGCTTCTTTCCATTCGGTCATGCCCAGGCTCGTGAGCAAAAGTAAGTCACGACAGTTCACTGTGTGCCGGGACACGTGACAAAGCAAGTACACCACATGGCGCCAAAACTCTGGATTGCCGAACCGTTTCGGGACGGAGACAAGAAGGTAGCGAGGCGTGACGATGACGCGAGCGCTCAGCGAAGCGTCAAATCGTGCGATTTTGTCAAGTGTGTCTGAGAAAATGTCCGAAAGTCCGACAGCTTCATTTTCAGCGCGATACCAAAGCCTTGTCGGCGCGTCTCTCGAAGCCAAACTTTGATTTGTTCAGTTATTGTCATCACGCGCTTTCACTCATGCGTGACCGGTTTCCGGTGCAATAACAAAAATACAGGGAAAGCCAGTTTTAAAAAATAGCCAGATGCGGTCACGTGGTTCTCGTATAAAATCACACAACGTGGCAATCAATGCACCCCTCTGAGGTTCGCAACTGCGCAGTAGCACCAGAGACCATTTGCGCAGTAAAATTTCGTTCTCGCCGACTTGCAACATTCCAAATTAAAATCGCATGTATATCGTCGCATGGCCCTTTTACCGTTTGAAGCGCTTCACTAGTAGTGTGTCTGTATGGTTACGCAATTGCATGCTCTCATCACTGAGACAAACATTTGCTCAGTGCGAGAGCTCCTCAAGAGGCAACACTGGCAGGCAATCGCAAGTACCGATCTTGCGAAAGTCCGCGTAAACACCGCGCTCTGGCGCAAGAGGCCGTGAGCAGACTCCACAGCCATTGGCTGTCGCGCGCTGTCCTTCCGCTGACGTCACACACTCCCCGCTCCAGCGCGCGACGGCGATGAGCGCCCGCCAGGTCAGACACAAACGGCGGCGCCCTCTCACATCACGAAGTGGACCGAGCTGGTGATGGAAGCAGGAACGAGCAAAACGTACCTGGCCGTCATCGCCGGCGTGCTGCGTGACGTCGAGGACGCG
>JGI24158J21664_10007193_pt1 | contig 14766 bp, 6 predicted proteins | sample Ectturendosymbi3_FD_21664 | JGI IMG/M metagenome (IMG submission 21664) | reverse complement strand
AAAGTCGGCACAACAAAAGATAGATTTTTGAGGGGACACTACACATACGAGCAGCACACTTTCACGCTTTTCAGACAAACGGCCAAATAGGTCACACCTGCGCGGGGCCCCAAAAACTAAGATGGCCTGTGGCCCCGCGATGCCTAAATCCGTCCCTGGTGAGAGCACACACCCTTGTCGGAGGCGAACACCAACGGCGAACGGTCGTGATTTAACTCTCCCGACACGGACCCAAACGTCTGAGCAGGAATATAGTGATTTGACGGCCAGTAACCGACGGCCGTCAACACCGTACTCACGCAACACTCCCCAAAGCTTTTCACAAGGAACCCGGTCGTATGCTTTCTCGAGGTCGACAATGCATGTTAATATGTCATTAGCATACTCCCAAGATTTCTCAAAATTTTGCTAGAAAGTGAATTGTGGTCTGTATTGCTACGGCCGGGACGAAAACCGCGCGGGGTATCACTCAGGTTTGATTCAATTATTTCGTGCGTCTTTTTTCAAGGCACTTGGCAACCTAAATGTTGATTATTTGAAAATTCCCAAACAGCATCGCGGGCCGCACGAAACGCCCTCGCGGGCCGCGTGTTTGAGACCTCTGCTCTAGATTCACTTTCGATGATCATTGCATTAACACAAATTCATTAAAATTTTATGACAATCATCTTTTAATAACAACTTTCCATTTTCTATAGATAAGAAAATATTTTGCATTTTCTAGGTATTTATACTTTAATCTTTGAATACAAAATTCAAAACTGCGTAAACAAGTTTATTTTTCACTATTTCGGTATAATATGTGAAAGGAGCTGCTCTTTAACTGTGATATTGAAGTCGAATCTTGAAACGCAAAATTTCTTTTTTTCAACTCCGCTGTCTACTAAAAAACTGGTAATCGCGCAAGTTTTTATTTATTAAACATGGGAATGTGCCCTCACTCTGAGGGTTACGACCTTTAGGGGTTACCGGAAAAGTGCCAGTGGTTCTGTGCAGCCCTTGCTTAATGGCATTGATGGATGTACTAATACGCTGTTTAACGAATATCAACGTTTCATAATCAAAATATTCAGTTCGTTGATTTACAATTTTACATCTTTATCAAGAGAGATTTTTATAAAATGTTTTCGAAACCATGGTGCTACGTAATTGTTGCCATTGTTACGTAATAATTTTAATAAAAATATCAAACTGGTGAGCAGCACGTCCATTGGTCCGAACTTTTCTTGAAACGATCCATGACCAAGTGAAACGAACCATGACCAAGTGAAACGAACCATGACAAGTGAAACGAACCATGACCAAGTGAAACCAACCATGACCAAGTCAAAATTGGGAATCACATCTTTCGATACTTCAAACTTTCGGAAGTAAACGTTTCAATCAAATTTAGAGTTAGTTTTTTTGCACACGGTTTATGCTTACTGACTGGTTGTACATAAACAGTATGGGTACTTTTTTTCCTGTAATTACTTTGCGGCGAAATGTTGACTCGTTATGTTGTGATGTAACTATAGTTAAGCAACGTCAGTTGCAACAACTTATTCTCTGATGCCTTCTTCCTAAAATGTTACCATGTTTTTCGTGCTGTTATGAGCTCTATTATAACTTTCGGAACTTTTTAGAAAACACTGAGAGACTTTTATCTCCGACGGCAGGTAATGAAACTGTCATCATTTCTCAACGGTTGGGCTACTTGACCCTGTATTCTACGATGGATTTGCTGAATACACTTCGTGAAGATGTGGGGATGAGACTTGGACAACTAAACAATTCTAGTTTCCTAATTTGATGAATTAGAGCGAAATGACGGTAATTCTAAGTTGAATCTAATTTGCTAAAAGCTTCAGTACTCTACTTTTAGTTCTAATTTCCGATTTTGCCAAAAATGCTAAATTGCCCAACGGTATTTTTAAAGATGAAACGAGAATGCATCCTCGTGCAAGGAGGCTGGAGAGTGCAACCATATGGTCGCAAGTGCCATGCCGCTATCCCATCACTTGATAAGCAAGAACAGAAAAACTCGATCAATTTCTATTCTCATTCATAGCTGCATTACAAACTACGTGGCCTTAACAGTGATTATATTACCACATCACACTGCTTATCCACTTACACACAGAAGTCACAATAGTTATCAGGTAAATACAACAGTCAGTTAGCTGTGATGCTTCAGGGCAGGGTTCTCCAAACTTTCTTGTCAGAGGGCTACATTAGAACATGTGTTCGTAACAGTATTATTCTTCCATTATTGATAGAAATGTCTTCGAGGGCCGGATGAAATGGCTTCGCGCCCGTAGTTTGGAGAACCTTGTTTTAGGGTATTGGAAACACGAACATCATTCCCCTTTGTTCAAGGCTTCTGCTTGAGAACTCCTGGGTGTGACAATGACATCGGTTCCGTCGGAACATGTCTTCGGAACGAGAACCGTGACAGCATCAGTTTTCGAATCGTAACCACGTGAGGGATGATCCAGGGACGTCGCCGGTGGGAGGATTGTGGCGGGCGGCCCCGTTTATATTTGTCTGTGCCTCCCTTTAATGTGAAGGTATATGCTGTGAAAAATGCGGCTTTGACACGATTTGCTCACTAATTAGATGAGTTTTTGAAAATTTTCTTGATTTTCATGCAGCTGAATTGTACAGCGGGAAACGCGCCAATCTTGGCATAGGCTACAAATCTTTGCTATTCTCATGCTTATGAGAATGAATCCACATTTGGGCATGCATTGGACTTGGATTAAAGTTGCTTTGATTTGAGTAAATGTAATTCAAACTTTGAATTTTAGTTGACTTTCTGTTTTTCGCAAATCCGCTAATTTTAATTCTAATCTAATTTATAAAAGTTAAAAAATTCTAGTTGTCCAAGTCTAGTGGGGATTATGAACAAGGAAAAGAAGGAGTCACAATTTTATTAGTAAGAAAAAAGACCAAGGAAATTAAGAGATCGAAATTTGTGCTATCAGACAGATTTTATTGCTTGTATTCACAACCTTTAGCTTAAATTACTTCCCAAGAACAGCAATAGCAGGATCGTAATGTGAATGGACTTGAAAAGTGCTAAACAGTGAGGTGTTGTCCAAGAAACAATTTAAGCAAACGTACTCGCAGTCAATTGCATGTTGGAACGCATTTGAATTCAAACCAATAGCATTGATCGTCAGTGGCGTAACTAACGGGGAAGCAGAGGGGCGAAACGCCCTCCCTGGCAAGCAAAATGTAAAAACCGGGCCCCCACTTAGCTTATATTTCGCTTTTCAGTAGGTTGTTTTTTTGCATTTTTCGGATTATTTTCCGGTGATTTAGAGTTTTAGTACAGCCATCCACATCCTGATTCACCATCATTTCTCAAGTTTCTTTTCTGGCTAGTGGCCCCCCTGTAGTGGCCACTAGGCCCCTTTCAGATAAGTTCCCCCCGACTCAAACCTCTACAGTTACTTTATTGCTGATCATGTTCAAGTGCAAGCCTCGTTATCCATGTCGATCACAACAAAGGTTGATTTTCAGTGGTAGACAAGAAAAAAACGAGACGCATATGAGCGAGTATTGCTCGCCGTCTTTGCCTGCATCAACTTGTGTTAAGGAAAAAATCTCTTACCATTTTTGCAGCAGAAGTATTTAAACATTTTCATCACATTTGCCTTTGCTATACTTTTTTCCAACTCAGAGAATGTGCTTATTCTGTAATGGAAAAATGTTCTTAGGACGCAAACACCTCTGTAATATACTGTACTTCCAATAAGTAGGTGAAAGCAGGTGGTATCTCGTAGCGCTGCATCTCACCTAAAAACAGCAGCGGAGACAATGCGTTGGGCCTGTTCGCTTTGTTCCGAAACAACAGGAATGTAGATTGCAGGTATAAGTTGCTTGCAAGATAACAAAATAGACGTCAAAACACTTGTTTTCCTGTTACCTCCTGGTGACTTGCAGGACCGCAAGGGAATTGTCAGCAGTGTGTTAACGATAAGTACCTTGGATGCTAAATTGACTGGACAGAGATGGAAAAACTTTTGCACCGTCACACTTCGGATTAATTTCGAAAGTATGACGAGTCTGTAAACTCATAGATCGATGGAAAAGTTTATCAAACTATGCCACAGTCAGAGCACTGATGAGGATATTTCCAAAACCTTTTTTTCAAGATGGAATAGTATTCTGTATTTTATGTACGCTTTATTTACTAAAATGTTACTAAAAGTACGATCATTGCCATAACCGGACGATCAGTTATTTTATATTTGTCTATAGGCACCTCGCGTTGCCCGTCCTTAATCCAAATGATTGTGTGCGTGCAGGGTATTTCTCTGTCTGAAGCTTTGCAGGCGTCTTGGCTTAAAATGACAGCCGTTTTTGGAAGCTTTGGCGTTCGTTCCATCAAAGCTTTAAAAAAGCGTTGTGTCAGCGACGTTTCTGAAACGCAGGTGAGTAATTTTTCATCTTAGCTGACCAAAATCACATTCCGAGTTTGCCTTTTGGACTGTGTTGAGCAATCAGAAAAACACGTTTTTTGCAAACAAATGCAGCGTTTGCCTTGAGGTGTTTCCATTAAGGGGTTGGTTACAAGCAATGGCACTATACAGACTTGCCTTGTTGCAAGATAAAAAGAATGTCGGGATCGAGTCTCGGCATTTCGTTGTTTCATGTTTGTATTGTGTTGGTTTGTCGGTTATATTGTGAATTAATATAGACATTTATTCTCAGCACGTGTAAATATTAGGTTATGGATAAATTACTTTTTCTGGATTCTGGAACTATCAAACAAGTGAAGAACTGATGAGTCTGCTTATGAATTTATAGCCATGCTTCTTCAGCGTTTGCCTAAACCATTCAGCATTAGACTTGACTGTGCTCTACTAGTAACCAGGGGGGGCGAAGCCTCCCTAGAAAATTTTTCGCCCCCTGGAAAAATGTGCTGGACATAATTTAAAAATATTGGACACAGTTCCAAAAATTTTGGCCCATCTCGGAGAACTGTTCGCTCCTCCTGGTGTCCCAAGCTGGTTACGGGCCTGCTTGTCACCTCAGTGAATGATATCGGATTTCACTGTTGTAAGATGATGATGCTAAATGCGAAAGTCAGTCATACCACAATCTTTCGAGTGTTTAGAAGGCTTAGATGTGGTGGTATATGATCCCTTTCAGATGCGTCTGCCCACTTTCAGCCAATAACTCAAGATGCCGATATAATTTTTAGCTTTGTCTCAAGTTTACTGCAAGCGTTGGGCCTTCAGCGTGGAATGCACGAGCAAGATTTTGGGTGCATTGTACTGTGTAAAGCTACACTCAGCGCCGGCCCTAGCAGATGCGGGGCCCAATGCAAGACCTAGGCGCAGGGCCCATCCGAGCAGTGATTTTATGACGTCATCGTGTTCAGTCGACCGTGCAACAATCGTGGTAGAGCACAGATATGCAGTACAGCACTAACACGAGAATTGAGCACGTTTGCTAACGTTCGAGAGGAAATTTGCTAGTTCTGACGAGAGCGTTCTCTGTTAACAATGAAATTTATATGGCCTTTGTACTGATTTCTCAAGCGCAAGGTGTATCTGGCAAAAATGAATCTACCCAAACACCATGGCGCGAGGCCCAATGCAGCTGCATCGGTTGCATCGGCTTAAGGCCGGCCCTGGCTACACTTCATCTTTTCCAGTTACGTTCGTACGTCATCTTTTCCAGTTACGTTCGTTTTGCTTTTGCATATTTTTGTGTTCAAATACGTTTTGAGCTCTGGTCAAATCAAAGATGTCGTACAATGGTCAACTACAGGAACAGCTTGAAAAGGACCTTCTCACTTGCCCAATATGCTGCTCTCAGTTCAAGGACCCTCGCGTTCTCAAATGTCAGCACTCGTTTTGTTACGGATGTCTTAAAGGTAAGGTGTGAAACGTTCAGTCATCTGCCTTAATCAGTCATCTGCCTTAATTTTTAAAGTCCCGTAAACATAGCCAATTTAGCACAGTTGCCAGCTATCACTTGAGTGTTTTAATTGTTCATCTACGGATAACTTGTATTCATCTTCAAGCATTGACGGTTTTTGTTCAGGTTATGTGGCTGCAAAGCGGCCTTTGACTCATAGTATTCCGTGTGCTGTCTGCCGAACTTCAACGCCAATGCCTTCTAGAGGTGTTGATGGGATCCCAAGCAACCTTGTTTTGAAAGGCTTGCTTCAGGTGATGAGAAAGAATGAGGTAATACTCCATACGCCGACCTTAATTTCCCAGCACGATTGAATTTGTCTTGCGAGCTCTTTATTTTTGCAGAATTCAGCATCAGTTGCATCGTCTAGCCGTAGTGGTTTTGGAGATTACTCGACTATGGACCGCTCAGTCAAAAGTGGTTCGCGAAGTGGCTGCAGTATATCAGCCGGGAAATCGTCGGGTTGTACCAAGTCCTCTGTTTCCTTCTGTTCCAGGTCAACTTATTCAGGTTGTTGCAAAGGCTCCAAATCAGGAGGTTCGAGGTCGGCGTGCTCCTCATCGAAGTGTTGTAAGTCTACCTCGGCAACCTATGGGGCGGCTAGCTCCACAGGGTGCTGTGGTTCGAGCTCATATTATTCCAGCTACCCTGACTGCACGATTTCCTACAGTCGCTGTCAAAAGTCAAGCGGTGGATCATGCTCGGTCTACGCAAAATTAACATCCGACTACATGAGATCTAGTGGTCAAAGTTGTTTTACTGTAGGAACTAGCGGTTGTTCTAAGACCTATAGGTGCGGGAAGACATCGGGATGCTGCCAAGGAATGAAATTCAGAAGCAAGTGCACAGCTGACGACGCGTCAGACTCGGAGTTTTCAGATTCTTTTGATAGCTCCAGCTACAGCAGTACAGGTAACACGAGTTGTTCTGGTGTTTAGGTTTATTTATCTTTAGCCGACTCTTTACTTTTCATACCCTTTGTTTCCTCTGGGGAGGGTTATGGGGGCAGCAGCCTCGCAATATTTTGCGGTTTTTGGCAATGTCAGAGTTCTGGCTGGTCAATCTCAGGATTACTTTCCTGTGGGTGTAGTCAGCAGGACGTTCTTCGCCAATGCGTTCTGGTAAATCCTGGTCACCTAGCCGAACCAACGTAACTGCATTCGGAGAAGTGGCTTGACATCCGGGGCTTAAAAGAATTTCACAGCTGCGCACTTTTTGTTGAGGAGTGTCTGGTTGGATTCTTGCAATCTCTGCCACTTGCGATTAAAACTGACAGCTTTGTGTTTGAAAGCTCCCGTTTTATCACTGCGATAAAGCTTATGCAGTACAGGTAATGGTGCTAAGACCTGCAGTGTATTTGCCGCTTTGAGCACGCGTTAGCTTGCGTTTCTCTGGAGATAATACCTGTGTTTTGGTTCTATTTCTCATACCCGCTTGGTCGCACGCAGCGCAAAAGTCCTGTTCAGAAGATGCAAGCAGTACCAAATCGTTCGTCCGCAAATACCGAACGACGAGAACCCTTTTCCAAACACCTTTGTTTTACATGCTAGAATAAGCACAGCTATGCGTTTCTGCAAACCCTGTCTTAGTTTTTGCTTCTTACAGATTAGCACCCGATCTTCCAATCTCCGCTCCTGACACTCGTTCTCCAACCTTGAAGATTTTTGCCGTTCGTGTTTTTTCTCACATAGTTTTGTTTCATAACACGACCGTTTCGCGTTTCATAATTCTGGTGCTTTTAATGTTGGGAGTTGGAGGCAGGTACAGTAGACCTAAAGCCTGTTTTAACTTTATTTGTCTGCGGTTTCATAATCAATACTTTTCCTCATGTTGCTATAATAACGCAGGACGCCTGTTCCTGGAATACATTTCTCCACCTAAAATGCCTTCAAGTCCCAACCAGCCTTGATTTTTCTGCAGAAGATAACGCACCCTTACTAGGGGCTTACTAAAAATTTCGATTTTGTTGCAAATCGACTACAAAGCTGAAGAAAGCACTTTATTGTCAAGAAACAGACTGAACTCTCAAGGAAAACGACTGTCACAACAACACAGGAACAGATAATCTAGGTTAGATTAATTACAATTTGTTTACAACACAATTGTGTGCGTTCTTGCGCCATATCATGTAGCTCTCGCAGGACACTTTCCTTGCACCTCGCCTGTAGCAACGTGCTTTTTTGCCATACCACCGAGATTTTTTTCGGGCATTTCTTAAATGAAGTGACAGAATTGCAGATGTCAGCTGCACATCGGTTTCTTGGATGTTGTTTGCCTCTATGTGCAAGCGGTTGATTGGCTGCGATGTTGTCAACACTTCGCTGCGGTTGTCTAACAGCTGACCTCACGCTTTTAGTTTTTCGTGATGTTTTGGTGGATCTTGCAAGCAGTCACTCCTACACGAGTTATCTGATTTGGGTTGCACGAATCAGCTTCATTGAATTTCCAATGAAAAGTGTCGGATTTTGCCAAGTGGAAGGTGGCCGTCCGTTTATTCTGTTTGGACGCTGTTTCCTTCTAAAACAAAAAATTACTTTGCCGATGATTTCAAAATACCTTTACCCATATCCTAATGCACTTGATTAATGAAAAGAAGATCAAGGACAAGAAATGCGTTTAAATCTGATTTTTGACTTTCAAAGCAGTTAAGGTGACGATATGGCTGGGACTCTAAACAAAGCATTCGTCATGGCCAACTGATCACACTGCACCAACCAAATTGCAAACTCAAGTATTGCCGAATGGACTTTGAGGAGCAATTGGTGTCTTTTATTCAATTTTTTTTTTTACTAAAGAGTGATAAAACGATTAAAGTTCGTGGTACAGGTGTGGCAAAATATTGGTTGCTTAGTAGTGCTGGTACGGTTGAGATTACAAACTTCTACAATTAAACTTCTGTACAGAATATACGCACGTAAAAAGCTTTCATTGACGGATACATCTCAGTGTCTTGCAATTTATTGCATTGTATTTGACTGCAGGACAGAGATACAAGTACCCCCACTCCATTGCGGCCAATAAATAAAAACAAACAGTAAAGTATATCAGGTTGTCTGGTCGCAGTGCACCAAACAGTTAACCTTCAGCCAGGGCACCGAAAAACCGTAAGCTTACCTACTCGAGGTGCCCGAACAGCATTTAAATATTCGGCTATTAATAAAAAAACTAAACTAAAGAAAAGTAAAGGCAAGCAATACACAATGTAATTTTGGAGAAATCATTTGGCACATCTGTTATAGGGATAGAGAAGAATTGGTTGAAAAGAACACCTAACCTAATGCCACTAGGCACGACAAGTGTGTTTATGCTAATCTTCCAAATTTTAGGAGAAACACGGTTTAAATACAAAGTGATGTGTCACAAAATAGACGTCAATGTTTTTTTAACGAGGAAAGAGTTAAAAGCAATGGAAACTTATGAAAACCAAAAAAATTGTTACCAATTGTTTGTTTCTGTTCAGCAACAATGTTGACCTCAAAATAATAATAGAAGTTACAGAAAACCATTCTGGATTTTCTGGGTGGGCGAATAGCTACAATAAATTTGTTTCAGTCGATTTTGATAAACCATGAAATTGTTTATGATACTGTTGTGAAAAGGCACCTCTGCCCCACTGCCCCCCTTTCAAGGGCAGGGGAGTAATGCCTCCGTTCTGTGGGGTCCCTGGCAAGGGGCATCAGAATGGATTCGAACTAAAATCATTTGTTAAACTTAAACTCAAGTCGTTAAAACTGGTAAAGAAAACAACGCATCTTTCAACCTTTAAGATAGTACAAGTTAACAGTAAGATGGCTGGTATCTATTGTGCTTGCTGAGTGGGTTTTCCGTTTGATACTCTGTAGATTGATGCAGTTTACCCGCTGAAATTTTTATACAAAGAAAAAAATTTACAGTAGAGTTTGTTTTGGTCATTCTCCCACCAGAAGTTTCTGTATCCAACCTGTACTGCGGTATTTTTCAGATTCACGACTTTTTTATGCGAACTAAGCCATTTGTTAAAACAATTGTTTGAAAAGCTTAAACCATTTAAAAAATAGGTCAAGTTTCGGTGATTTAGGCCCAGGGATGTAGTACTAACAAAAAAGGTGTAGGAACGCACTCAAAAAACTAGCCATTTTGAAATAACTTCAAACTCATTTCAAAGCAAAACTTAAAAAAGGTGTGGGAACGCCTTTCCTACGTATTCACACTGTTGCGATGGGAAAGCCCGAGAGGCAAGTGCGTAAAGCTTCACACTGCGGCAGCAAGCAACAATAGAGATCAGGCGCCGCGATCACTCTATTATTGCTTGTACTACATTTGGGTGTTATTCTTCGCGCACATCCCGTTCCTGGTAAATCACACATTCAACGCAACGCCAACGGAGAGGTTGCAACACCACTCCACTACAACCCTGTGTAGGCCTATACATCAGTTGTGTCAAAGATCGACGAACTCATTGCGTCGGGGCCCTTGCAAAAGATATAGCATTGACCACAGGCGCCGAGTTTGAAATTTCTACGGGTGTGCGAAATCCATGACGCCACAAAATATGACGTCAAAACCTGCTTAAAATTGGTAAAATAATATCGGTTGAAATGTTCCAAAGCGTCTCTCACGCAAATGTCAATTTTACAGGCAAATCACAATTAATTGGTCATTCATGAGTTTTTCAAAACGTTCAGAACACGTTCACACCAGATTAAAGTGGAATCATGAAAAATGGAAAACAATCAATTACCTAAAAGTATGTGTGCGAACTGCAGCCCTACTAATCTAAGCATCCATCTATCATTCAACATTAAGTTCGTCTGTCACAGTGGAGCGAATATTTAGTGAACAACAAGAATTCAACCTACGTTCAATCATGCTCGATTGGAGATAATATTTAATGCGACGATGTGCACTAAAGGTACGCTCTGCTTCACATGTATTACAGGGCAATGCGAAATACATGCGCAGTAAACATGTTAAACGCGAAAATAAATGTCAAAGTTCGGTTTTGCGCCAATAGTTTCAAAGTAGCGTTTAGAATGGCACTATTTACATCATTGCCTGCCAAAAATTTTTGGATTTTCCTGTGCAACTGTTCTTCGTTTACATCGTCATCGTAAAAGCCACATACAGCGGAAATGGTGCTTTTTTTCCTGCATTACAACTTAAGACTAATTCAAGTTGCTTTGCGAGTTTTAAGTCTCCCATTCAATATACAGTAGAACTCGTCTAACTCGTCAATTCGCTTAATTCGTCACTTTTTCGTCGGTCCCGGCATAATCCCTATCTTTTGTGTACATTTCTGTTCGTCTAATTCGCCGTCGTCTAATTTGTCAATTTGCTTAATTCGTCACCTCTTTCTACCCTGAGAAGCGTTTTGTTCGTCGAATTCGTCATTTGCAGTTTCGCTTCTGATGTCTAAGCAGCTAGTACGTATGGGAATTCAAGCAAATTAGGAATCTTTATCTGAGTATTGTCGCACCTCGCAATTTGTCTATCGAATTTACACACGAGGTTCGAAGCGCGATCCGACTCCCCACTGAGAGAACGCGGAAAAGTTTATTAAATATTTAAAGGTGCTTGATTAAATGGAGGAGTCCAGATAGAACAGAGGAATTAACTGTTGTATTCAACCATAACGTCATCAGTCCCGTCACCACGGGGAGGCTTTTGTGGGCTTATCCCCCACAAACACTGCTCCAAACCCCCCAAATTGAAATATGAAACACTATAAATTAGTGGAATTTTTGTCAAATTTGAATGCCAACCCTCCCTGCACCAAAGCAAAGCCCCCTCGCACAAACGTAAAGCCCCCTTATTGACGGCTGTCTGGCGACGGTTCTGAACGTCATAAACTTGTATTTTACTGCAAATAAGAGCACTATGTATACGAGTTACTATGATAAAGTATACGAGCTTCTATGACAGAGTTTTCACCTGTTTGCATAATTCGTCAGTTCGCCTAATTCGTCACTTTTTTCTAATCCCCTTAAGGTGACGAATTGGCAAATTCTACTGTATCTCCCAAAATGTAGTTTCACTAGATTTCAGAATAATGTCTTATTACTTGTTAACAAATAACTGCTCAATAAAAAAATGAAAAATTAGCGGGAATGCGGCGCACGCCCGCACTGGGTGCCTGTGGCATTTACAACGCCCTTGCTTTTTGGTAAAATTAAGAGGTGAAAGCTGCTCTAGAGGCAAGTCACAAATTGTAACAACTAGCCTACTCTTGGAAACCACAAGCACGTTGAGAATGATCGAATAACAGTAAAATCAGTGATAAAGAGTAACAAGGTTTTTTATGTTTGTTAGTTTTACTTATTTCTGACGTCGATGCAACCGTATCAACGTGACTATGAACCGTTCTCAATTCCCAATCTTCGCAAAAGTCTACAGTTTCCGTGGGGTTTCATGTACAATGTGGCTTTAGGTCTATTTTTCTCTAAGAAATGGAATTTCGTTTTAAGAACAGTAGGCTACCATGCTTAAGAACAGTAAAATGTTGAACATCCAACACGACAATATGCATTGCATTTGCTAGCAAACGCTTGTTATTGTCCACGCATAGTCTAATAATACAGTATATTGGCTACACTAATCGGTGTCCAAAATACGCCAATGCTTTGATTCCGTTGACTATAAGCCATAGGTGTAGGAGCAGGCAAATTTTTGGGGGTGCGAAGGATTTTTGCCCAAATTTCCCCAAACTTGCCCGAAAAATACTCCAAAGAAAATGACCTCCAAAAAAACCAGTTTCGCCCCCCCGCCTCCAAGTTTCACTCCCCCGCCTCCTACGCCAGTGCTGCTATAAGCTGAGAATTTCTGACAACCTGCCACACAGGCTCGTCGCCAGGATGTAGCAGCAGGGGGTGCCAAAAACCAGAAAGGGTGGCCACATTTTTAAAATACAGTATTCGATGTATGCAGCAAGCGGTGGGCCAAACGCGAAATGGGGGGGCACCGATTTCAAATGGGGGGGCTGGGCACCACTGGCCCCCCCGCTGGTGACGACCCTGCTGTCACATCAGTTAACCTAGTTTTATAAAGATTCGGATAGCAAAAATATTGATAAATTGGTTACAACTCACTGAAAGGAAATGCAGTGGGCTTACAGTGTGATACGTACCGCATGAGTCTGGGGTGAATACATAAACAAATAAATGTTTCTTTTTCTTCAGTGGTGGTGGTTTTGTTCGATCCAATTAAAAGCAACTCTTTGTGCATTGATTGCCATCATCAGCTGCGTTATGTAAATGACTGTTGCATATATGATTCCACCTTTGTGTACCCGTGCTTCCTTTTTCTACTTTTGTATTCGTTGTTATGTATTTTCTATTTGTGTTTGTTTTGTCCTGTCTAATCCAGTAAGAAAAAATCCAATAAAAGCAATAAACCATTATCTATTCACTGTCTATGTAAAGAAATCCTTTCTCAGCAAAGAATCAAACACTTGAAGATCTTACAGAGTAGCCTACATAATTCCATTTTCTATTCTGTTCTATTTCATTGTTCGGTCCAACAACCAAATTAGCTGACGCGAGAAACAGTGTATCTATGGTACAAAATCTCGGTGAGCATACAAGCAACATTGATTCGAAGGTCAAGTTTACTGTAGCTTTGCCCTTTATAAAACGTTCAAAATTTGAAAGGATAAGACTAATGAATTTCAGCCAAGCTAAAACAAGTTCATATCAAGTTACAGCGAAAGCCTGAGGACATTATCATGTTACGGCGATCATAAGTTTTGCCAAGTGGTCTTGCGGCATAAGAAATCATTTCGTTACACTGAAGAAGTGTGTTTTAGTTTCGTACCATTTCTGAAACGTTTGTCTCAGTTTCAGTAAGTCTTTTTCCCTGCAAGTCATATCATAAGAAATAACTTCAATCTGCAAATCAGATTGAACAAAATAGGCTCGCAGCAGGTTAGAAATAAAATCAGTGTCTAGATCAATTTAGCTGTTTGAACCAGACGGTGTGAACGTCAGTAGTAAATCAAAGGAAAAACTGCGACGTGAGTACTCCATACTAAATCTAAATTGCATCAGAACCATATTCAAAACTGAAATTACGGTTTTGTTGCAAAGAATAAGTAAATAAAATGCTTTGTTTGTTACGCTCACGACAAGTGGTCCTGTGGCCCAATGGATAAGGCGCCTGACTACGGATCAGGAGATTCCAGGTTCGAGTCCTGGCAGGATCGGAAGTTTTGACAATGAGCATCATTCTTCGTGAAAGAAAACTTTGATTTTATTTTTTATTTACGTTTATCTCGGGCACAAGCTCCGAATCACATTAGTTAAAACAACACAAGTGTAAAGAAATGCTTATACACAACGCCTCACAGCTGCAGTTAGTTGGTGTGCGTAGTCGATAATGAAGATACGCACCAGTAAATGGTACTGCTGACTGCTTTCGTCGAAGGATACAACTTTTGTTGTTTCCAATCAAGGCACCAAATGGCCTGACGAAATGAGTACATGAATATGGATGTGGTCGAACACTTAACGTTCCTTGGATTGTAATGAAGAATTCGATGGACATTGTTGTAGGTAACGCGAACGCGTTGGTACTGTTGTGGACCCCACGGGGCAAGGATCCACAGACATTTTGGGGATGTAACTGTTCCTTTTGGGGTTTAAATTATGTTCCTGTTTTGCTGTTGACTTCATTCTAAGAGACTTTATATCATCTTGACGAATAAGGAATATTAATTGCAATGTGTTGTATTGTCAATCAATAGCGCAAGGCCCGGCGGCGTTGCCAAATATTACCAACGGTCAGAACTTCCTGCTTTGAATACTTCACAGTTAAAAATTAAATTGATACCAGAATGACAGTACGGAGATTCGTAGGAAGGCGATCTGCAGAAACGCC
>JGI24158J21664_10007192_pt1 | contig 14767 bp, 4 predicted proteins | sample Ectturendosymbi3_FD_21664 | JGI IMG/M metagenome (IMG submission 21664) | reverse complement strand
AAAATTTATGTGTTGTTTGAATGTCTGGCCCTCAGCATCATTACAATTGTACATTGTGGCCCATTGCGATAAACAGTTGCACGCCCCTGCTCTAAGTGAACCTTACAATGCGTCGCATTTCTTGCAGTGCGAGAGCGGACCACGGTTAGCCGACCACTGATCTGTTGCGAAAAGGTCTGATACTCCCTATACACAAGACCAGGTTAACGCATGGGCTAGATAAGCCAGGCCACACCATCAAGGGACCAATGCAGATAAGTTTCTGTAATGTCGTCGCGTTTTTCAAGTTTATGAAACACTTCGTCAGTCCAATGTCATCACCAGAGCTGTACGGAAAATTTAACGAAAAATAACAGGGTTTCTATTTCACCACAAAATGTTGACAGTTATTTCCTTTGCTCTTGCTTTTTTCTACAGTTACAAGGGAAAACAACGAGGCACCAAGATTTGATAATGGTCCAGATCCCAGCGCCATTCTTTAACCGGTCGCAAGTTCTATCACTGACATGACGTCAAGGAAAAAGGAGGTATCACAAGACGTCCGAAATTACTACAATTAACACAACCTCCATTATTCAAATATATAAACAGTATGCCACAGTACTTCTTTCGGGAACAGAAGCGCACACGAAGTAAAAAGAAATCAACTTACCTATCTCATCGATAGCTCGAACGGGTAACAAGGGAATGTCGTCCTCCGCATCATCTTCTTGAAAAATGTTGAGAAGAACCTAAATTGTAACAGTTGCTGTAACATGAAACTGAAATGAATTACGAAATCATTCAGTGATACGTTAAATGGTTGATAAGCGCTCGGTAGATAAGTTTTGGTCCTCTAAATCCAGATGAAGATCAACCCACAACAACGCCTACGCACGGTCAGAGGCTGCTGTGCCAAGTTCCATCCTGCCACTGACTGTCGTCAAGCATGCACCCAGTCATAGCAACACTGCAAAGACAATCTTCGCTATTGAATTTTGTACCCGTCGCACAATTCATCATCTGACATCATACGTGCAGCGCTCTGGGTGGATCACCGATTGAAAGCGGAGTGACTGGACACTAGGAGAGTCCGTATTATATTCATCCCCGACACCGGCACCCACCCTTCCTCGGAATAACCCTTCCGAGAACAGCGTGGGTTCGGCTTAACCGTCTCCGCACCTATGTCGGACGTTTCCGTTCCTGCTTGTACAAATGGGGTATCGCCTCCTCTGCGGCCTGTGAGTGTGGCGCAGAAGAACAAACGGTCGACGATGTTGTCCTCCAATGTCCAATCCGTCGACCTCCTCATGAACTGCATGGCCTGACGTTTCTGGACGATGAGACAATCTAATGGCTGCTCAACACCTGCCCCGAGATCTAGTGCGGCTAAGCAGTGGATTGTACCAACTCGCTCAAAAGGCAAAGAAGTGAAGACAACATAAGGTGGTGTTCATGGTACGTCACGCTATACACCAGGAGTGCCAAAAGTGCAGCCCGCGGGGACATTTCACATNGCCCGCCACTTTGACCTGCCAAAGACTGGGTTACGCTTCTGTGTCGGTGCGACAGCGCTTCTTGCTANTAAGACGTTTCCCGTTGAATTTTGATGTTCCGATCAAGCGATATGAGCACAAAGCAACCGCTGAGAAGTTTTTCTGTTCTAAATCCTATGCGCAACCGCAGATAAGTTTTTCTGTTTTCAATCCTGTCTGGATTACGTCAGCCTGCACCTCACAGTTAAAGAATAACTGCTGGCCCGCGGGAGCCTTCATATGATCAAATTTGGTCCTATTTGGAAATGGTTGTGACAACCCTGCTATACACAGTCAAACGACATCTCAAGCTGAAACAAGAACTACTGTAATAACAGTTGCTTGTGGCATGACTAACTTAATTGAAGATGCGTTCAGCCCGAAATGGACAACTTCAAGCTTGCCGGTTTTGGTAAGACTTGAATAATTTAGAAAGATTTGAAACAATCAAAATCATGTGAAACAAAAATTGATGGACTTTAACTAATTGAAATTCTCCCAAGAATTTTTCAAAAAGTTACTGGAACTTGCAAAATTCTTGACCAAATCAATTACCATCTAATCACATCGTGGTGAAAATTCAGACTTAGGTAATGTATCAAGATATTAAAGTTTACGGGAATGTTAATATCCCAGACTGCCTGAAACCCTAAACTAGTATATACCCAACAGCTCAGTTTTTATGCAACATTTCGATTTACAGAATGTTAGGAAAATGCCAAAAGTCCAAACTGTGAAATAGGTCTTTTATTTTGGCAGTCGTAGTGAAAATGTGATTATTCCAGCAGCCCATTTGAAACACAATCGATGCTGCAAGGTCTGTGCTGAACAGACAGGCACTTCAACGACTAGAAGAACAGACTTACATGATTATTATCAAACTTCGACCTGAAGACTGCGCTGTTATTTGTGTGGTTTTGCACAGTTTTGGATTCAATTTATTAAAAATATTACCTGCAAGTGAGTTTAATGCATACATGCCATTATAATTATAATGACAAAAAAGAAACACGACTTTACAAAGTTACCAGGAGAACACATACAATTAACATATTGAGAAACAGAACAGAAAAGCAGCTGTATATTCGAAGTCAAAATACAAATTCCAGGGACAGATTCTCAAAACATTTGGATCTTAACTCTAGAACGGTGGTTTTTAAACTGGCTTCGATCGAACCCCTAGGGATCAACACAGCTGTTTCAGGGGTCTGACAGCGAGACAGACAAGTCCTGCTGACTAAACCCGCGAGAAAGACTTCTGTACAATTTAAATGTAAACTGTTGATTGATTTTATTTCAACCCATTTTTACTTTCTGTTATAACGGGCAAAAATGGGGTTTGACAAAAGCTTGGAAAACTATGCAAGGGTTTGGCGTGTTTGTAAGGTTTAAGAACCACTGCTCAAGAATGACTTAAGGTTATGAAAACACAGCAACCAGCAAATATAGAGTGATCAACCAAAATACAACCGACCAATTCCAGTTAAGTGTGCAACCAATCGTAAGTATTCATTTTAAACTGCTTGCTATTTTGAGATGACAAGCTGCAAACCAATACAATTTTTTATTCATATCACACCTTAACAACAGCTTGCTTTTCTGAAAAATTGCTTTTGATGAGGTTTTAACTTATATGTTATAATCAAATGTTCCTATGTCAATCATTTTTAGCATAACATATTTCTATGTGAATTGAAGTTCTTATTAACTGCTAAAAGAAGTCTCAACAATGGGAAGTCAAAAAAACTTAGATGAATTTGTTTCATAATGTAATTCAATTCCAATTTTTACCTCATTTCTGAATAACTTTGTGACATGTGGTCAAAATCTTTGAAATAATGATTCAACTTTATGAAATGCTGTAGGAAATTATAACCGCAATTTCAAGTCAACTCCTGATCCTTAGTCATGTACAAAATTTGTCTTAACAATTTTCAGATCTTGAAGTGCTGCAAAGCATTGTCATTTTACAATAGCACACATCTAAACCTTTAAGTTACCACAGCAGCTACTTCTGAAAATGTGCTATTACACTACAATATTCCACAAAAACAGCACTCTTTAATAAAAATTAATGAAAACTAAAACCTGAAATCATCAATAGTAATTGCTAAATTAGTTGGAAGTCTGCAGTAGAGCCTAGGACATTTCACAACTCTGCCATAACTCGATGTTGAAACAAAAATCACCAAATTTTGTAGCACTAGAGCGCAGCAGTAAACCTGCGTGATGTAAACCTCTCATTTTGATAAGCAAATCTATAGGAAAACCACAAACCTTATCAGCAAACATTGCAATCTTAACATCTTGATGTGTGATTTCTGTTCTATGAGGAGCTAAATTCTGAAGATAGTTGGTAGTTAGTTTTAATATATCGAGCAGCATGTACTCCAAAACAGCAGCATAAAAGGTTGAAACTTGTTTGTCTGTGCTGCTTGACAGATCCTGAAAAAAAAAAATTAATTTAACTATTTGTAGTATGTAAATACGTGAGAATGCAACAAGTGGACTTAAATAGCCTCTGATCAAGCCAGGTCATGTCAATGACCTGAATATTTGGCATGTCTCAAACAAACACGAACCACTAATCACTGGTATACAGTGTGAACTAATCAGTGGTCTTCTCAATAACTGCTGGACAGTCAATTGGGGATCAGAATACCTAAAGAAATCTACTTACACGAAAAATCACATTAGTACAAAAGCTAGAATGAACTTCTTTCTTATAACATCAACTAACCTTTACTACATGATGGACTTTATCAATAGACAAATGAACTTTCTTCTTTCTTTCACGAGTATGTTTGGACTCATCCAAAACATATGCCAGGAGTGGCTCAGGAAATTTTCGACCCAGTTGCTCTTGTGCATCCTTTATTAAATTTCAAAGAGATTTTTTAATAATGTGCAGTGAAATAAATTGGCAAAGGTACCCACACACAATTTCAATATAGTGAACCACGCAAAGTATAAAATTTACTAAAAATACTATCTAACGCAGTGGTTCCCAAACTTTTTCTCATCACGTACCATTTGTGGGACCCATAGTGTCACTACGTACCACCTTGCTCCAGGAAAACTCAATCTACCAAACATCATTCAATTATAAATTTGGAAAACCGGAATTGACACAAATGTGACATGAAGATAATGGCTGTAAGAAATTATAACGGCTACTTTTAAAAAACAACAAGTACACAAAAACTCGGGAATTAACAGAACCTAATAAGCAAAAAACATAGCTATGAATATATTTCTGTGAAGATAAACAGAAAGTAGTAGGCCTATTCGCGTACCACCTTGAAGGCCTTCACGTACCACTAGTGGTACGCATACCACAGTTTGGGAACTGCTGATCTAAAGTGATTAACTTCCTATTCTTATTTATCACATAAAGCAAAATCTCATTTATGAGATTTTACCTCTAAGCACGACCAAATGTCATCCTCAAAGCTCTCATTAAAATTAAATGTAGATCAAAGAAGTCATGAAGAATTGCAGTTGCTTAAATCGAAGTTAGATTAAACAAAGACAAAAGTGAAATTTTAGTGACAGCAGGCTTAAGAATAAATAGTGCATTACAGTCATAGCAGAGCACATCTATTATAGTGCAATGTTAAAATCAGTTTACGCAATGACACAAGACCCCTTGTAAGCAAAAGCAATTCACGTCAAAACACACAAATACTTGGAAATCACGCATTGAGCCGCTATTTTCGTGTCACTTTGCAACTCGCCATTTGTGTGCTAGAGAGCTGTTCAATCCTCAAATGACTCGTGAAGTTACCTAGTTTGCAATTTTAAAAAAATTTAAGTTTTGGGTTTCAGTTTCTTGTGAGTGACAACATAAGTGGGGAAGATTTCGGCTTCATTGGCAAGGTTATTAGGTGAGGGCACCAATCACAAGAGAGAAGTACTTTGCTCATGTTTTAGTGGAAGCTAGGCTAAAATCCGAGTATTTTGAGCCCTAGATTAAGTTCCTAAGGCTTCTGGTTCAAGTGTTAAGGTAAAATAAGCAAAATTTGGTTAAAAGAATCCTTATGGGTAATTTTGACCCAAATTTAGTTATTTTGGCTACAACTTTTGAACCACAAACCTTAGAAAGTCAATCAAAGGCTTAAAAGACTCAGATTTTAGCCTAGTTTCCACTAAAACTTGAGCAAAACACCTCCTTCTTGCGATTGGGGCCCAGGGCTCGATAACCTCGAGTTCAAAAGGCCTAAACCTACCCCACTTCCGACTTCACTCACAAAAACCCAAAACCTAAAACTTAATTTTTTAAAACTAGAAGACTCACCGAGTCTCTTGAGGGTTTGAACTACTCTCTAGCACGATCAACTGGTGAGCTGTAAAGTTGCAAAGTGGCACAAAAATATAGGATTTACAGGTAAATCCACCTGGCAGCTAACGTGCTAAGTACCAAATAGCAACAGCAAATTTATCCTACTGTTTACACAACAAATCTTTACCCTTATACAATCTAGCATAAACAATTCTTTGTTTCATTCAATTCACTCTTGTGGTCAAAAACCATACAACTTGTTTGGATTGGAGATGAAGAATCATGACACTTTGTTTGATGGCAGAACGCTTATTTGCAGGTTTTTGTGTGCTTTTTTGGAAATGCTGGGTCATGTTTTCTGTGTTTAACATGTCCACCTAGTAGTGAAAAAACTTGAGCAGCCCTTCACAATGCTTCTCAGGTTATTCAGTATATTGCTTGGATATTTTTGTTTTTTAGGGTAAACAATGTCATTTCTAACACTTCACGTGGTACAGCAGCAATATACGTGACATTTACACTAAAATTATGTAACATCAAAAAAACATGATATTTGTCTTAGAAATAATTTTTGTGAAAATACAGATCCTTCATACATCTAAAGAAAATGAGACTGTTGAGAGTCACTCAAAAAATCTGCAGGAGAGTGGCAACAATGGTGACGTTGATGGGTCAGGATCTCGATATAATTAACATTTGTAAGAACTAGTTCATGTTTGTAGGCAAGTTTTCATTTTCCATGTAAGGATGAAAGATTCACAACAAAAGAAAAACGTTCAACAACCTAGATTGCAATGGTGTGATGGTGTGTTACTGATGCATATACAAACTTCAGCCTACAAAATTTGTTTCAGAGGTTTCCACACTGAAAAAAAAAACAATGTCAGGGGTTCACTGGCCTTCTCAACCACTGTATATACCAGCTGTGTCCAACCCAAATGGCTTACTGAGCCAAAAATCTTGAGACTGTCTTCCCCAGGGCCTCACATTTATTAATGACATATTAATGAGGGCCGCATATTGAACGGCTTACCTTGATCTTAGCAAACTAAATTTAGCTTAAGCTAACATGCTGAAAGCGTTTGAATTCTAACTGAAATGGTAACAGACATAATAAAGTAGAACTGAAGGCCACCTGAAACAAAAATGTCAAATTCAAGATTATTAAAATATGAACAGGTTGTCAGTGTATAAGATATTTTCCTCCAACGAAAGCCTAAACTGGGCCGCACAAAACCTTCGACTGATGGGCTGCGGGTTGGACATAGCTGGTATATACTGTATTTGATGGAATTTCACAGTTCAATGTAACAATCTGCTCAGCACAATTTTGGTGGTTTCTATTCAAAGTAAAAATTTCCAATAACCTGCATGAAAGCTTACTCAAAATTGATACGTGCGAAGAATTCTTTGCAATTAAGAAAACTTTTATTTGAAGAAGAAAAGTTTTATCTTAATATCTTCTTTATTCCTTCACTAAACAACCAGTATTAGCATGAAATATTCTGCTCTGAGTAAATTCAAGCAACATTGGGTTTATCTTTGCAGATTGTTACTGGTTTGATTTCAAAACATTTGAAGAATGCATCTAGCATCTTTAGTAGCACAAAATAACTAACCTGAAATTACATTTAACCACAGTAAGGGAAATGATTCTTAGACGAACTTACTAGTTTATTCTCTATGGTTTGTTGCATGCCAAAAGTTCACACGAGAGTAGCTAGCACATACTACAGATAGTATAACTCGGCAAGGCTCCTGACTACATTGGCGCACGCCGAATCAAACACGCGTACAACTTTTACTTTATTCTATTCGTGTCTAGCAGATTAGGCGTGTGTGACAGATTAAACTCCCTCATATGTAACGACATATTAAACTCCCATTGGCAACTCAGGCACTCAGGATTTATTGGGACAGAGTTGAATACAGTTTGACTTATTTAAGTTTTGCTTCATTTAATGCGCCTTATAATCTGGTGCGCTTTATGTATGAAAAAAGAACAGTTAGCATTCAATTTTTGATACTACGCCTTATGGTCCCGAAAATACGGTCAGGCCTCGTGTATCCGAACTACTTTGTTTTGTCAAATAATGTCGGTTTAGTGAGGTATCCGGCAAATTGAAATCAAACCTGTATACACAGGGGGCATTCGGGGGCAATCCCCCTAAACTCTTTTGTACTCCTCCAAATTTTGTTTTGCCAAGAAAATTTTGTATTAAAAAATATAATAAAAACANATGTTTTGACCCCCAAAAAAGGTTTTGTGCTCCCCCAAACCTTTAGACCTGGGCTACAGGTCTGGCCTAAGCCAACGTTCAAAGGNAAACAGAAACAAACTGTAGAGTAATCTTTGACAAACTGTCAACTTAAGCAATATGTAGACTGCATATGAAACATGACTAAACGAAACTCTCATAGTTGTTTTTGTTTATTAGCAGATCCGTATACAAAGCAAGTATGCATTCAGAATGAGAATTGAACACGAAAAAAACTGTACAGGAGACATATAACTGCGTCCTGCAGGGTCTGCCACTGTTTCATTTGTTGTGCGTAGAAAATTGATTTTCACCCTTCCATTGTGATTTAACAAACAACTAAGTAACAGTTGGCGTAATCTGGTTTAGCACTTTTATTTTATTGATATGACATATCCGTTCCTAAATTTCCAAGTCGGTGTCGGACTACGAGGTTTCCGGATTAAAGGAATGAAATGCCTTGGGAGAAATCTGTTCCTAGCAATGTTTCACAGATAGCGGGGATTCCGATTGATCGGAGTTCGGACAAACAGGTGTGACTGTATTTGTAAGTGGTATTGATCTCATTGTCAAAACATATAAGAAAAAAATTTCCAAGTTATCATTGCTTTTGGGCACAGTACATTTATTACATCACAATCGCTGTTTGTTCCAACGAATATGATACTGAAAAGATACTTAGTTTGTCAAACATTCAGCAAATGTCAATCATACAGCAATGAGAGCTGTTTATCCAAACGTACATACACTTATAAAATCGATGCAGACAACCGATTATACAACTGCGTCTGTGGAGCAAGCTGTCCATCAAGATGGCGGTGTTATAAATATACTTGCAAAATCACTGCGGAGAAGAACTATTGAAATGCAATAGCTCTGATTACTTTGCATCATAATGTAAAAGTGAATTACTCAAAATCAATATAGGAATTCTTGCGCAGCAAACAACATCGTCAACTGCTTAATTCTATAAAGGCTATTTTTGAAATACGATGCTTGACTGATATTTTGTTCAGATAATGCGGCCACAATTTGAGGCTAGCTGTTGCACCTTTCAATATGAGAAGTTGCTTATAAAAATATAGTTTCGGTAGAAACAAAGCCACGTTACTTGGCGTGACGCTGAGGAAAGCCTAACTTACCTAATTTTGTCATAACCTAGTAGGTGTAAACAGCAGATCAAATTAGTCCAGAACTGCAAAATTAAATGGTCGTGATTGGAGACTGTCCTCTCACCATGAAGCAAAATATTACAAAACAGCTCCTGCATGTGCATGGCAGTGTACGAGATTCCGACAGCATTAGAGCCGGCAATGCCCGAGGAAGAAATTCAGAAACACGTGCGTTCAACACAATATCAATTTCAAATGTTCAAAAACGTAGATTGTTTCATGTCACTGCGCAGGCGCTACTTAGATAAGGCAATAACGTTGCTGTTTCGTAATAGTACTATGCAACGTTACAAGGAAAATGTAGGCTTTTGCCTGTTCCAAAACAGCTGCATTACAGACCTGCAGTGATAGCGCTTGATATTTTATCGGCTTTAATGCTGAGCACCTACAGTGCAAAGGGGTCTGTCATAACAGCCAAACAGACCCCCTAGATGCGCCCTTGTTTGTGAGCACCCTGGCAGTTTCTCATCAAACTGTACCCTTTCTCAGGTTGGATGATTGCAAAAAAGTATAACCAGAAAAAATCTGTTGCAAATCTTAAATTTGTTTCCCTAAACTACTTTACTAGCCCTCAACTTTCAAATGTAAGTTAGGTTTGGGTACCCAATAATATTGCGAGTTCGCTAAGAAAAGTTTCTGTTGAAAAAACACTGTTGGTATTGCAAAAACGATTTTGGAAGTACCAGTATTAATACTTTTAATAAAAATCTTACATATATATATACTGCATCTAATTGAATAAGATTTCAGGACTAGGGATACTTAATTTTACATGAAATCAATTTCCTATTAAAAATTTGCTAATGGATTCCTTGCTTTCCTCCATTGTGGGAGTACTTACTTGATTATAATANTGCTTTGAGTTTTTCTNACACGTGTATCAGAGTTCCACCTACACATAAGCTTTACTAAGCTTAATCAGAATGCGCAGATTAAAGAAACAAGAACACAGGAGTACAATGTATGTACCTGTCAAGGGTTACCACCAAAACAATGCACATCTGTCAACAGTTAACACCAAATGCTAGTTATTTTTTAGAACAAGCAACCACACTTGATATTGCAATCATGCAGGCAAGATGCTTGGACATGTTTCACCACATCAATGATATTCTTTTGTTAACCATTTCTTTATAGAACTCTCAATTACAAAGATGCAACAACCAAGACGATCATTATTCTAAATGTTGTGTATCATGGGCATGTTTTTATTTCATACCATTGCTGCAAGCAAAGATGCTGTGTGTCTTTCAACGTACAACTTTTTACCAGTATTCAGTTTCTATTTCAAATAATTCCAGTGATGTCAACTTGTCCTTCGATTGATGTTAAAATGTACCAACACTAGAACCATGTTGTTAACATGCACAAATAAGGCAACACTAGAAACATTTGTTAAATCAGGGTCTTTTTTTAAGGAAAATGTTAGGTACCTGGTATGGATCTGTAGGGACCCAATTTCTCTGATTCTAGGGACCTGATTTTCTCTGATTCTAGGGACCTGATTTTCTCTGATTCTAGGGACCTGATTTTTTCTGATTCTAGGGTTCTGATTTTCAATTCTAGGGACCCAAATCGGGTCCCTGAAACACCTTAAAAAACCTGGTTAAATACATATTTTTTTCAAGAACCATCTGACATTTCCAAATGCAATACACGAAAGCAAGCTAATTTTCTAGCAATTGGTGTTGCAATCAACAAACATCTAGAATGATGACTTTAACCCTGCCTCTAAAAAACTCAATAACTGTAATAGAGGGTTTGCAGATTTTAAGAACTTCATTAGTGCAATGTTTAAGGAATTATCAACACAATGCTGTAACATTGCTTATACAAGTGGGTATAAGTAGAGTCGGAAACATGCTAGTGAATATTAGAGTTTTAAAGTTTAGAAAAAAGCTTTTCAAAACATCAACATGCACAAAAATTAACTGATACGATCTTACATGTTTCTAAGCTTAAATGCAACTCCACAATATATGAGTACAGAAAGTATATCAACATTTATGATAACTTAAGCTAGTAGGAGTGTGAACACTTTTGGGGTCATAAACACCCAAAGTTGGAAACCTTAAAGAAGCACAAACTTGTGCAAACCTGATCTCACAAGGTATATACACTGAAAAGAATGGTTGTTATTATAATTGTTGAAGTTCATCTCCATTAACTACCAGTACATATTTGAAAACAGGTGACTAACATCTAACTTTGACTACAAGCAAAATTATCCAAAACTCCACAAGATTTTAATAGAATACCTGCAAGGTTTTGGGGGCAGGGTTCATAAGAGAAGTCAGTAATCGAACAAGCAAACCATTGAGATATTGCTGTGCATCAATTGATAGAGTCAAAGAAACATGGTTGGCTTTTGAAATCTAAAACAAAACAAGCGTAAAAATCAGAAGAAAAATGTGCCTTTCACAAACCAAATACAATGTAACAAATAAAAAAAGTACAGCAATAAATACTTTGCTAATGTAGTTCGGGCTATAAAAGGCGGCAAAAATCCCTGGAAATTTTTTGCCCCCTCTGGAAAAATGTGTTGGACATAGTTCAAAAAATTTGGTCCCTCAGAAAACTCTTTGCCCCCTCTAGTATCCCAAGCTGGTTACATGCCTATGTGGAACACTTTTTCTTTTGCCGTCCACTTATCAAAAATACCACAGGAAAAGAAATTTTTAAGAAAGTGGATTCTTTTGTTGAATTGAATTCACTGCAGGTCTGCTTGTGCCGATGGTGCTTTCGCCACGATGAGAACCAAAAAGGGTTTATCATTTTATGAAAACAGAAAACAAAAATATTTAGGTAGTTATTGTCGTCTTCACCAAGAATAAAATTTGCTACAATTTGATATATTTTAAGATTAAGATTTGACATTAGTTTTAAAATACGTTTAATCTGCTGTCAATCATTTCAAATGCAGTTCCTTTGGTATTCATTAATTTCGTGCTTTGTGCAACAAGACATGGGTAGGATACAGAGCAGTGGTTCCCAACCCCAATTCTGAGGGCCGCATTCGTCTCCTGGGCACCCTTTGCGCGGCCCTCAGCAGTCTTTCAATAAAACGTCCAATATTTTGTGTAACAGACTTCGTTCTGCTGCAAAACAAAACGTGTCAATTGAACTGCGTTAAAAAATTTTAGTGTCGCTCTCCAACAAAATCGTAGGTCTGGATTTGGCTCCCTTCAGCAAAAATGTTGAGAACCATTGATACAGAGGGTGTTTGTTTCATTTGAACATCCGTTGACTATCATGAGGAAAGATGCTGGATAGAGTGGCCCACACAATGACACCAGTGCTCTTTTAAAACAATAAAATCATAACTTTACTTAACGATTCAAAGACAGCAAGTAGATAATACAGTTGTGGATCCATTGAATTGAAAGTGGGAATAACTGTTTTTTGGCAATAAACACATTTATACAAGAGGTAGAGTAGAAATCCATTTGCGCTGCATTCGTCAAATCTCTCTTGAACGCCTTACTACGTCTCTCTGAGTTAGATAGATATAGCCTATCAGGTCACACCCTTAGTTTGTGACTGTCAAAGTGGGTATTTGTGGTTGACCTGTGTATAGGTCGGACCCCTAGTTTGTGATTGTCAAAGTAGGTATTTGTGGTTGATCTGTATACAGATCACACTGTAATTTGGTAAGTTACACGGATCATTCTAACGCAAAAACTATCAAATAATTATCTTTTTTAAAAAAACCTTAGTTGCAAATACCATGCTGTCAGATTGCCACACTTGTAACATTAGGTGCTGCGCTGTAACAATGTGCATTGTTATATCACCTTAATCTGTAGATACGCGCCAAGAGAAAAAACTTTGGTTACGCACTAGTGAATATTTGACAAAAAATTCAGGGAGTGAAGCAGAACAGCTAAAACACAGATAGCCTTTTGGCTCTTCTTTCAGTGTGATAAATGAAGGGAGTAAAGTAGAACAGCTAAAACGCAGATAGCTTATTGGCCCTTTTTTTCCGCATGATAAATGAGGGGAGTGAAGAGAAGAACAGTGATGAATATATTTGGTGTTAGCATGCAACAGGTTAAAGTATGCAACCTGTACTGATAATAATAACGTTTTAATTTGAAATTAATCAGATCAGCGAGACAGAATCGAATCTTTTTGTGAACCGGATTTTATTTGGACTGATTCTATGGACATTCATTAACAAGAGGACTGGTGTTTGTATTTATTTTCAGTGTATAGGTTGCACCTATATTTTTGGCTAAATTTTTTGGTAAAAAAAGTGTGACCTATACGCGAGTATATACGGTACATACCATTGCGGTACATACCATTGCGAAGCTGTTTTTTAACACTAACTATTTTTAAAACCAATCGCCAAACCAACTTCAACCAGAAGACAACATCAACTGTGCGTTGATGACCACAGACCCTATTTCGACAAACGTGTTAAACAAACTTAGGGACATGATTCTCATTGAAATTTGTGAATATGAGCAATAGCGAAATTTGCTAATAATATCATTCTGGTTGTCTTAGTCTATCTTGAGTCTGCGAAGAAATAGTGGTCTGAAAAAAGTCCGTGACTTAAAAAGGTTGGGGAAGACTGTACTACGTGAATAGTTTTTCTTGTTGTGGGCAGGTCTTTGTTGCAAGAAATTAGTCAGTGTTGTATGACAAGTAATCAGCAACAAAGGATATGTTTTTTGAATAATACTGATAATGCTAGGTTGTAAAAGTGATATTTTGCATTGCATTTAATTAACAACATTTCAGGTCAATGTTACACTTATTACTTCAAGATGGTAGGCTAGGTGTGGTTTTTGCTTGAACAGATTTTTGAATGAAGTTATTTAGTGTTGCAGTATCATCATAAGCAAGGATGTCAGTTTTGTAAAATGTTGGTAAGGTTTAACACTTTGATGTCTGGGTTAATTCAAGCGATTCGCAAAAAAAACAGCTGATTCGCACGTGGCTTTGCGTGGGAATATCTCCGCTCCTGTACGGGTTACGGACCTGGTTGAAGTGTCAAAAGACGCAAAGACGCAGCAAGTCTTATAGTTTGCACTCGAAAAAAATTTTTTGCTTGGGGGGTGCAGTTTTTTGTCAGTGAGGTCATAAGTGGAGGACTTTTTGGCCACCTTGGCNCACTTTGCCTGGCCCTAGGTGCCAACCGTTAGATGGTAGTATTTCGCTGAAGGTTTTATTGGATTCTAGGCTACAATCNGAGTCTTTTNATACTTTGGATGACTGGGGTTTCGGGTTCAAAAGTTATGATCTAAGTTAGTAAAAATTTTTGACTAATTAGTTAATTAGATAATTTATTAATTTGTTTATTTTAGATCATAACTTGAACCAGAAACGCTAGAAAGTCGATCAAAGGCTCAAAAGACTCGGATTCGAGTCTAGTTTCCAATGAAAACTTCAGCAAAACACTTTGGCCTAGTGGTTGGGCCATAGGCCAGGCCACATGAGCCAAAATGACCTTAAAACTACTTTACTTATGACGTCAGTCACAAACAATCCGCACCCCCCAACCAAAAAATTTTTTTTCGAGTGCAATCT
>JGI24158J21664_10007189_pt1 | contig 14769 bp, 9 predicted proteins | sample Ectturendosymbi3_FD_21664 | JGI IMG/M metagenome (IMG submission 21664) | reverse complement strand
CGCAGCAGAAATTTTAGCCATATACCGAGAATCAAGGGTAATTCACGAATAAGCCGCAGGTCAATTGACCTTTTCACCGGTGAAGACCCTGCGCGATGAATCAACCACAAAATATTGATTTTTATAGGCAAATGCAATGAAAGTCAAATTTATTGTTCAAAACCTAAGACATCTTCTTCGTCGGAAGAAGGAAGTTCGTCTATAAGTACGGCAGTAGATCGTCGTAGGTGTCATCTTCGCCTTCATCATCTGTGATATGGGTGTCGTCGAGAACATCTGTCCAGGGAATGTCATCTTCTGTTCCGTCAAGGCTATTGCTGATAGAACATTTCTTGAAAGATTTTTGAATCATACAGTCTTCAAGGGAATCCCATGCAGTTTTGGGTATGTTGCGCGTATAAGCCGCAGGCAAAATACAGGCCATCAGGCCATATTCCAGGTAAAAAAGTGCGGCTAATAAGCGTGCATATACGGTAAAATAATTTTAAACTATGTTCAACACATTTTTCCGGGGGTGGACAAACTTTTTCGGAGGTTTCGCCTCCCCTACGCCCCCTGGTTACGGGCCTGTGCAGCTGAGCAAATTGCTGCTGACAGGTGACCAGTTTTCCAGCAAAAGGATAATAATAGAATATGGTGGTCGTGTTACGCCGAGTTCGATTAGCAGCTATGTAAAGGCCAATCTACACTGAGAAGTTGCCAGGAGTAGCCGCGCACGATTCTTTGTATGTTTTATTGCGCCCAGGAGTTGCCGTGCCGAGCCGTGCACGAGCGCAGAATTACCCGTTGCAACAAAACAAACAAATGATTGCGCCTGGCAACTCCTGGCACGTTCTCAGTACAGATTGGCCTCAACAGCTGGACTGTGGCCACGGTCTAGATGCCGGGGTGATCGCGTTAGTGAAACATAAGGCAATGAGCAATGACATAGGGAGGACCGTGTTAAAAAGTGATCATGATAATGGTGTGGTCGTCGACGGGGTACCACTCTATATTCAAAATATTCCACTGGTGTTTTGTGAACATTTATCGATATGGTTTCAAGTCTCCAGCAAGAAATGGAGAGTTGAAATCAATGACTTTCGTTCATATTATGACGTCCATATTAGTTAACGATTCCTTTATTTTTTTCTCAAGCTTTTTTGTTTCAGTAATACAAATACCTCAATTCGTTCATTAATTTTTTTCCCTATTAACGACAGTTTTATACATATATATAGAAAGGGCCCCTTTCTAAGTTTCAGCCAGGACCCCACAAAAACTTAATCCGCCCCTGCCCTGCATTCCAACTCAGTACAACTCTTTTATGTAGACCATTGGATCTCAATGTTTTTTTTCATATTCCACCTTATAAACGTAAACACAGGTCAATTCCTTCCCAACAAAAATCACGAATAAGATAAATTCAAAATTTCACATTACCTACTGTGGGCAAACAATAGGCAATTATGACCCAAACAGACTCTTTGATGACGTCAGTCACTGCAGTTAAACCAGCTCGTCCTTGCGTACTGAGATATTCCAATTTAAATCAACCTCGTTGGGAAGTCTTTTGTGTGCTGAATAAACAAACAATAAAAACTTAGGTTTTTTGTCCACAGCTTTTGCTACCCAATTCCTCTCTGAACAAATTTCCTAGCAGGAACAAAAATTTCCTCCCTCAGTGAGCCCGTTTAAGAACCACTGGTGTAGACACTGTATTAGTTTTAGAGCGACAAACAATATCGAGTCGACGCGTGCTGTTTGGTGATTATAATGACATTGGTTGCATTGGCAACTAATCTTGGCATCCATAGCATCTATGTAGCAGCGAACCAGGAAAGATTCTTGCAAGCTAACATTTTCCTTGTTGATTTTCTGATGGAAACCACAACAAATCTATTTTCGTCCAAAAGCAAATTTCAGTTTATGAAAGTACTGTACTTAGGTTAAACATCTGCAGTAAATATGTTGAGTACAACAATTTGTGGTCATGCGTTATGCTAGAAACCTAAGTTCATCACTGAAGAATATTTGTTGGTGTGAAGAACGCCTTCGGCAAACGGGACCGAATATATTACTGGGGTCTTTTGATGTTAACACCAAACTGCGCAGGTTTGGTCGCTGTTGTTGGGTTGTTTAAATTGCGCGTATGATGATTATTGTTTCTTTGTTCTGCGGCACGTCATTATTTGTATCATACCTAATCTGATGAAACAAAGAATTTTTCAAGTCACACAATAAGTTTCACGGAAAAAAATATTTTTATTTAAAGCGTTTCCGTTGCTCATTGATCAAATTGTCAAAACTTTCCAGCTAATAGCTTAAAGATATCTCGCTTTACAAAATATTTCAAAACAATTCGTCACTTCGTATTGCCAGTGAGGTAACTTGAGGTGTAAGAATAACTTATCTGATAAATCTTTTCACAACTGACATGTAATCGCTTGTGCAGCAATAAGATGCTCCCTGAATGCAGCGCCATCAAAACCAGGGTATGCTTCACGGAAGATCTTCTTTCCGAATTCAACGGAAAATACACAACCATCTGGATTGCTCGACTACGGCACCACGATCGAGTTTTTCTGCCGAAGGTAAGGGCACTAGAATGATGGCCATAACTCGGCGAGCGATTACGCTGGAGATTGCAGCTAATGGAGCGGATATGTGAGAGTTTAGCTGGTAGGGATTCCACTGCAACGAGTACATGGAGAGTTTTCCGAATTGATCTGGGACTTATCGCAGGAAATTGTTTTGATGAGAGACTGATATTAATTCAAAGTTCTTGTTTTTACCGTTGTTATCAAAGCTTTGTGGTTCTGTTTTATAGATTTCGCGTTTGAGTTTCAAGGTGTGGACAAATATTTACGTTTCTTGATGAAGTAGCCGATAAGACATTTAAGCAAAAGTATTGAAAAGCGTACTTGCACACGAGTTACGCATATTGAGAACGTTATCAAACTTACTTTCTAAGCCCATGTTTCTTTCTAGAATTTTCACGAGGGACAGGTTTCGAAAGAGATTTGAAATATTATTACATATTTTAATGACACCTGTTACTTGATATGATTATGAACCGAGGCGTAATCAATCGAAGTTGCTGGTGTAACCAATGAATCCAAGTAGAGGCGTTATAAGTCCAAGTCGCTGGTCTACATTCATGACTGTTGTCTGAATTGCATTTTCGTTGTGAAAGCGAGAGAAGAATCCTGGCATCAGTTCAATGCCATTTTAGTCACTCGTTTAAAACATCCAAAAATCCCTGTTTACCTTAATCAAGTAACAAAGCAGTGAGGGTAAAAAACTAGCAATGCATATTTAAAAATTAGTCAACAAACAATAACAGCTTTTAGTTAAACTGCAGAAATCAGCGTTTTGTATTGGCAAAATTATCAGTTATATTAGCCTTGACAAGGTGGTGGCAACTACTATATGCAAAAAATCAGAAGTGCTCATTAATGCACTATGAGTGTATCAGACATCCACGGAAAAGTCTAGTTGGCTAAATAAATTATCAAGTTCCTCCAAGAACTCTTGTCCCTTTCCCTCCTTTCGCCGGCCAACCTACATAAAATCCACCTAAAAATGTAATTAGCTTCTATATTCTAAACTATATATAACCTGGAAAATTTTACGAGCTGAGAATATTTTTTCTATTGAACTGGAAATGCAACGTTTTTCCTAAAAAGTCAGCTCGAATGTCCAATCGTGTGAGATTATCATGTTTCATTGAACCTTGAACCACAGCATTTCACAATTTGATTTCAGTGACGGCAAATAGCGGCAGGCTGAAGCCTAATGGTTCCTTCTTGTCGGGGCGGTTGAGGCCAGTGCTCTTGCCCAAGAAAATACCGCAATTCACTGAGGGCCCGTGGACGGAAGATCCAGCATTTCAATTGCGGAGAAGGACACACTGCCACGGGGCTATCCCTTATGTTTTATTCGTCACGTTAATTTACATTCGTTGCAGGTAGCGCAAAAAGTTGATTTATGCTGTATTCATCACTTGCGCACCTTTTCGCGCAGAAAATTTGTACTGGTTGATGCCATCACAGGCAACGCTAACCCGTTGGTTATTCAATGTGGTGGTACACCCAAATACAAGAATTCGAAGTGGTCGGGAAAAGACGTCTCCTGTCAAGCAAGTAAGACCCAGTGTTTATCTACCTAACACTTCGCAATAAAAACTAGTGGTTAAAAAATGTCACTTCAATCTGTTTAGAATTTTTTTATGTTGAAAATTTGCATATTTCACTGATTCAATTTCAGTGGTGAAAACGGGCAGAACTACTGATCATTGACATGCACACCATATATAAACAACAATTAATTCATTTATTGGTTTTAACAGAAAACTTCCGCTTCCCGTGCCTCCCCGTTTTGTCTCACTGCTTTGCAGATTTTTCACCACACACAAGGCTATAATACCACGTTCTTTGGGTACTTCTGCAAGAGTCAAAGTGCCTTGTAAGCATGAAGAAAATATTTATGTTTATAACAGAGCCTGCTTGATCAATATAACGAAAATGGTGCGTCGGCATTCCTGGATTATTTTCACCGAGAGCAATTCGTTGTTTTCTGTGTAACGCTGTATGCACCAGGCAGCACCTTGCACTGTGAGGTTAAAATTGATCTAGAGAAGAATGGAAATCATGGTATGTGACTCTAATTCTGATTTGAAATGAGAGAAATTTCGAGTTGTTTTTGGAAATTCCCTGAAAAAACAACAGAATGATTTTGATTAGATTGGCACTGCTTACAGCACCTTGAAAACTGTTTTAAGAGCTTTTTACAGTTTTCAAGTACCGACATCTACCGGTCTACGTCCAGAGCTGCCTCAAAAAACAATGGTAATTTAACTTGTGCTAAACAACCAACACCTGGTTTGCATCCAGTTTGTACAAAACCAAAGCCACAGACTACATCAACTTAGTCGAAAGAAGCTCTTGATAGGCAACAATATATTAATACCCTACTGACAGATAAATAAAAGGACAGCAAATGGGATACATACCTTTCAGGAGTGGTATATTACAAGCTAATACGGGTTGTGTTTGTGAATATCAAAGCAAGAACAGCGTTTTTTAAGGAAAAAGAACAAATGACCAGGCACTGAAATTGGCCGCGATTTTCCGTAGCATCCAAATCCAGAAAAAGAATCGCTTTTCCAAATTTGTTTATTTTCTCATTTCACTTTAAGGAAAATTTGCAGGATGTATAGTTTTGCGATCAGAGAGACAGACAAGCATCTGTGAAAATTCTCCCATTGTGGTAGCAAGTAATAATAGTGTTTCCACGCCATGATCACTCTGCTATTGCTTGTTCGTGCCACATACCTACAGGGGCTATTCTTCGTGCACAACATGTTTGAGGTGAATTGCACATTCCAAGCCGCGCCCACCGAGAGGTTGCAACAACAGTATTTTGTTTTTCTATTTCTTCAACTGACCCCAAATGCCAAGCCTGGGTCCAACACTGAAATAACTACTTGAAAATCAAAAGGAGTCAAAAATTTGTCAGCTCTAAAAAACATCGAACTTTCCCAGGATTAACTACATACCCATTGCTGAGAAGCACATTTTCAACGCATTGTGACTCCTGATAAATTTTGACCCCTGAATGCATTGCCACCCTTACTAAATTCTTCAGTCAGATGGAAACTAGCTGAAAGTGAAAGTATGGTTCTGCCACAAGTAAATGGATTTAAATCTTGTAAACATATATGTGTATCTCAATAAGAATTTTTTAGATTCGTCATTGAAAATTAGTAACATTGACTATTTATATTTGATCAACTACAAATGCTTTTAGGTCACGAAGTGCTTGCGAACAAAAGCAACAATCACCTATAATTGTAACCTTCCAACTTGAGTTGTGGGAAGTAAGTTCACGCCATAGGTGAAACAGGCAAGGATCTATCGCAAATTTTTAATAGGAAATCGATTTCACATAACACTACGCATACCCTTTTATTTGAATAAGATCAAAGGACTGACGATGAGTAATATTACGTGAAATTTATTTCCTATTAAAAATTTCCAATAGATTCCTTGCCTGTTTAACTTGTGGAGTGAAGTTACTTGAATATAGATGTGTGCAAGTTTGAATCATAGCAAAAAGATGAAGGCAGAGCCCAGTCAGTTGATTACTCAAAAGCCTACAGAAAACCAAGAGATTTTAACTGTTGAGTTGCAAGATTGCTCATTTTGCAGTATTTCAAAAACGGTAAGTTCAGAACGATCTCATTAGATCGCTTAGGTGTTACAAAGAAACCACCATTATTCTTTTCCGCTTTCTTGGCGTGATCCTTGTTTTTGAATAATTTTTGCTGATTCTAAGCATCTACTTATTGCGAAATCCTATATAAAAGAAAGCTGTTAACTTGAAGTTCATGCTGTTTCGTTAGCATTTTGACAGTCGTTTGTTGAAAGAAATTTGTGCAGCTTTGCTTGATTCATCCATAGGTTTTGCATGCAAAGACAGAGCTACACAACTGCATTGCGTTTTGTATCGAATTGGACACCAAAGACACTTCGCATGCAGTCTATTTCATTACCCTTTGCAAGTGCAGAAGCTCATGGCCTTGTTTACGTTTTGTTTTCAATTTTTTCTTATAACTAAAGCTGCTAACATTTTTTTAATGTGCACTAATTCAGTTCAAATCTAAAATAAAAAATAACCATTGAAGTGTGCGGTGGGAAATATTAGAACCAAACAGTTTTACTCTGCCCTTTGCCACTGTTTTGAGAAAAGCAATGTTATCATCACTAATATCAACAATTGCACACGAAGTGTCACCTGTGACCGAAAGAATGATTTTGATCTCAAACACAAAATGAACTGAATTAACTGATTTCTCAGATGACCACAAACGTTGTAGAATTGTATTTTATTAATTACGACAAATGAAATCCTCAGTAAGTGATAAACGTAAGATTTATTTCCACATGTTTTTTTTTCTGTCTAGTACTGTAGATAGCCAACGTTTATTGTCTATATGCCGCTGGCGCTGGTGTAGCTGATTACGTGATGAAAGGTTTTTGAATGCTGCACTTATTCTATCTTTTATTTAGTCATACCGTTCGCCGTTGTTCAGCATGATCGTTATGAATTTTCTCCCCGTCTCTGAACTTGGTCCAGCTCATATTCTAGTGCGGATTAATCTTTCCCATCCGAGGCAAAAACCTGTCCTTTCTACCTGATTTAAATTCAGTGTAGCGCCAGTCGCCTTTTACCCTGGTGAAGGTGGTCTGGATATAGTCCTTAACGTCTTAACGTTTTCACTTATACCAGTTCCACTTTTCAAAAAATGCCGCATTGTTCACGCGCAGGGTCCCCACGTTGTTGACAAAAGCAACAACGAACTGTGCTTGAGATCAATTAGTAGTCGGCTGATATGTACGATTCATAGTTTCCTTGCTATCGAAAGCAATGCAGTCACGAATAACAGCGTTAAGTTGCGTGTTAGCGTGCGATACTCACCTCAGTGCAGGATATGCCTAATCTGCAAGCAACCCATGTTTCAAACACGAATATTTTCATACATGCCCCCTTCCACTCTTCAGAAGCAATAGCCTATAACATGAATCATTAACGCAGGATGGAGAAAGAAAGGATTTTTAATTTGCTCCTGAAACAATGCGTTTCCATAGAGCCCTGACTTTGAAGGATAGAACATGCGTGATGCCTTTGACGAGACACTGAGAAATTGCTCAATTCAAATGTAAAGATCAGATTGTAACATTATTGTAAAAGTGGCCCAGTTCAATTCAATTGCATTCGATAGTGATATGCCACTGAAACGTTTAAATGGTGATAATAAACTAAGGAAAATGACTGTAACTACCAGTGCTAGTCAACAGCAATGAAACCTGATTATTCATTGAAATAGCGCAATCAACGCATATTTCTTTCCTTCGACCTTTTCTGAAAAATGCATAATTACACAAAGGGAGACGATTTTCTATTCCAAGAAACCTTTCCACAACCTTTGATATAGTCGTTTCTAGATTGCGCTGTTTGATTAAATCTTCTTTAAACTATGTTGCAAAGTATGTGACCAACTAGGATAAAATATCGCTCAAATTGATCTTTAATACTTTCAAAACTATGCAGTAAAAATTCAAAAGCACTACGCACATCATATACAGTTTTATCATCAGGCTTGCAGCAGAAATCCCACAACACATCCCACAGAGGTGCAACTCCGATACGATTTTTTTCGTGAAACATGCGAATCACGGTTTGCTCAGCGCAATCATTACTTACGCAAACCTTTTTGTGAGCGAATTACAATTTACTTGTGTTTCTTTTCCAAAAACAGATTTAAACATGACGGCAGCAATAGCCGTAGAGGTCGAGAAATTCAATTTATCTTTAGGTTATATTCACGAGTGGCGGAATGCAGTGTAAATAAATCGACACTTGGATTGTTGGAGTAAGTTCTACATTGTGCGAGATTCATTGTTTCGCGGTCGCAAAACATTATCTTTAACACCACGGTCAGCTACCCGTTTGTACATTGTTTTTTGTTCCGGCCGTATCCTACGGTCAAAAATGTTGGATGGTGACCAAAAGTTTACAACCTGAAGTACAAGAGGCAGAGATGGTCTTTGGCGAAGAGGCTATGTCGTGACATTTTGCAAGATATTGAGCAGATGTGAAATTTCCACATGCCTCAGTTTATAGCCACGTTTCGGAATAGAAAGATCCCAATTGCGGTAGTGCCGTTACATGACCAGACTGCCCCAACAAAAGTTGACGCAGCGATTCGTGTTGTCTACATTAATGGTAATACGCCCTGAAGGCCGACCATGGACCAAATGTTATTAGTACCTCTCCAAGAAGATATGTTTGCCCCTTCTTGGAGTGGAGCCAGAAGAACCACTTTTTCAGAGGTTGCTGAAAACTGCAGGGTATGTTAAGACCTCCTATGACCTGCTCGAAGCCGCCTTCCCAAGAGTGTATGCAGTTTTGAAAATAAATGGATGATAAATGAAAGGACAGAGTCATCTTTCTGGTCGTTGTGGTTTCGAGTTGCTATTAAAGATAATCGCGACCACAAAAAATAAGAGGATCTTTTTATATCACAGTTCCAGTGAAGAATCCTTGTGGTCCAGGGTCTACGCAGTTTTTGCACAACACACAGATACATGTAAATACGTGACAATATTTATCAGTCATGCTATATAAGATAAAGCTCTCATGATAAATGTGTTGCAAAGCATTCGAAGCCTTGATTAAAAAATTTGCATGCCTCTGTGCGCCAATGTGCACCTCATTTGACTTATCTTTCACTTTTTTCTTTTTCTCTGTTAGCTCTTTACCTAAAAATTTTTGATTTTAGAATGTCCTCATTTCTCTCACACTACTGGATCCTTACATTATAATGGGTGAATAACACTACAGCTGGGATCTGTCAGTATTCTGCTCCTGTCAGTGTTGGTCGTGTGCAAACACCGATTCTGTAATGCCTGGTGGCTAACTATTTTTGTGATCTTGTGTTGTATGACTGCGTCTGTGATATGGACCACGAGTCCGTAATAAATTATGTTATTATTATTATTATATTATATAATGCACTTTTTGTTTGTATAACCCACTGCTTGTGAAAAACGCAAACGGCAAATACCTACAAAACTCAACATCAACCGAACATGTTACGAGGTCCATTACTCAACTTGACAGCTACCAAAATTGTCCGAAATTGCGCATTTAATAATAGTTTTTATAGCGATACTAACGCCTTGGTGTTCTACATCCAGGTTCGGGCCTGAAGATCGCAATCGCAGCGTCTGCAGCGAGCATACTGATTATAATTTTGATTCTTGGCTGGTTTGCCGCTGACAGCTGCGTTAAGCGGGAACGTAAAGCAAAGGCTGAGCGAAGACTGGTGAGAGATGATGACGTCTTCGCCAGTGAAATTGACTGAAGATAAACGATGAATTGACAAAACGATGAACCTCGCGCAATATAGGACTTACTGAGGATCAAGGTGTGATTACTTTCTTCACCCGTTCCAATCAAACGCCGAAAATCGCGTTTTTCTACCAACCGCTTTACTTGTCTCGGCAATTCCATCACCATGGATAAGAAGCAGTAATTTGCATCAACGAGGCAGGCAACGTATGGGAGAGACTTTTTGAGATCTTTTCACATGCATATGTGTTTTGCGTGTTGAGTTGAATCGACATAGCAGTTGAAAAAATTAGTTGTTTTGAACTGGTATAAAATTAAACACTGCAATATTTCGACGTTCCATCAGTGTGAATTGCATATTTCGAATTTCATCATGTACAAGGTCTTTTAAAATGATGCCATTCATGAGTGACCTCAAACTTCCCAGGGGATGTATTTTGAATTATGTAACGCTTTTATTTAAACGAACAAAACAAAATTTTAATTGTTTTTGAAGCATAATTGCATAAATCTGATATGTTGTCATCTGTTCTTCATATTTTTATGGTAAGCGCTACTTCTCACATCAACGAAGCGTCTCCTTATACTCCAGGTTATTGCGGAATACTTTAAACATTTTCTTTGCACTGACGTTTGAATCGTTTGACATATCAATGGGTTGATTTTTTTTGCACTAGAGCAGCGGTCACCAATATGTTGCCCGCTGGCACCAGGTTGTCCTGCCAGACAACGTGGGTCGTTTGCGGGCCACGGACCTTTTGTGAAAATAGCATTAACGTGATCAGCGTACTCACATAGATGAATGTCATTGATTTTATCGATAATAACATGATTAAAGGTAAGTTGAGCAAATCATTGATTTTGCAAGTGTGCATCAAACTGACAGTCCTTCGCTTTAATCGATACCCAAGACGTTGCTCTCAGTTTCAAAAAGGTTGATGACCCCCCCCACTATAGTGCATTTCGTATGCGCATTTGATTTGTTCTGTTTGCATTTTGCTTTATGTTACGCGTTTCCGAGACTTTTTTATTACTATATGAATACTGTATATGAACTATAATAGCATTCGTTTCTACAGTTTACAGCCGATTGCATGTTTATGACCACATGTCATCTTAAAGTGCCTAAACGTATGAATACGTTTCCATACGACAAGACATTACAAAAATAGCTAGCTGAGAAAAAAGGACTAGAGTAAACTGTAAAGCCAACATTTTTGGTAACGTTACGGTGGCTGTAGTAATGTTAAGGCTGATTTTAAATAGTTTTTAGATATTTCCAGTTCGTCTAAATCCAATCAATACGCGTGTTTATCGCACTTATTTTTTCTATCTAGCTGATGCGACAATTACCTGTACCATTTCGGTTGATCCAGATTCTTGAGAAAATCTGCGGTAGAATGGCTGAACTATTCGCTGAGCGAAAGACCAACCAAGCAGAAAATTTTTATCCGAAGTGCAGGCGCAAAAAGGCAATTTTCGTGGGCATTTGGTTCATGGAGAATTTTCGTGAACTGTCGTGCGGAAATATTTCCGAGTTTAAGTTTCGAATTTTACTGTGACGTTTCGATTTTACTGAAGCGTTACGCGTTCGTTTCTATCGCAAGTGTGACGCCATATTTTTTAATTCTTTTATGCATACGAATATAAACTCTTTCTACCCGAAACTGATCAGACTGCATCCGTCAACCCATCACTGTGTAAATAGATATGCAGACCGGTCCGCGAAATACGAAGATTAAGCACTGTGAAGTCAAGTCTCTAAAAATCAAGGACGTTATGTAGCCCACCCCTAAAGGAATCCATGCTGGACACCTTTCTGACTGATCTACAATCTCTATATATCAGGCAAGTGACGTGTGCTTATACGTCACGCGGTCGTTTAAAGTTGGACTGCAGCTCCTAGTAGAACCAGCAGATTTGTTAAATTTTATGTCTTAATATTGGCCAACCTAACTTGCTCAAATTATTGTAAACTGTCAATATTTAACTCATGGTTCAGTGTGTAAGCTCGCGTCTAGCTGACTTTCGCAATTTGTCGTTGCAACTTGTTCGCGAATAAGATTTAGTTAGAGGGCTGTTCAAATCATCCAAAGATGCGGAAAGTCTAGTTTTTGATTGAAAAAAGGAAAGTAATGAAATTTTGGTTTGTTGTGGATGGCGTCATAGTGAAAGTAAGGTTACGCATTTTGGATGACGACATTGGGCCCTGGGTGTCAACGCCAGGAGCCAATTTTGACTCAAGTTTTAGTGGTAACTAGTCTTTTATAGGATTTGATTGGCTTTCTAGATTTTCTGGTTTTCTGGTTCATACGTTATGGCCAAAAAAACGCAGATTAATTATTTCCTTAGCGGAATTATCATCCACAATCACAATCAGCGGTGATTGTGACCAGACCTGGGGAGAGAAGTTAACAAACAGATACGGTGCATTCGGGATCTTCTACATGCCTACCAAACAAGTGCTTTAGAAAACTAGGGGCAAACTTGGCCATTTTGTTGCTGAGCTATCAGAACATATTTGTGCTCATAAAATTCTAACATCAAAATTCATGCAAGTTTTTGCAGATGACCAAGGAACTAGTTTCTGCACTTTCGTCCACTAATTGCTAAAATGCGAATGTATTGCCGCAACTGGAATGTCGTAATACAACAGTTTGAATTTTCCGTCGTGACCAAATTTCAAAATGGAGATAGCTTCATGCTAAACGATTAGATTCTTAACTCTGGGACAGTTATAATTATTTCCAAGATTCAGTGGTCATGACATAAATTCCGTAACCTCACAGTCATATGAAGTCTTCAGGTTAGTCGAGAAACAAATCTATGTGTGGCCCGAGTCCGCTTTCGTTGCCCCTGTACTTCTGGCTTGCTCTTCGCATATATGCTGCCACAAACGGGCGGGGCGGTGGCGCCCAAAATGACTTTTTCCCAGTGCTCGGGAAACCCTGTGTACATCAATGATGGCGGAAGACTAACAATAACGCGTACGCTGCATCGCAATCAGAACAGTTTACCCTCAATTCTGTGCATAGTTTGTTGTCTATAAATACGTAATGGACAAGCTACGACGTCATAGGAAAATCGGAAATGCTAGAGTTTGGCACATCTCTGCAAATGGTCAATAGCCAAATGTCAGTCATTCCCTCATTATATGTTGATCTTAAACCAGCTGGCTTCTGACAATGTTTTTGCACAGCCTAGCTTACTTTTCTCAGTTGGGTGATCAAGATCCAAATTTCCAATACTCTTATTTTTCACACTGCATATTTCATTTTTTTATACTGCAAAAAATTTCGTACTGTACATTTCAGTCTAGTGTTCGCTGGTAAGTTGGTATTTGGCAAACTTTGTTCTTTTTGAAGTCATGGCAGGTGATGTTTTTAACTGTGTTTTCATGAAGGAAGTATTGATGCCGTGACGGAGGACGAGGGCCACTGCTACAAGGAAGAGGTTGAAAATAACAGGTGCTAGGAAGCGGTTCTGCTTTCACCCTTGTGTTCACACCAAGCTCTCCAACACCTCTCTTCCCTGGACAATGCAGCATCTATGCCAATCATGGAATTCCCGTAGCCGTAGGATGCTGAGAAAATGAGGAGGGTCCCCCATTTTGCCCAGGAACCGCAAGAGCAGATCACGATTGACAATGCCTTTGCAAAGCCGATGAAGGCAATATATAGGCCATGATGTTGTTCCCTACATTTCTCTTGTAGAAGCCTGCTTGCGAAAATCTTGTCAGCAGTGCAACAAAAGCCGCACTGAAGTTCTAGAAACAAAATGTCAACGACCTGTGTCAGAAGACGGCCCAACATTTCAAGTTCAAGTATTGTACTTCGGCAGAGAGAAGGGAAATGCCACGGCTTTGCTGCAGATAGCTCTGTCGCCTTTCGTGTAAATCATCCTGGTCTCGCTCAATGCTGCAATGTCAATACGTTTTTACCAATCATAACATTTCTACACGCATCCAGATGGCCGTTTACAACGCCATCTGCGTCTCAACACTGCTCTACTGTATGCCAATCCATCCCCAACAACAAGGCGGCAGTGACCCGTCTGTACAGTATGTGGCCGTGTTTCCGTCTCAACCTTCGTGCTGAGGATCGTCATGCGCCGACACAAAGGGACGCGCTGTTCAGCGTCGTGCATATACTACACATGCAACGAGCTTGGAACTTATTTGGATTGTAAGTATTTTCGACTTGTTCACGTATTTGATTATGTATTTTTTGTGGTGGTTGAATTAATGAAAAATATAATATTACCTGAGAAGCGAAATGTGTAATTCAAAATCGAAGAGAAAATTATAATGTACCAACAGTCACAGAAAGTTTATAGAGGGAGAGTTTGTCGCATAAACGTTTTTCGGGAAAATTTGGAGAAATTTGGGTAAAACATAAATATCCTTTGAACTTTAACGAAATTGCCTGCTTCTGCACATGGGGTCAAAATCATTGACACCGCTAATATCAATAAAACAAGAGCAAAAGTAACAATCATGTGTACCTGTGTTGGAACGTCATCAGTTTCAACAGCGAATTTGTATTTAAAGCGTTTAGTCCAGTGGTTCCCAATGTGTGGCATGCACCCAATAAGGAGGTAGTTTAATTTTTAAGGAGGGGGGGGGGCATTGAGACAGACTGACGAGGTCTGTTTCCAAAACTAGTTGAAACCAAGGTATCGGCGTTTTGAGCTTCCTAATCGAAATGGATTTCACTTCTTAAATCAAAAAAATTATATATAACCACATGGGGGATATCGATTTTCGAGGTGATTAGATGGCACGGGAAAAAACGTTTGGGAAGCACTGACTTAGCCACAAGTCATTGTTTTTTTCTGTCAAGTGATGAGGTTTTTATCTAGCATGTCCGACAA
>JGI24158J21664_10007188_pt1 | contig 14769 bp, 9 predicted proteins | sample Ectturendosymbi3_FD_21664 | JGI IMG/M metagenome (IMG submission 21664) | reverse complement strand
TTTCACTGACAAAATTGCTTCACATGTGGCTGTTAAGTAACTTAACACAGGTAACAATGAACACCAGAAAAAAGCTTCGGCTGGCGTGAGATTTGAGCACACAAACTTCAATAAGCGTCTTCGATAGGCGATACATGTCTAAAACTTATAACATCCAAGCACGCGTATAGGTTTATTTCATGAGCCTCAGACAACAAATGTTCAGTTTTCTGTTTCAGCGGCTAATAAGTCTCATAAAAGCATTATACTAAAACTTGCTTCCAGAATGCACAGAAATGCGTATTTTTTGGTGTAATTTTGCAAAATTTTCCCGGGGGCATGGTCCCGGACCCCCTAGAATGGTCGTACCTTCGGCACTTACGCTAAAGTTAATCTGTGACGGCACACGATTGTGACGAAACTTCGCCTCCCCTTGGGAAATTGCGTACGCCACTGAGCATACATGTCATCCAGCGTGATAAAAGTTGGTTTTTGATCGTGCATATAATTCTTGCTCAGAGCCATATCAGCCGCACTCCATACCCCCCAATTGGGGGGGGGCACACGCTGTTACAGGGGGCCCAAAATGCCACTCCCGCCACCAATTAGCGACCCAGAGAAAGCTTCGATCCCCCAAATTGGAATATGAAGTACTAGAAATCAATGGAGTAAGGGGGCTCTTCGAAAGAAAAGTGCATTACAGTTATTTTGGGCCCCTTTGAAAACAAGGTATTTTCACATTACAACTGCTGTTGGGGGCCCCTTTGAAAGCAAAGTAGCCCAATGATATATTGCAGTTGCTGTTGGGTCTCATTTGAAAGCAAGGTAGGCTACTTTGCATATTACATTTGCAAAGGGGGGTCCGAGGCAAGTGCCTCGCTTGCCTTCCCTTAAAACACATCGCTGTATCTAAGCCTGACAATGATCTTATATGAGCATATCAAACCGATTGAACACGCTCTGCTTCATCCGATATGCGTACTTTTTCACCTGATGTGCGCATGTAAACACTGTAATGTAAAGTTATCTTTATTGAACACATTGAAGTTGCTAATGAGTTTATCATTTCAAAAAACACAGATATCACGCGATTTTTCATAATAACAGACACACAGGTCGACTAAAAAGCAGATCTGGGTGGAAAAAATCGTCAGTGGGAACCCTGGTCACATGCGGCAAAACGCCTACTCCCATAACTTGAAGTGAACGTTTGAAGATTTATTGCCGTAGTATTGTTACGAAACAAAGACCAAGAGTACTACAATTCGCCAGCAAGTTTGGTAATCTGCCTCTGCTGGCAAAGGAGCGAACTGCGCACTTGCGCTAAGCGTGTCGGGGGCCTCACGGTCATGACTTTGCCCTGATGGGCCTCGCGTTCATATCTCCGGCCTTGCCTACATGCTTAGATATATACGTCCAGAAGTCAGATTTCCACTTGATCATGTATTTTGTGTGGTCATTGTAAAAAAACGTAAGCTACTATGCCTAGCCCAGGTAGTCTTCTCTTATTTTGTACTGCATAGCAACAAGATATCTTTGCTGCTTAATGACGGAAGTTACACATTTGCACAGCCAGCCAGATGGAGTTAATTGTGTAGTTAGATGTCTATTATGTGGGGTGTCCCAAAACAGAGCAGTCAGTGCTGTAACGAGAGGTTTAAGCCAGGGGGGCAAAGTTTAACTGAAGGGGGCCCACTAGCCAAAACTCAGGAAAAATTTGGAAATGATAGTGAATTTCTGGATGTCTATACTAGCTAAAAAAACGAAAACACCCCGAAAAACGCAAAAAACAACCTAAAGAAAACTAAATATCAAAATGTCAACTAGAGGAGGCCCAGCTTCTACATTTAGCTTTCCAGGGGGGCGGCTCGCCCCCTTACCCCCTGTCACTTACGCCACTGAGTGCAGTTAGTGGGATATGGATGCTAACCGTTGCGTCCACGTAGGCCGTAGTCTATATTTGTTAACATTTATAGGCCATTTGAGGTATCAAATATTAATAATCTAAACATGTGCCATGCACCCAGAGTCACAGTTCAGACATCAGCAAGGTTCATGTATGCGTATTTCGGCCAGTAAAAATCCCAATGCGCACGCTTTATTAGATTATTTCACTTAAGCTCATGGTAAAGTTTACCAATTTGTGCCAATAAAAGAAAACGTTCATCGCGGCGCATATGCTTTGACCGGCCTTATGTTTGCTCCTTCGGTAAAAATGTTTTGATAACTGAACGATAGTATTGATTCTGATTTCCTGCAATTTTTTTTACATTTGCATTTCATCACTACATCTCCAAATAATCGCCGTCAATTAAATGACAATTATTTACGACCCAATTCCTTTTGATAAGCTCGTTCAAAAATTTTTGGTTGGAAACTACGAGCCTATTATGCGAACTTGCGGGAAGGATTTATAATGAATTTGCACAATCTACAAATGCTGTTCATGTTGTGAATTAAAAATAAATTTACAGAATGTCTATCCCCCCTGCACAAACATGAAGGTTCCCAATGGAAGACTTTCTGGCGACGGTTCTGTCCAGGCCCGCAGACACGGAGGGCATTTGGGAACAGTTACCCCCAAATCTTTTTTGTGTCCCGAAATTTTGCTGTGCTCAGAAAAATTTGTTTCAAAACATATGATAAAAACAAAAGTCCTTCCCCCACAAAAATGTATTTTGCCCACCAAACCTTAAAACCTGGCTATGGGCCTGGTTCTGCCAAAACTGCGTCTGCAATTAGAATATTTTGTTTTGAAATCCATTCGGTCTCGAGATGTAGCATTACATAACTTTTTTTATAAATCACCATTAGGTGGGCCCTTCGAAGCATTTGGGGGGGGCAGAGTTGGGCTGATACGGAACAGTTCTTGCTACATTTTTTATCACTGTTGATCTGAAAATCACACAAAAACTGCGTCATTTTAAGAAAATTCGCAGTCAAATATGAAGTGCTTCTGATCCCCAAACCCGCTTTTCTGCCCGCCATGATCTAAAGTTGCCACTTATTCGAGTGTGACGCAAGTGAAGGCCCAAAGCTGTCAACGTTAGCAATTTAAATCACGCTTAAAGCGTGTGGCTAGTTTGATGTTCACTACAGTTTCCCATGAAACAAATTTCTCTGAAAATATTCAGTTCTCAGTGCCACGACTATCTTTACGGCAGTTTAATTCTTCACCAATCAGAGTTTAATGACTGGGATTTCACATGTGTATCTCTTCTTCCACGAAGCGAGGTTACATTTCACGAACAGCAAGATTTTATAAGCAACACACATCTTTGTTCCGGTATGGATCGTATCGCCCGAAAGCACAAAACGAGGATTTCCTCAAGCGCAATAACGCCAACAGTGCAACGGAACAATCGGAAACTGTAGAACCGTACGATTCGCTATCTTCCTGTCACAAAATTCGCGGTCCTCCCGCCGAGGTCTCTGCCATGCGAAGTACGAGCTTTCCTCGGCAGGAAAGACTCGCAGAACAGACGAGTCGTGGAGCTGCAACTGGTACCAGCGCCTTGCTGAGACTTGACCGTAAAAACATTTTTTATAATCCGCACCTCCGCAACTGGTGCGTAACAGTGTCCAGTCGGACGTAACGGCAACAAATATACGTTCGGGCGTGAAGCGAAAAGGTCACGACCTGAAACAAACTTACGCCCGTCCCGAACAACAGACACCAAACGGTGGCCCACATTCTGTGTAAGACACTACACTGAACGAACGGCACAAAACTCAAGTCAGGACAGCACGTTGACCCAACGCCCCGATTGCTATGAACTTCGTCAAGGACTGCGTTTGCACGTTGCCCGAACAAGACTGGATAAGGATAGGCGCGCAACGTCGCATTGGGTGCCAGCGGAGCGTCTTGTACTTCAAATAAGACCACGGCATGAACACAATTAGCTGACTAGATTCGAACTGCGCGCGCAAGCCTGGAGTCCAGGCAGAGGAACCAGTGCAAAAGCGCGAAGCCGTTCATCGGATCAGGAAGCTGTACGGGTACCCGTGGTATTTCTGACGGAAGATCGACATCAGGAGGCTGAAGAAGAGCGCCAGCAGCACCAAGCCTGCGACGGCCATTACTGCAACGACAGAAAAGAAGAAAAGTGAACTTTTGCAACGCAGCAGGAAGAAGCTACGGCGGTATGTCGGGCCAGGAAAGACAGTGTGACAGCACCGATGTTTTTTTGGAAACAAAATCCGCAGAAAAACAGTATTGAATTATTGCGAAAAGAAAATGGTGGTGCGACGAAAGCTGCTTGTCATAAATTCGCAACGCAATGCGTAAAACAAATATACGCTGCACATGCGGAGTTAACTTAAAACAAAGAGCAATTTTTTAGGATTCTTTGCTGTATTAGGTTTTCCGAACGAACGCTTTCAAGCTTCAGTGGATGACCAGTATCGCGAACGACTTTGACTGACCGGCCACTGTGATGGCGACAGGTTTTTAGTTAACACACTCGAACCTAAATCAACATTCAAAAAGCAATCACTTTAAACCTGAAGCGTCTCGTCCGGAAACTGTGTCCTTTCAAATTTCTCAACGAGTGCAGTCAATTTTTCTGTTGCTGTTGACTTTCATGACAACGCATCATACGAAAAAATAATTATGATGAAACAGGATTGTACGTTTCGCTGCATTTCTGATTCCTTGATATTCTAATGATTTCTGAGTGGTTCAGCGTGCAAGTCAATTTTCAGTATTGAACCTGGCAGAGGGTAAACATGAACAAGTCCCGAATATGAGCTGTTCGTTGCAATGAAAGGTTTCTGTTTGTCGTAAAACGAAATTAAATTTAGATGCGAACTATTTCAAGATTTTCAATGAAAACAATGCAGCGTAAGATCTCGCAATTGGAATATAAATTACTTCGGTGGTTAAAAGCTATTCGGAGAAAATCTTGTTATCAAATCACACGGTATCAAATTGAAGGTCCCCTCCACGCCAGCATCTGTGGTCTGCAGTAGCTTAAAAATCTATTGGGTTTTTGCTGCAAGTGTAATCAAACCACCTCTCATCCTATTAAAGTCGGTGCGTATCTACAGTATTTGTTTTTGCAAAATACTGTACTACATCTATAAAGTGATTTCAGATAATCAAGAATTCATGACCTTATTTTAACTCCTATAAATCGTGGCACTCGATTGTACTTATTAAACGCTGACTTTAGTCGTTCGGCATGACCAACCGAACTTCTCGCATTTGAAAAGCTCAGCACTTTTTATATTCAAAAAACCGATGACTTTTTATATTCAAAAAACCGATGCACTTTTTATATTCAAAAAACCGATGCCACTTTTTATATTCAAAAAACCGATGCCGGGACAAGTCCGCTCACCTTTGCGTTTCGACGCGTCGTTCTTGGTCTGATGCGCCTCGTGCAGCAGGACAAACCCGGTTACAATGGCCGCGTTTAGAACCATCACGATGTGGGTCTCGGCGACCAGCTGTCCCTGACTACTGCCGTGTATATAGTGCACGGTGCCAGTTTGGGGGTTTCTGTGGTAGTACGGCGGGCCCCTGATGTGGTTCCACATCTGGCCGGAGGTCATGGCCAGCACGACGAACTGCGGAAAGAATTTGAAGTCGCTGAATGGCACCAGAGATTCCGCTTCCAGAGAAACTTTTTTTCCGTATTAACTGGACGCGATTTAAGGCATCGACGATGCATTAAGTTAAGATTTATTGAAAAGTCAAAATAAATGCACTTTTGAGCAAACACAATGGTATCTTCACCAAAAAGAAACAGCGCATCATGTTCTTTCCAACATGCAGTAGTTCTATAATTCTCGCTGGAAGCAGCAAGCTAGCGACTACATACCGAAAGCGTGGATAAGCTTTCAGCAAAAAGGCGATATGGGCGCGATCTCTGGTTTCTCTCCTCTTAAAAAAACAAGTACGATCAAAAGTAACGTTTCTGTTATTCACATTTACTGGTAAACGTAAAAGCAGCTGCTGTGTTAAGCAAAACGCTTTTAAATATCTTGACACCGTAGGTACTGGGCGTGATGAAGGCAACCATATGTCGGCAATCAGGCGCTCGTGCACATGAATTACAAATTGAGCAGCGGTACTTTTATACGAAATAACACACCCAGTAACACAGACGCTCAGGGCTAACACAGGTGTTCTGAGGAAAATATTGAAAAAGAAAGCTTTCGACCGTAGAATGGCAAAACCCTATTACTCCTGAACTAGGTTTTGCTTTTCGCTGAGACGTTTTGGTCATTTGTCCGAAATAGCTTAAAAGCGTCATCGTTTCGTTTTCGGATATTTTTTAATGACTGAAGAAGGTATTATAAAGCGAATTGGCTTGATTTTTTCGGTCATTAAAAAAAAATTCGGTCAACGACCGAAAAAAAACACAGCTTCTGAGGACAAAGAACAGAGCTCAAAATTTGCAGACTAGCGCCTCGAGAAATGACACGCTCACGACTTACAATGCTAGCCACTCCCCAAAACACTTTATTGTATATGAACTCCAAACTACTTCTCCTGACGTAGAGCAAGCCGCCAGCCAACGAAAATAGAAGAATGAGTACCACTGTTCCAGTGTAGTTGGGAGGACGGAAGATGCGCACCTGCGCGAGAACGTTAATCACTTTCATAAATAAAAAAACTGTAAACACGATGGTTTCATTGTTGATTCACTCATGCCCCTATGAACGGTTTGCTTTACGTGACAAGGGTGTCAGTTGTCAATTTGCTTTTCTTGTGAAAAAATGCAGCACGTCATCATCAGATCAGTTTACTGGTCCAAATAAACATGTTCCATCATTGCTGCTGTTGGCGTTGGTCGAAAATCTTTTAATTTTTCACATTTTCAATACATGCAAAAATTTGCTCAGTGCTGTTTCGTACGCGATCCACTAACACCAGTTCTGACATTGAACGTCGCGATTTTTCGAACAACACTGACAGACGCAGCATGTATCAACATAATGCAACGCGGTGTCGGGCGTTTTAGTTCAAATGCGATTCGACGCGCTCAAGCGATGAAGCTTCCGACAAGACAATCTCTCGAACTTTACCGATATTTCCGTCCGGTCCGTCATCCACTTGGCCAAGTTGTCCGCGTGGTATCCCAGTCGCTGTATGTCGTACGTGTCGACGGGCTTCCTTTTGCCCTTTGCGGGAAAATGCATGAACGCTGGAGCTGAATTGAGTCCGAGCTGCATTATACGTTTCATAGAATGATCTCTTCATGCCGTTGCATAGACTGCGACTAATGCGAAGCAGAATCCTCGAAAAAAGCAAGAATTGAAAAGCTGCTGTGACAGTTCTTCACTGTTTGAAAAACGACGTAATTCCGTTTTGCATGCCTCCGTGCACGGGTGGCGGGACCTTTTTCAAAGTGGGAGGCACAAGTGCACGTCAAAAAATTATGGAAAAATTTTTGCGGTTTGAATTGGCAACTGTGACGTCACAAGCATTCAAAAGTAGGGAAATCCGGCCACCCCAGAAAATAAGGTGGGGACTTATAAAGGTTATACACAATTTAGCACAACAACTTACAAAACTGCAAGCGATAAAGCTCAGCATACTTACACTCTGAAATACATCTGGACCATCATCAAAATCAACCGAGACAAAGAAAAGTGAATTTCCATAGCTGGGTGAGAATCTGTACGAGTTGGCCAGAATAGTGAACTCATCATTAGCTTCACGGCATACACTGCAACCTCGTTTAGGATTCAATGCAGTGAACATAGCTATGACAGAATAGTTCTTTGGCTTGGACCTAAAAAAATTGTAGTTGGCATTACCAAAGTGTATACCATAACACGTAAAATCCTTTAGGCAAAATATCAAAATTGTTCACAATATTGGCTCCAATACAATGGAGCCAAATAAATCCAATACAACAACAGGGCTGTGGAAAAAGTCTTGACCTCAAGAACATGGATGGTCAAATCTAGAACCTTGAAACACTTGCGACTACGTGCATCATCCTTACACTATGCCAAAACAGAATTAGTGAAAGAACTTCATACTTGACATAAGTTGAGAACTTGCTGCCTGTCATGGGAATTACTGTACGTCGACTACTCCAATCCATCAATTGCTTTACCTTGTCATGGATGATTTCCTTTCAAAAAAGCAAATTTTGTATACAAAACAATCTTCACAATTGTTAAGGTAATTGCAAATAACCACATACTCAGTCAAATGATTGAACAGAAGGGCTTCTGACCAAATACCTTTACAGGCAAGTCTTGCACAAAGCCAAGACAAGGAAAAAGCCAAAAATAGTCTCGGGTGGTAACAAACCTTTAATTTTTTTAGATTGAACTACCACTGAGCCCAACTGAAATGAGCACAGTTGAACGTTTTTTGAAAAGCAGAGCTAATAAAAACTGTTTTCTTATTTATAAAACACACCAGTATTTTTAATAAAACCAAATAAACCCGTTCTGTGAGTGATTTTTTTCTTGGCAATTACCTGTTCCCAAAATATCTTTAATCTAGTTGGTGCAAACTACAACTTACACATGCAAATTACAAAGGAATTTATTAAATTTAATTTGTGAAATACGCACATGCTGATGTTTTTAGCTTAAAATGCAACATGCTAGTTCAAAAAAACGCGAAAAAATTTTCCACTTCAAGAAAATCAGCTTTTTGTCTGTGATCTGGTATACAATAACACTTTTAGTACCAACTGATGTGGATCAACATTGGAGGTATGCTGGCCAATGTTCTCAGCAGAGGCTGTTTAAAAGCATGGTACTTTTGAGTTGGTCCACCTTAGGCACGACCTGGTCTGGTGGACCAGGACTGCGATTTGTGTAATGAAAGTGCTTTGATATGCTGTCAAATGCTACAAAAGCATGGAAGAATGTGTCAGAAACATTTCTGTAAGCATACTTAGGCATGTTGATAAAGTTTAATCACTTAATGCCAGTGTTAGCTGGTCTTGTTGTCTCAAAAAAATGAAATTTTTGTGAAAATTTGGCTCTGGTAGGCTCAGGCTTGTTTCAGTGGTATGTAGCCTAAAATGTTTTGGAAATGCTTTAATATGTTGGCAATTGATTCATTTAAAGGCAAAAAAACCTTTGCCAGGTTTACCATTTTAGCCTAAAGCTGGAAAATGCTTAGCAGCACTGTATCTGCATTCTACACAAGCAAAAGGCATTTAATTTCTCACCAAACTGTACAGTAACAATGGATATCATGGTGGGGAAACTACCTGGTATCAAATGTGTTATGTAAGGATTATTGTAACTGAAAATCTCCACAATTTATAATGCTATCTACAAAATGCTTGAAGTGACATAACCCACAATGAGATTTATACAACTTGTGCCAGATGCTATATACAATACAAAACTGACATTCTAACTTAAAAGACTATTTTTAAATATAAATGTTATTTTCAAAGCACTAGGTAACTTACTTGACCTCATTTCAATTGTGAACCTGCAAACATATTTCTAGTCTAAACAATATCTTGAAACTTATCTTTGAACTTCCACAAAAAATCTATGAAGCAATGGTTTTGCAGATTAAGGATGCCAAAACAAGGATGGGTTTGAGAAAGTCTCGTCAGGATTTGCTTGGAAACAAACTATCCTTAAACCAAGGTCCAAAAACAATAGTTGAAAACACAACGCCTAACCTAAACAAGTGAACTTTATGACAATTTTTATTGAATTGAACAAATTAACTTTTGCCCACCTGCTTTGTCTTTGATGTTGACAACTGACAACAGACTACAACAATGATAAAAATTTGAATCACAACGTATTTCAACTGCATTTTATCTTAATTATGTGATAACTACCTGAAGAAAAGATCAATGCTAGTTAGAAGTGGTGGGGACCACATTGTATGAGGCAAAAAGCAAAAACTCTGCTCAAGGCTAACTCAAAGACTACTTTTTTTGGAAAATTGTGTTTAAAAAAATATTTGGTGCAAAATTTACACCCTTAAATGAAAACAAGCTTGTTTTAGATTTATCACTATTAATTTTAAAAACATTCATTATATATAAAGTAGATGTTTTAAGCTCAACAAAAATAATTAATTCAGTAAATAAGATCTGCAAACATAGTTTTTGCCAAAGTAGAATGAAACTGATAAAATTTCAATAGTATGAAAGTTAATAAGCAAGATTTCGAAGCACATACATTATACAACTTTTGGGCAGCAGGACAACAAAGAGAAAAATTACAGTGTTTACAACTGAACATGACAGTCTCTAATTGGTACTGCTAGAACTGGTAATCTTTCTGCTCTGCTTTCTAAGTACAAAGCTGAAAGAAAAAACATGACCTGAAAACAAGATGCCAAGTCTGATTACATTATTGCATAATTTGGGAAGAAAATGCTATGAATAAGCAAAGAGCTATGAAGTCACACAGTGCCATGAGAAATGATAATGCTAGAAAAAAACATCAATAGCTACAAAAGAGCATGTGAAATGTTTACTGAACACTTTTGCTCTAGGTCTTTATATCTTTATACAACGAAAATTCAGGAAGCAGATACAGAGTCTTTGTATTGATGCATCTGACTTGTATTGGATACCAGATGTGATGTTTTCCTCTTGAAGTACATTTGTTTTACATACAAAAACATTAAAAAGAAATAGTTGATTTAACGAAAGAAACAAAAGGAACAATACATATACATGTTATAAACTTTTTGTCTTTATTACAAATCATGTCATCACAGACAGCAGCAATTGCGAATTCAAAAAATGGTCATTGCAAAAACTATATTGCTACATGGACTTGCCATGAAAGTTTGATGTTTTAGATTTTACAATGGAACTTATTTGGCTTACTTCACTGGTGTTGGTCAGTGGGAATTAACACAATTTAGAAATGACTCATTTAAAAAGTCAATGAAACATCTTAAAGGAGGGATTGTTTTTAATATATTTTTGTCACTTGCCAGTATTGGAAAAGTGAATAGTTGGTTCTTCACAAACAGCCAGATCACTAGATAAATATACAGATGAACATTAGAACAAAGCTGAGTTGTGCCATTTCAAGGCACCAGTGGTGGATCCAGACCAGTGACAGATTTAAGCATAGGCCACATAGGCCATGGCCTAAGGCTCCGTGCTTTTGGAGCCTCACATAACTCCTTCCTATGACGACTCATTAAAATTTGTGAAACTGCGCAGAGTGGTTAGCAGAGCGCACTAGGTTTGGTATAAATATACTAACCCTTACACCAAAACCAAAACTGGAAATCTGAACACAAACGTTTGGAAATACTTGAAGAAATTAAAAGTAGTCCCTTGACAAGCGCTACCATTAGACTGCTACCAAAATGAAAGGTGCCCAGGTGAGAGTTTAATCGAAAACCATTCACACAGCAGATGTAGATGCATTCATTCACTACACTACTACAACGGTGCTATTAAAGTGACAAAGTCAGCATTATATTCTAATAACATCACTGAACAGCAAAGCTTACTAAACACAGACTGGGAAAAATAAAACCACACATAATCAAAAATGGCACTAAAAGGCAGATCCAGAAAATGCATTCAACCAAGTTTATGCAATGAAACATGAAGCTGAAACCAAAATTACCAACTTCTATAATCACAAAACAACTTTAGCTTGCTAGACTTGCTACATCCACAAAGAAACACTACAGCAGCTGATGATTAAGCCCTAACCAATAAGTAAATAGGCACTAACTAATATTGATGTACACTACAATATAAAAAAAAGCAAAATAGGCACAGCAACACCACATCTCTAACATCCACAACTCACAATTTACCAATGTAAGCTGACATCACATTGTAGTGAGCCTGATATGGCTGTTAGTGGACCGCAGAGATGAGCGGACTGAGAAATTTTTCAGTCTGAGTACAGTCCTGATCCGACAAAATTGAATCCGATCCAGTCCTAATCCGCAAAAGTTTTGAAAATCATCAGTCCGATCCAGTCCTGATCCGCCAATGCAAAATCATATATTTCTATTTTGCCTCATGAGGCAAAAGAACTACAGTAGCTATTTTGCCTTTAGCCAAATATGATTGGTTTAAGACAAAATATTTCCAGCAGTGCTTTTGCCTCATGAGGCCAGATAGACATAGCCTTTTGGCATTTCCAAAATTTAACAAGGAAGTGTCTATTTGGCATCAGAGGGAAAAGCGGTGCTGGAGTTATTTTGCCGTCAGGAGAATCCGATTCCTTCGATTGGTCATGGACAATATGAATACACTTGCTTGGATTGGTGCAAGGTCCTTGTTACATGACCTAAAAGTAAAAACCCAAATCCTAAACCTGAAATCTACACCCAAAACCTAAACTCAAACCTGAAGCCAAAACCTATACCTAAGCCCAAAACGGTAAAAACCGAAACCCAAACCCAAAACCTTAAAGTTGAACCGAAAACCTAAACCCGAAACCTAATCCGCACACGTGACATAGACATACACCCTAAAGGTAAACTCTAAACCGAAACCTTATCATACACACTAAACGTAAACCCTAAGCCTAAACCCTGAACATTTTGAAAAAGTACATTAAAAGCATTCCATCAAAGGTGTAACCTCTACAAGTCAAGCCAACGGAAATGGTGAGAGCAGAACCAACGAACAATGGCACAGCAAGCATAGACACTAAGCACTCAACTATGTTAACATTGCTGCTACTGTACTGTAGACCTCAACGTTATATGTGTCAGTGGATACAGTTCGAAAATGCAAAATAGTCCTAGCAGACTTTTTGCATCTTATGGCGAAATATAGACTACCATTTAGAAAATCTGTGAAATCGGATCACAACTAAGATTTTTGATATTTTCTGAATAATCACATTAAAACAACAAAAATTTTCTCAGTCCGATTCAGTCCTGATCCGGAAAATATTGGCTCCAGTCCTGATCCAGTCCTGACGTGCTCACCTCTGGTTGACTGATGGGATGCTATGATGGTGGATTGGTGCTCTGCAGTGCATGACACGTCTGGAGTAAAAGCGCCTCTTTCACACATTTGCAACTGATGGGAACTACATTACATCCTTTAAATATTTGCAAAAATTCTTATTATGATTGTTTTGGCGTCAAATCCAAAAACAATGAAATTTAAATCCTGATCCTGATCCGGAATTTGAATAAAACCGCAGCCGGATCCGATCCGGTTTGTTAAAAACGTCCTGAATCCTGCCGGATTCGAGTCCTGAAATCTGGATCCTGTAAACCTTTGCTCAGTGTACAAAAATTTTTTATAGACCAAAACGTAAACACTGTCAATCAAAGCGATATCACTTTTCAAATCTTCTTCAACGTAAGGGTTATCATAAACAACATCGCGTCGCTGGCGACACAGTTATCACAGAATCAAAACAAAATATTCCCTGGAAAGGTAATTCTAACTGTCCATATTTTCATTCCTGAAAGTTTCGTTTTACCTTCAGTGTACAAAATTTTTTTACAGACCAAAACGCAGACACTGTCAATCAAAGCAATATCACATTTCAAATCTTGCTTGCCAGCAACTGGAACAAGACTTTTCGGTCTGAGCCGTTTCGGTCATGGGACATTTCAGTGACGACATTTCTGTACATAAACAACTTATGACATTCGTTTATTTAAATGATTATTGGCAGGAGAGATGTCACTGTAGCTGGTGTTATACCAACTCCCTCTGGGGAGTAATGATTGCGATTAGGCCTAAATCTGAATTATAATTATGACTTTCACGAATTTGTATTTCACTGCAAAATGTCGATAAAGATTTAATTTGCTTGCTGATGATAATGAAAATCATATGTTGATGCTGATTAACTGTTGGATCTTGGATCATGTTTGTAGTTTTTAAAGTAAAACTTCTCGTTGATTTAAGTATGTTTGCATTAAAATGTGAACATGTAAGATTTCTGCATGATTTCATAGTCTGACCGAAATGTCCCCAGACGGAAACGGCCCAGACCGAAACGGCACAGACCGAAACGGATCAGACCGAATCGGCCAGACCGAAACGGCCAGACCGAAAAGTCGCGTACCCCCAGCACCACTTTGAAATAAGAGCTACAAACGTCTAAGATCTCGTCCAAAGCAACCAAACACCCTTTCAACAAACCCTTGCTTCTTTTTGCTGACTTTTTCACGGTGAACGAGCACACGCATAAACCGGGCAAGCGTTCAGTCTCACACTAGCAGTGGATTTTTCACAATTATCATGTTTCTTTTTACAAAGCAGGCTATAAAACGACGTGGCTATCCGCTATCAGAACTATCACTGTCTCCCTGCATTACCTGTGTTCAACACTCGCATGCGGCAAAACGCCTGCTACAGTAACTTGAAGTGAACACGTGAAGATTCATTCCCATGTTATTGTTACGCAATAAAGTCCAACAGTAGAACATTCTGCACGCAAGTTTCGCAACCTGCCTCTGCAGAAAGGCAAAGCAGCGCACATGAGTGAACTGCAAATCCATCACTGCACAACACCAGGACAGTGAACATGTTTCTTGTGCACTGTGGGTGTCATACAGGCAAATAGTGTCAGTGCAAGAATTAAATCAATTTAATCGGAATTAAGCTTGTGATTTCAGGTTTGCTAGAAATTTTTGGTTCTTAGTGTCAATTTCAAGAAGGGGGGGCGAATGACCGTTTTGTCACCCTTGCGTACGCAATGCCCTTGCAGTCGTAAAACCCTTTAACGACCACCAGCGCCAATTAATTGGCTCGAGTTTGTTTTGTTATAACTTGCCAGCTGCTGCAGCTAGAGAGGTGTTCAAACCCTCTCCGGATTCAGCAAGTCTAGTAGTTTCGAGTCAAAAAAAAAATTTTCAGTTTTGGGTTAGGGGTT
>JGI24158J21664_10007187_pt1 | contig 14769 bp, 7 predicted proteins | sample Ectturendosymbi3_FD_21664 | JGI IMG/M metagenome (IMG submission 21664) | reverse complement strand
CTTGTGAGGCAAAATATACATTCCTGGAGCTATTTTGCCACCAGCCGAACATGATTGGCTGAACTGGTCACATGACAAGTTTGGACAGCTTGAGTGTCTCAGTTGACTGTGACATCTGTAAATGGGTCAGTCTGATAGACAAGTAATGTTATGCTTTCAGTGCTAACAAATTGCTATCAGCTTCTTCCTTGCATTGTGTGAACTGTAGGCTAAACCTAAACCCTTGTTTATCAGACTGACCCATTTACAGATGTCTACTGCAGTCCATAGCAATTTCTAGACTGCCTACTGCAGTCCATAGCAATTTCTAGGACGTACAGTAGTCGAACTCTAAAGCAAAAAATGCACAAACAGCAAACATGTGTTGCGTATAAGTGGGCTTACTCCTTGCGTAGACATCTGTGCCTACGCTCAGATGTCATAAGTAAAAAAATGTGCGAAGTATTAAAACGATCACTTCACTGCGATGAAGAACCGTACAACATCGAATTCCGCGCAAACCTGGGTCCTGCTCGCTGTGACGTAGGCACTTTTTTGATGCACGCTGAACGCAACACTGTGTAGCCTAGAAAGACTTTGATAAAACAGCCAACCAACTCAAAAGCACGTAACCTCGTTTGCAGGGCTCTCACAAATGCTACACCAAAAATCACTAGAACAGTATAAAAAATCCCTAAATCTGTGCTGCTGCAGCATAGGAGTGGCATGATAAATGTTGAAAATATAAGCAAATATGATTTACAAAATAAACTGAAATAGTTCATTTTACGCTTTTTCGTACTTTTCCGAAAATCCCTAAAAATCCCCAATATCCCTAAAAAATCACTAAAAAGGGTCAAAAGTTCCAATCTAGGGACAAAATCCCCAAAAGTGAGAGCACTGCTCGTTTGTTCGCAGGCAATCATCTGCTTATCGCGCGAAAACCTACGAGCAAATGTTACGTCATAGAGCGTTTTGTCGGGACTGTTGCACAACCGTCTGCATGCATGAAGCAGGGCTGCCAGTTTCGCCTTTTTGAGGCCAAATTTGTAATTTTTGGCCTTTTTTATTTTTGAAAAAAGGCCAAATCAAATTTGGCTTTTTTGGCCACTAAGATTTTTTATGTCGATTTGGCTGATTTAAAGATGATTTTGGCAGGTTTCAGGGCACGAGCAGATTTCAAGACACTGTTTCTGGACACAGAATGATAAACTTTCATTGGAAACTCTGCACGAGAATTTATAATTTTTTGTTTTGTTGTTTCATGCTTATAGGTTAGCAGTTTCAGGTTACTCTTCAACCAAACCAAAAGTTTCGAGAAGTTAATTAATAGAGTGAGTTTTATTCTTTTTATGTAAAAAATATGTGCACATAGCCTTTCAAAAGCGCTTTGGGTGTTTTGAAGGTGTCGTTGTGTATTTATCGCGTATTTGGCTTTTTTCGGTGCGATTTGGCCTTTTTAAAGGTTGATCTCGCCTTTTTTGCTTATGACTACCTGGCAACCCTGGCATGAAGGCTCTGCGCACTAGGAACAGGACAGGGCGTTTGTGTTGATCCATCAGGGTCGGAGACGAAGTAGCAACTTGGGTTTCCGAACGCTCCATGCAGAGTAACAGCGTAACACTTTTATGAGCAAATATTGCCGATAGGATACATCGGCAACATCGTCATATCGGCCAATATATATCGGTGAGCCGATACATCGGTCGATCTCCAGATGAAATCATTCTTCTGGTGAGCTGGTGTGTCTTTCCTACCGATTTCGGTGCGTTGCATGGTTGCAATCTGCAGCTTCCGTAAATAAAAAGTAATTTGCATTGAACTATACGCACGTGGCACAAAGCTGCGAGCAGAGCTTATCTTGTGAAGGCCAATGCGTGTGATGAAAAAGCTTCACAGCAAAAATCGGTTGCTTCGTCACACCCGACAGTTATTGAAAAGAACCTCTAGCTCAGGAATTCCCAACCCTTTCAAGCATGCGGCCAAATTAATAAACAAACAAAGGGTCCGTGGCCCACTTACTGTACAACCTCTTCAATGTGACAATTGTTCCACATGCAAAGAGCAGAAATACAAACAATTGAAACAACAACTTTATTAACGCAACATGCGCTGCAATTAATGTGAAGGTTGAGCTTAGTTGTTGTTAGCAGGTAGGGATATTCGAGCATCATTACATGATAATGCACAGATCGAATCTTCCGCATCAAGCCTGCATCTACTAAAATCGGTTTTATGGTAACAAGAGCCTCCTATCTGCGTCACAATGCCTTCAGTATCTGCATATTGTGGCAGGCTAAGTGGAAATTTCCATGCCGCAATATAATTCCTGACACATAATGATGAATAAAAGCATATTGTGAGTATGACGTTTGCAGCTTAAGAGTGACCTGCGTTTTCGATTGAAAGGAAAAACGTGCTCAATTTCAATAATACCAGGCTGTGAACCGTCAAAAATCCACCAAATCTACCATAAAAGTCTACCAAGGTTGAGAAACCCTACTCGAGCTGAATGTTGCCAAATGCAATGCTGCAAAATTACATGAATGTTTCCGGTCTTTATTCGCGGCATGATGCAACAAACACGAAGTTTGCTGCATACGAACTAAAGCGACAAAACTACACAACAAACAAATACACTCGACCACAAACGTACTTGGGATTGCTTGCCAAAGTAATGCGAGGTCCCGTGGGATTGTTTGCAAAGGTCGGAGCACTCCTTACATTGGCACTCTGGTATGCAGTCGTATTTCCAAACAACACTTGACCTGCAGGCCTACGCTGCGCTGCAGCACCCTGAAAGTACAGAAGGAAGAATGTGACAGAATAGAGCATTACCCACCTGAACACCTTTGATATAGCTTTGCTTAAGACAAAAGGGAAGGCGAATTAAAAATCACAGCGCTACAAGCGAATGTGGCAACACATGTTGAATCTTTTGATCTTTACTTGAAACGACCAACGACACTGCCAAACGTACATTTTTTGCTTGAGCACGACCTGGAAACTATGCATCTACGTCTACCACATGACCTCCAACGTCAGCTATCTATTATGTGACGTTGATAACATGAATTATGATGTAGATAACAATTCATGCTTTGCAACAGATTCCACTTGAATAAGAGCTGATGATGTCTACATCGCAGGCGAAATATATACTCTGTAAGGATCTCTTTCCATAGACAGTGCTTTTCAACAGTTGGCAACTTGAAGAAAATTGCACCTTGAAACAGCACTGAAACTTAAGGGAAGTACACACGTTGCATCGATAATTCCATTCATTTGCTTCATTCAAATGGGTGGCCTCGTCTTTGCAACCGTGGTTATTAGATAGCCCAAGTCAAACAATTACAAATGTGGGTTCGTTTACCAAACGAACGACAGCTCTACTCAAAAAAGAAAGTTAGTTGCATTGGCGAAATTGTTTTTCCCACTGAGAAATTGCTTCTTTTTCAAGTTCAAGTAACGTGATCTGTTGGTCTTATGGTGGNGCGAAATGGAGTCAGCTGTTGGAGTGGAAATTAATACAGCTTAGTTTAGGAATTANGTTGCTACTTCATAAACAGGTTTGCTAGAATCACTAAGAAGGGTACAGATAANTTGCACTATTTACNACTTTACAGCAAGCCTACGTAATAAAATGTCAATGCTATTGTAGAATTATACAGTGNTTGGTGGGCGTTGAAAATCGTAAACATATGTGGCAAGGCACGGGTTGAAGAACTTCTAAATTATTCAAATGTTTCACTGCATAAAAACACAATATAGGCCGCTATCTTCGAACGTTGGATCGAAAATTGAAAGAAACATAATATCAAGTATTCATATCTAATGTGGGCAATAATGAATTTAATCAATCCGATATTTGACAAAATGTCTGTCATCAAGGAATAGGAAGCAGGCAGAATTTGCTGACCTTAGGTTCAATGATGAAGTCCCGAGACTATGGTGTAGGCAGTTTTTTTTTTAAGGACAATGTTAGGTACCCGGTATGGACTTGTAGGGACCCGATTTCTCTGATTCTAGGGACCCGATTTTCTCTGATTCTAGGGACTCGATGATAATTTGCTCTGACTTTAGGGACCCGATTTTCAATTCTAGGGTCCAGGTTCGGGTCCCTAAAACACCTTAAAAACCCTGGTGAAACTCATCGCGAGACCCATTTCGCGAGTGTCTCTACGGTTTCAGGTCTTGAACCTATTATTATGTCGAGACTTTGAAAACGCCAATGCTGCTGCTTAATAAGGCTTCTCTAATTCAACCTGTTCAATGTCTATTATATGTGCTAGAAAGGAAAAAAACAAAAGAGGAACGAAAAACGCGAGAAATTGGACTAAATCATAGCTCGAGGTGGTGATGACATTTTATTTGAAAGATTCTGGAAACATTTTGGCAAATTTAACAAATGTTTGTGTCTCAAGTCTCGGGTTTTTGGTATGGTTTCTCTTTAGAAGTTTCAACCAGGACTCGGTCTCTTAGATCGAGGTCGAATTTCGCTGAGGACAAAACGAACAAGCGCAGAGAAAACAAAGAAACTCATTTGTCTAATTACTAGACAAGAGCGGTCAGTACAAGAACACAAATATTCTCCTCTAAAGAAAGCACAATAGAATGGTGATCATTATGTGATTATTAGTGACATCTAACACCAATACAGATTTTACCAACAACTAGATGTACAAAAATGCACAGGATATGCAAAAAATCGAATATCCATTAATTGTGAAGTTTGTCTCATCTCAAAATGAAACGATATTCCCATGAACAAAAATTCTCGAAGTCATCAAAAGGTAACAGAGCAGCTCTTTGGCAGGTCCCTTGTTCATTACGCTACAAATTTCTGAATGAGTTCAGGTTAATTTCATCACACTCACTTTTTTTGGGCATCACAAGTGTTTGCAGCAAACTGCTGCATTGGTGGCGACCTCCATGGTGGAGCTGCGAATGAAAATTTCTGTATGACAGGTGAAACTTTTGTTCGGATTGATTTGTTCATTGATTGTAGAGGCAATTACAAAACTNGAGATCATTTAAAGTGGCCAATGGAATCACGATAGCCGCACTAACGTCACTGCANATCAACAAAACTGCTTGANGAACCATCGTACTTCACCTTTAGGTGAACCTGACCAAAGTGGTATGGTTTCACGATTTTCCATGATTGAAGCAAANGTTGTGTACAGTGCAAGTGTTACAGAATTCATTTCATGGCTGACCTTTACCAGAGGTCATTCGCAACCTTATAGCAAAGCTACTTGTGGAAGTTGGTGATTATGAAATTCGAACTTGTATCTAAACACAAACAAAAACAATGGCTAACGTTTTTCCCAGACTGGCGTATCAGGTTGCTGTAGCTTGCCTGAGGGTGAATCTTTCGCGCGATACGGACCAGTTCAGCGATTCATAATGACCATATTAGAGCAGCACGAAAGCGCGTTTAATTGTGCTTTTCAATACAGGAATCAGCGATGATCAAATTTCTTCGAAAGTTTAACAGTGATAAACGGTGGCAGTTTCTTTCAGAGATTTTCAAAATTGTTTTTTGTGTAACCAGTCGCGGTAAGGAAAGAAATAAAAAATTTTATGACACAGCTAGTGTTGCAGTGGTCTGGTTTGAATCTATGTTAAAAAAAAGATTTTTTTAGAAGAGACCTTCAAAACCTAAGCGAGCAGCACTAAACACCTTCATTTAGCTTGCAACTTCTACCTACAAATGCTCTCCCACGAACATCATGAAGACCTTTTCTGGTGTGACCTCCAGAAAAGGTCTTCATGTGATTTTCTGCAAACCTTGGGCGCTGTGTTCTGAAGTCAAGCAAGGTTGGGCGTCATTACCACGCGGATTTTCAGGGATGTTTCCCAGATTTTCAGCAAATGAAAACTTTTGGGGGTGCACTTGACCCCAACCTCCAACAAGCACCAGTGTTTTTCATAACAGTATCATAGAGAATTTCGTAATTTATCAAGATCGACTTGAAACATATTCATTGCAGCTTTTCGAGCACCCAGAAAATTCAGAATGATTTTCTATAATTCCTGTTATTATTTTTGAGGTCAACATTGTCGATGAACAGAAATAAACACTATTGGTAACGATTTTTTGTTTTTCATATTTCCATTGCCCCAAAAATGTTTTACTGCTCCCCCTGCCCTACCGCTGCTCCGGCGTCGCTAAACATGCATGTTGTGTCAACAAACTTTGCCAAAACGTTGCTTGCAAACCTGAATATGACGTCACAATACGACGTCACAAACGGCGTATATCCAGTAACAATGACCACCATACGCCACTGCTCAATACTAGAATTTGGTAGAGGGGCATCCAATCAAGCAGTCGAACCGGTCATCGCCAGACCTCTGCACGTCACTGCATCACTGAACACATTTCGTTCACTTGCCAGGGAGTGACATTTGAAACATCGTTTTCAAATGATCGTGATTTTTCAATCTTTCTTCCAAAATTTACTTTTGTCGATACATCGACAAAAGAACTCAAAATAAACGTACGTGAAAGTCGTGACCATGAAATTACAAATGCTGCTGGATAGAGTCTAATTGCACATGCTTAGTGAGTTGTCTTTTTAAAAGTCTTAACATTAGCATCATCATTGCATCTCACAAAATACAATTTCTTCTGGACAAGATCAGCATAAGTTGTTTACAATCAATATCGCGGAGCAAGACAAGTACCTGCTGCATAACCTTCTCAAGCGTAAGCAATGTTTTGCAACAATCGAGCATGATTTTGGTGGATCTTTGAGGTGCTCGACATGTTCTACTGCTGTGCTTTCCAACCTTTTTGTACCGCAACCCGTTACAACAACCTACTATAACGCAACGAACCCCACCAAAACTCGAATAAAGCAAATAAAATGAAACTGTGTACATAAAATATCTATTCGCGATCATTCCGAAAATGGTTCACGACTCCTCTGGGGGTCGCGACCCACAGGTTGAATTGCACTGCTCTGCAGTTAAGATCCTGTTTATAAATATTGTACAATATCGTTGACCAACCAACCTTTGCGAAGACAAACTTCAACTATGTTGACGATGGTTTCACTTAGTAATGACTCACCGCTTGTTGCAAAGTGCTTGGAGCGGAAGACAGAGGATCCAGGCGGATGTTGCCACAATCATCCTGACCTCTAGTAAATGCGCAGGTTGGTCTACAGATAAAAAAGCCAAGGTGCGATTACAATAAAGCTCTTCAAGGAAGGAAAGTTCTCCTCTGAAACAAACCTGTGCAAACTGAGGAGAAAAGGATCTGTTCCTGAAGAGAGATTTCTCAAAGTAATAGAGCAAGCAAAGCATTTTACTTCATCTGCTTGGCCAGTGTGATAGAATCCAGCAGCTGCAAACTGTCGAGCGTCAATTGGTACTGAGGCTGGGAAGCGTTGAAAGCTCGATAACCTGAAGCTTTCGCGACGAATATCCTCTGAAAAAAGTAAGCACTGTTATTTATCTTGCTTTGTGATTTTCACGCAGAGTGTGTTTTTGCTCTTAGAGGATATCTACATTATGCTGGTGTCCATACACTAATGCTTCCAGAGCTACATTACGCAAATAGGTGAAACGGGACAAGGAGTGAAGTTAGCAATTAAATCATTTGATACACAACAGCACAAGATTGTTACTGTAGTTCCACATTCATCAAAAGATAACGATTAATTAGCAAAAACTAGCGTCCTTGCGGGTGCGAAGCTTGTCTTCGCAGATTGTTTCAAGGTCATGAGTGAATGGAAGTTGAATGCACAAGGCTTTGTTGATTTTCGAAGAAGTCACTTTTATGCAATGTGCAGTGGTTTCAAAATCTAAAAACTACCTCAATTAAAAAAATTGCACTCACACAAACACCATCGCAAAATTTGAATCAACTAACTTATGAATTACTTTCAGAAGGCGTTTGTAAATCCTTTCAAAACACACCGCATGTTCGAATACTGTCCCGCGTAAGAGTCAGAAATTTAATACTTTCCTTTAGGTTTAGGGTGCTTTTATCATATTATCATTTCTTTTCGTCTAGCTAGGCCAGGGGTTCCCAACCTGGGGTACATTTGCCCATCTGAAGGGGTACATGTAAGGCTAGCAGAAGATGAGAAAAATATATTTGCATATTATTTACTTCCAAATATTCATACATACATTACTGAGCATTGTGTTCAAAAATCATTGTATGCTTATTGTTAAATATGTCTATGAATGATCATGATAATATATTTTGTCATGGGAAATTTTAGGGGTATACTTTCATCTGTCAACACGCTGAAGGGGTACATGCTATCTCTCAGAATGCTGAAGGGGTACATGGTCAGAGAAAGGTTGGGAACCCATGAGCCAGACTAAGGAACACAGGTTCGATGGTTGTTGTATTTATTTACCCACTAGCGATTTCAGCTTGAAGGTCTATAATAAATGCCGCAGAAATTGGTACTATATGACTTGCATCAGGACAGCACAAGGTGACACAATCGAATTTGATTGCAAAATGATTTACGAAGATATAGATTTCGCGTCAGTGACGCATCCTCTGTCCAGTAAATTGCAAGCAAAAGCTTACAGGTGAAATGATGAAAAAGACTAAAGCAAGACTTGTTGGGTTCTGGCCAAGAAAAAAAAGTTGGGATAACAGAAAAAAGTGACATCTTCTGGTGATAGCTACCACGAAAATGAAAATCAAACGGTCAACGAAAATTTTAAGATTCTGTAGAGATAGCTTGAAACCAAGTTTCAAAACCTTACCTGTGGCGAACTCATTCGATCCAGGAGCGTCGGAAAAGACTGCAATAAAGTTAAGAAGGTCAACCAGGGCTGCTACAACATTTCAAAATTTTGTTTCATGCTTTCTGCAAACCCACGAAGACTCAAAGCAAACCGCTATAAAAACACCGTTTAGCAAGATTGTGTTTGGAAATATCAACGTTGACGGTTTACTTTTGCAAAGATTAAATTGCCTAAATTCAGCAAAACAAATAGGACGACCCGTTATTGCAGCAAGTTTGATGTACACAGGAGAGTGTTAATGTCTGTTTCAACCGAAAATACACCAGAACATTTAAGATACATGCAAAACCACAGGATTTTTCTCGTGCATTCGTTGGAAAATTGTTAAGCATGTAAACAACGAATTAGGATTGCACCGGTAGGAAACACGTTTTTGGTGACCTAAACATACTTACGTCGCACACCCGCTTTTCACACCAATGAAAAATTGTAAAACAACTAATGCATTTTTATCTCATTTTCATTCAGATACGTTCACAGCATTTTCGTTCAAGCAGAATCGACCAAAAGGATTTTTCCCACTGCAAAGTATTTGGCAATATACGATGTTGAGAGTGATTATTTCGCTTTGCGTGTAGGGATCTTCAGCTCATATTCAAATAGAATCATTTTCTTTGAAATTAACATATACATTTGCAAGATTTTTCTCTCGATTGAAATTAGTTATTTTTTAATATCTTCGGTTAAATTTTTTATGAACTTTTTGATAAAATTATGTGTGCAAAATGATTTTGCGGTTGTAACTTTTTGCAACACACAACAAACCACAAAGCTTTATCTACAAACGTCAGGATTTTAAACATTCCTCTGAAAAAAATTGAAAGAAAAACTGCGACAGATTTTGGCCTTAGCGGACTGTACCAAGCACAGATTGTGCCGCTTTTCTAATCAACATTCCTTTTATCACGTGTTAGACAAAATCAACACAAACGTATGGCCTACTGATAATCTCGTTGATGCAAATATACTGAGCGTTAAATTGTGTTTTGTATGTATATACAGTCTTTGAGATATACATCAAACGCACGTAATGTACCAAAGACAAGAGAAGATTTGAAAGCATTTTTCAACTATGCTTTACGAAGCGAAAATCAACAAAATTGCCCAATTCTTTTAAAACATCTCTTCAAAGTTCAGAAATTCGGGGTGGAATCATTGGCTAACATACACATGCCATGTCCACGAATGAAATATCACGATTTTCATACCTTGCACATTTTTTTGGTTGTTCTTTGGCAAGGGAGGGGCTGCGGTTTTTAGAACTGGTGAACCATCATTTACAAAGCATCTGAGTGTCTGGGAAGTCTCGTCGTTGAACCTATCTTCAGGAGAAAAACACTCCTGATTCCTTCCACATGTAGTTTTGAAAGGAAAAAAGATGGAAAACACGTTGAGCAGAAAAAGAGCAAACGACACATGAATTTCGCCAACTGCTCGAAACCATTTTGTCGCCACTGATTCTTCGTTGGATGTTTGACATAAAATCTCATTGCTTTCACCACCTCCTTCGTCAAGCAAGCGTTGTTGTGTTTTTTGAAAACTCTCCAACTCTCGTGTACAACTGTTTGACGCATAGGTCGTAACGCCATGCGGCAATGAAAGTGCCTTTTTATTTCCAAATAATGAAGACTCAAGATGACTACTACAGAGAAACTTGGTGTTGAGAGCATTTTCCTGAGCTTTATGAACAACAGGAAATGAGGTTTCATACTTACAAGGCCACGTGCCGTCTCGAGAAGCAACACCACCCGCTATTCTGCTAATGTGTGGCGTCATTGCTTTTATGACGTAATGGAAATTTGAATTACCGTGTTTCGTGGTCTCCTGAATGATTCCTCGTAAAAGAGCATGTTTTTTGTCAAGGTCTATACGTACAGTCCAGGTGCATATGTTTTGCAGAAGGCAACAATTGATTGCACGCACCCGCGTCAATATTGTCTGATGGAGTACATTACGTAAGTAAATATATACGATCCCATCTGCGTTCTTCACATCACAACGACCTCGGAAGTAAGGTTTGAATATTATGACACTGGTTTCAACATTGCAATTGAAAAACATCTCAGACCAGTAGCCATCATGCAAAATGCATCCGGCACTGCCGTTATCATGGGCATGCCGCATACAAGCTGGATAAATACCCATCACCAACTTACACAGGCATCTGTAAAAAAGTTTATAAAAGTATGAGTGACGAACTAGACATAAATATTAAGAATCTAATTCAAACAAAGGGATGTTTGGAAACGGGCAAAAGTTTCGAAATTTCAGTAAATACAAGTTCTACAAAAAACATGTACAAACACCTAGCACAAGCCTCAGCTTGAGGAAATCCTTTGTTTGGATTTACAACGAATTGATCAATACCAGTTCTGGAAAGCACAAGCCTACTGTAGGTGCAGTAACAATTATGGACTTGTAGGTGATAACATCTTGCATCCACATTAACTCGTGACAATGAAGCTAAATCACGCCATCTGAAATTCATGAGCTAAACTAAATTAATAAGTTTGGGCACTTTGTTGCAGCAACTTTCACGAAACCAGCAGCGGATTTATTCACACCTTAATATCAGTTTTGCTTTCAACAAATGTTCGCTGCAAAGCTTCTCATTGTTTGCTAAATTGTTCCTGAAGTTGAAATTGTGTGGTTAAAGATAGCATAGAAATACACAAGCATCTAACACATAAATCAACAAAATGTATTTCATAATTATTGCAGCATGCTCGGCACTTCCACATGCAAAGCCTTCACAAATTTTTTAAAATGGCACTTATTGTATAGACACACTGGTGTGAGGTCTTAATTATGCTTGTCACCTTTGGGTGTTTTGGTCTGTTAAATGTTGCAACACTTTTGTTAGTCATAGTGTTGTGAATTTCAACAAATACAATTTTTAAATTACAGATTTTGAAGAGTGGTCAAAACTTACAGAAGACAGATGTTCACATTTAGTAAATCTAGCTTTGCTGTAAGCCTTTGAGGAATCTGCAGACTTGGCTTTGCTTTATGGTATTTATGTAGCAACTGTGTGACATGCCATGAGCAGTGGTCAAACTTCAAAACAAATTTTCCATGAGACAGTAATCACCGTGGTAATTGGAACAAACCAGATTACAAAGATCAAATGGCATTATCGTGGCATTATTCAGTTTTCCATGGCATCATTATCTGCACATGAAGCTGATGTTGCAAAGGTAGTCTGTTTCACCTCAAGTTAGGCTTTACTTGAGTAGAACTACACATGTAGTTGACAAACTGCGAATACAAACAATGACACGGTAGCCCAGCGTACGACAACAAGACATGTGATGTCCAATTAGTGAACAGCCTTCAGTGCCTGCAATCATTATCCATCACGATCTCCTTCTCTTGGGTGAAAATGACTATTAGTGGTTTTAGTGTGCAGGGTGTGCACAGTCGTCTGAAATGGGGCCCCCATTTTAAATTTATGCACTTCAAGGGAGCCTCGTTTTTAGTTTACGCGCTTTAAAAGATTTATGAGCTTTTTTGTGATGGTATTTTTATTATAATGATTACTCGTTATTTAGCAGAAAAATTACATTATTTTGCTATATGGAACAGTAATTAATGTTTTAACATATTAAGATTTTTAATCTGAAGATAAGAATCCACACTAAAATGATAAAACATTGAGGGCCTATGGTCAAAGCACAAGGGGCCCCAGTCAAAATGTAAGAGGCACCTAACCAAGATGTTAATGGCGCTTAATCAAAGAAGCAGGCCTGTTATTCGTTGGTCATGGACCAAGGTGCTAATATTATTCAATAATAAGATATAGGGCCCTAATCTCAATTTTGGAGGTTTCAGTTGAAGGATATTAAGCCCCTACTATTTTGATTTAGCTGATAGCCTACCTGCCTTGCTTATAAATCTACTAGTTACCTAGTTACATATCCTTAAGCGAAATACGATAGGGAGAAAGCTATTAGCATCAGGTTATATACTCAGCCTATACCAAACATTTGTAGTTTTGTGATATTGACTTAAGTTTTTACTGTCATAAATGTTGCGGTTTTGGCCCATTAACATCATCAAGCCAACACTGAAATCTGATTAAAATTTGTTACTCAATACTTCATATTTGATTCAATCCTGTCTCCCCATCAAAAATTATGTTTGCTTTGTTCTTCTCAGCTGATTTACTGTAGGAAAAAAAGGCATCTTTATCTGTATTTTTGGACAGTTAAAGTCCAAGAACAATAACTTTTCACAAAGCTTCACTTGGCCCTAGGTTAACTCTACTGTTCCAACAGTTATTAGATAAATTGTTTGTTTGAGAAAATTATACTTCAAACACCAGTGTGCATGTGTGTAGTTATATGATCTGCTACACATAGCTGCTAATGCAATGTTACGAAGTTCCCCTCACTTTCTCTGAGTCAAGAACTGAATGTTCAAATGTTTATGGGGAAGTTTTTCTTACTTTCTTGAGTTATTGTTTTCTTTTTTCAAAAGCTACATCATATTCACTGCACAAATTCAGAAATAGATGATGGGAGTATTAGTACATTTTCCTTATGCATAATAAAAAAAAAATATATATATTTATTGCAGGATGTTTGAAATTTTTGCACAAAGTTTAAGTTACTACACTACTATATTGATATAGTAGTAGTTAGTAGTATTTAGAGTTTTTTTATATAAATGTTTTTCTCTGTTGATTTTTTGCCATGTTGAAAAGTTTGAAATGCTCCGGAGCTTTCAAGAGAAACTTGCAGAGAGAAGCAAAGAAATCAATTCCCAGATCACATGGCTCCACGGACAAGTAGTTTTTTAAACATAGCTCTAATGTTGTTTCCCCTTCTAAGGAAGGATTTGTTGCTTTTGCACTGAGGACTTCAGCAGGTTGTGATAACTGTGAAATAAAAGTTGTCAGGGTGCAGTTGAGTTGTGCATTCTGATGAAACTTGACTACACTGGGGCAGTACATGATGATTTACCATTTGTTGAAATTTCGAATGGTTGTTTGGCAGCAGATCACTATGTAAATCAACTAAACTGAACAGAATATTCAACAAGCACAATCTGCAGTTAGTGATGGGAATACGGTGCATTCAGCTTCAATTCCTTCATTGGAAACCATTACCTCAATGGAGTAAAATGCGAAACAAGTGCCACAGTTATGAGTCAAAACACAATGTTGCTGGACAAAGGTCATGAAATGGCCTGTATGCTTTCTTCATTTCAGAAAAAAACATTCAAATGGCACACAATTTGTTGAAAGTAACTTTGTATATAGCCAGGAAATGAAGCTGGAAGAAGATTTAGCAAAAAATACTTATTTTACAGAAGGATCAGTAATGGCAAAGTATTCAAAAAAGTTGGCTTGTGCATTCCGCTTCCAAAAATACAGTTAATTGTTTTTGTTGCAAACTTTTTCCAAAATGCCTACAGGTCTGTCTGCAGGAGGTTGCTATGGTTCGCTGCACATTGGTGACACAATTAGCAAAGCACGCAAAATCTCATGATCATCTCTAGTGTATATACATTATCAATATATAAATATCACAGGTCATTCCTTGTCAAGTGATCCAGAACTATACATCTGACCATGAGCAAAATCCATGAAATTTCATAAGCAGAGATATCTCATCATTCAGATCTCAAAACACTTTGGATTTTTCAAATCGGACCAGTATTCACAAAGTTATTGCTTGTTAAAATTTGCAGTGTTCCCATATATTTTTTGCATTTACTTTTGTGAATATTAGTGCTGTAACTAAAAAACGCTTGTACCCTTTCATCTGTGAATGTTTTAGCCATAATTTTGAAGGTGTGTTTAATAAATATCAATAATTGTCACTTTCCTTATGACCTTTCAACCTACACAAACCAACTGTTGCAATCGGAAATCCCGAGCGGCATGTGCGCAAAGCTTCGCACCGTGGCAGCAAGAAACAATACAGATCACCCGACGAGATCACTCTATTATTGCTTGTTCGCGCCACATACATATATTTTTGTTCTTCGCGCACATCC
>JGI24158J21664_10007186_pt1 | contig 14771 bp, 10 predicted proteins | sample Ectturendosymbi3_FD_21664 | JGI IMG/M metagenome (IMG submission 21664) | reverse complement strand
CCCCCCCGCAGTAGCACCCGGGACACGTTTTCAATCTCCGCCTTCCGGAAAACAGGTTTCGGGCCTCGGAAGTCGCCCTAATCGGCACCGAACTGCAAATCGCGGTGGCATTTTCGACTATTTTCCAGCTTTCACACGTGTACGCCACGTTACAGAGCGCGACGCGACGGGGTCTTGAAAGGGTGAAGCGCGCGCCCCATTTAGCGTCAAGAGGCCAAGACAAGTTCCCAGTTGACCTGGACAATGGGTCGGCGCGCCGAGAAGTCGCGGCTCGTGTTACTGCATTGTGTTGCTCGCGCCCAGGACGTGCTAAGTGCGCGCCTAAAGCCCCCAACCAAAACAACACAGATTCATTTTTCACGCGCGAAATAGCTCCGGAATTTTGCTCCTTCGCTTTGATGTTGCGCTGCCAAAAGCTCCGAATGTTTGATAGGCGTTTTGAGAGACACTGTTGCGTGACTGCTGATTGCAATTAAGTCCATGGTGGGTGCAATACAACAAAGTACCACGTTTTCTCTTCTCCGGAGGTCTGACATCGCCAACGCAAGCAACAAAGATGGCAAAGGGTGTACGACGGCAAATGTTTGTTGAACAATGCCCTCTTTTGCGGTTTGAAAGCAGTTCTGACTGCACGTTGCGGTTTCAGGGCCTTTCCTCTCACGAAGATGGGCTAGGTTAAATCTGAACGCGAGTGGACTGGCCCATGAAGCACCAAAAACGCGACTTTACATTCACACGGCTGTTGGGTCTTGGACAAGAGGCTAAAGAAGCAAGTATGGAAAAACGAGCGCAACCAGCTGATTGTCGTAAAAAAATAAATGTGCACACAAATCACGGTGTTCCTTTCGACTTTTCACGGGATGCTTTCACTGTTGTTTTCCGCGGTGTCAACGCGCCTTTCCAAACCAACGTGAAAAGTTGTTTTTCTGAGGAAACACGTTCTGGGGAAAGACGCGTTCGATCACATTGGAACCACCGATGCGAAGTGAGTGTTTGTTTGTGCGCGATGGTGAAATACTGCGTTTCTTTCGACCAACGTTCGTAAAAAAGCAGCAAAGGACGACAACCGTTAAGGTAGGTTTTTATTTGATCGCACCAGAATTTACATCGTCGCAGCGGCAGCAGCATCTGGCAAATGGGAAATTTGCGCCGATCGTCGTGGGTCGGAAAAGCAAAACCAATCGATGTTTTGACTGTTCACGGTCGCCGACGCCTCGCGCGGCTCAAAACGCGCCCGGGGAGCACGAACGAAAGGAAAGCAACGTTCAAACAAGCCCTGCGTATCACTTCGCTTCGGATTACCTTCAAAGCAATTGCTCGAGGCAGGAAATTTATTCAGGCTTACGAGCACCAGGTTTTCGGGGATCGTGGGGTTGGCTTCCGGAACCAAACCCGCCCGGACCCCCCGTGTGAAATCGGGGCGGGGCGCGTGCGCCAGTTCCAAAATAGTTACAAGTTTAGTTAAAGGCGGTCGTCAGTGTTTGATCCCCGAACATACTTAAATCCCCGCGGACCGCGGCGAACCGCAAGCTTCAAGCCGCAGTGCACACCGCTCGAACCGACTTGTTGACAGCGATCTCAGCCCTTCGGGGCCCGAAAAAACAGCAGTTTTCGCACGCAGCGCGACTTATTTCGACCTCCACGGGTTCTGTGCAACGTCGAAAGAATTGCGATATTCGCGTCTGATGGAGAAGAGAACTGAATCAGTATTTTGGGCACACCGAAAACGTGGCAAGTCACATTTTTTTCAAAGCTGATAAAAAAGATTTGCACCGGAAAAAATAGGCCCTTTAAACGCGATCTACCGGGTTGAGAAATGTTTACAGCTATAACCAATGTCAGGCCTTTCAATTACGACACAAATGGGGGTAACGAAAACATCAGCTGTAGGTAAAAAATTAAGGAGAGCGAGATGTAGCGGAAATACTGCACACTCGTGCAAAACGGTACTAAATACTCGTGCAAAAACAACACTCCTGCGGCAGTTTTTGCGATGACTTTAAACCAGTGATTCCCAATGTGGTCCAGGTTGACCATCGGTGGTCAACCTGGAATTTCTGGTGGTCCACAGAGAGTTCCATAAATCCTTGTTGAAACGTTCCTGAAACTTGTAACCTTTGCTGTACAGTAAATGATATAAGACCGTCTATGTCCCTTACAGTTTCGACTAGTTGTTCATGAGGTGTCAGCATAGCAAAGTGGCTCATCGGATATATTTTTTGAAAAGATGGGTTCATGGACCAAAAAAGTTTGAGGACTACTGCTTTACACCATTAAATCTCACATGAAAGCGTAGGTTGAACGGCAGGTGTGAGTTTGTAACCAATGCGTTTGCAAAGTTTTCGAGTGGTTTTCTTGCCACGAGGGACTGGCGGAAATTTTTCTTCGGCCTCCGAAACGCCTCACCGCGCCAAATGCACGCAACAAATCGCTCCGACTTGAACGTCGTGTTTGGTCTCGACTTTGTATTTGACGCCGCAAAACCTGTGCTGGAATAACGCATGACTTGAAATCTTTTTCGCACGAGAATAGATAACATTCAATTTATAATCTTCTCTTAACATCAGTACGCAATACCAAAAGGTTAAGTTGAGCAGTTTGCAATGAAAAGTGCACAAACACCAGAAAGCACTAAAATCCGACTCGCATCAGCTCCCCCCCATTTCTGATCCTTTTTCGTATCTCACGTGCGCGACAACCTTACCTCAAAAGCAAAGCTATCTCGCAACGTCTTCCCATCCTTCGACTCAATTTCCTGGGAACGTTGCAACCTTGCTGGCGTGACTCTACGAGCGGCTAATATGTCGCGTCACAAGTTACAAAAATACTTCGAGTCTCCTGTTTTCACGAGCGCACGCTTACAACAGCCACTCAATCCTCTTAGCGTCTGTTGCTTGCGGAACGCGGCGACAACGGTTTGATTGAATAGATCCTTCCGTTCAGCACGCCCGCTACACGTGTTCGCAACAGATTGCAGCTGATAACGGCGTGAGTCTTTTAAAGCCAGTTTTACGGCTATTAGTCGCCTGGAACCACGACCTGATTAACGACGCCGGACAGGCGGTGATTAATCCGACGCTTCACTATAGGCGATGGTAACAATGGATACTGTTGCCACACGTCCAAGACTCAAGGTTGTTTCTGGCAAACCCACCGCAAGAGATAAAAATCAGATTGCGCATTTGTCCAGCAAACCGACGTGCGCCCCTCATCGTGCAGTTGAGAAAGTTTTGATGAAAATCGTGTTTCCAAAGGATTTGCCGGCGCTAACGCTACATAAAACGGTGCATGAAACCTGCAACTCGCGAGTTTGGAAATAAACGATCTTGGTTTTCTACGAAATGTGCGGTTCGCGAATGGAAACTACGAAGTACGTGGTTTCTCAAAGCGTTGCAGCAAATCACGATCTTTAACTGAAGTTTCGTTGTTATCGATGTCACAAAGCGCTCTCTGTTAGCGAGCTGCAACATGAAAACTGTTCTTAAAATATTTGATTTACGTTGTGGTAGAATGTGGTTTTCCAATCGAAGTGCCAAAAAATAGATTTTAATAGTTTATCGCTTTTGCGCATCAGCCCAAAAACAATTACCGCACAAGGATGGAATTTAAAGGCTTGTTTCACAAAACAACAGTTTTACTTCAAACCCGAGAACGTCTCCCAGAGTACCAGAGACTGCGAAACAGGCCCGCCATCGCCATCAGGGCAATTGCCCCCTCTGAAATTTTGAAAAACATGTTTAGTTGTTAGGTACAACAAGTTACAATCCCCGAAAATAGCACAACAACAAGTCACAATCAATTCGCCTCCCCCCGAAAATAGTACAACAAGTCACAAGCAATTTGACCCCCACGAAAATATAGGCTGATTGCGGCCCTGCTGCGAAACAACGCATCGATGTTGAATGGACAGAAGTTGCTGCATTCAATGCGCAGACCACCGGCGTGCACGGCAAAATGCAGCAGGCCTCGTCTGTCAACAACTGCGTTCTTATCACCTTGAGGTCATCTGGCCAAACTGTTTTCGCATGCAGCTTGTCAGCGAAACAAAAAACGCAGACGTCCCTACATCGCATGCGATTCTTCCTTCCACCTGCTACAGTTGCAATTCGATGCCGTCGCCGGCCAGTGATTGTTACGTCACATTCGTGTTGAACGGCGTTGGTGAGCTGCGGATCCTCGAGGATCCCAAAACGCTTGCCATGGGTCAAATGTGAACGAGAAATACGAAAACCGGCCTAATGCCTCCACGTCTTGCCACCTGTCTTCCATAGGCGTAGCCAGGGGGGGCCAAAGGGGTCATGCCCCCTCCCAAATTTTTAGAAAACATAGTCATTGTGTGCCTCGAGAGGTGTTTTTCTAAACAAAACAGTGTTATTAGGCTAAAATCAAACATTTTGGCCCCCCAAACCTTTGGGCTGGCGACGCCACTGGTGTTTTCCCATGATGACACTGCCAATACGAGACCAATCATGCCAACCACAAATAACTTAACGTTTTGGCCTTGAACGTTGCAAAAAGGACAATATTTCAAACGCTAGGTTTCACTAAAAAAACTCGCTGTCTAGTTATTCGCCAAACAAGCAAATCGTCGGTCACGAGAGACAGAGAGATCTCACTCCGAGTGGAACACTCGTCGTATTTGCGAAGTTCCGTTTCATTACGTTTCGTGAGTCGAATTAGAAAACGTCCATACAAATCAGCTGCACTTATGTATACGTGGTGCTGTTAACAGCGACACTATATCACGTTTACTTCACGAAACTATTCATTGGCCATTGGCATCCTTGACGGCGCAATCTGTCCCTCTTGGCCCGAATTTGCTCGTCAATCAGCTTCCAAGATGCAAGGTATAATCTTCGCGACACTGTTGACATGACAACGCTCGCTATCGTCGTTGTCAAGCAGGTGCTTCTATTGCTATCAACACAATAGCGACTGCGAAAATTTTTGCTTTGCGTAAAAAATAAGCAGCTTTGGCGGCGCGCGTATCACTTCGCAATCGCAAAAGTGCATCAGTGGTTCGCGAAAACAGGTGAAAGCTGCAATTTGCAAATAGGCTTCGGTGGTCTGGGTCAAGGCAGAGACGCGCCGTGCTCACTTGTCCGCGGGCAATAACAAACAAATAACGATTTAGCAGCAATTTCAGTCCTTCGGGCAGCGCGGAGAAGGTGTCAGTCGTTCAATAAACACAACGGATTTTGTACGAAAACGGGTTACGCTGAAGTGCGCGGGCTGCCGCGAGTCGATTCCCTTTCTTCGATAAGACATCAAAGAAAAGATCAACAGTTCAAAAACGACGCGAGACCGTTTCGCACGCGCCGCAAACGCCCCACCTCCGACCCGCGCGTCCCGTCGCGATCCAATCAGACGTGAATTGTTTCAGCGAGCGACAATTTTCGGGACTCGAAAATCGGCCGCAAAAATCCAATTTCGCGTCGAACGCTCCACTGACGAACAACAGCAAACCGGCCGTCTGTTGTCCGGGGGAGGGGGACGTTCACACGAGGCTAGATTGCCTGCAGCAGGCAGCAACGTAGCCCGGCTGCGGTCGGGCTTGAGCGCGATGCGATGCAAACATTCGCGCATCTGAGCAAACCGTTCGCACCAGGCGAAAACGCTTGAATTTCGTCACCTGACGCCGATTGTTGTGGAGATGCCGGATTGTTCGGCGCGTTACGTCACACAGCGTGTGTGTCTCGCTGCGAAGTTTCGGTGTCGGACTGGTGCAAGACTCGACGATCTCAATCGCCGCAGCGCAGCCTGCGCGGGGCGATCTCCGGAATTAGAACGCTGGGCCGGCGCGCTATCTTCGGCGAGCGCGAGCAAAATGCCGACGACCGCAACGCGCGCGCGAAATAGCAACGAGTCAATTTACCGCCCTATTTGGAGCGACATCAAAAACAGTGTCAGGCGAACGCTTCTGGCGCTCACGCTCCCGAACGCATACTCGCAAATCTGCCTTCAGCATTTATCTCTGACTTCCGCTGCCGCGACGTCCGCGTGCGAAAAACAAACAAACACCGCGAGTCCTTTTGGTGCGGGTATCTGGCGTCACATCTATTGTGACGGCATAATCAAGCGAACGTCTACGCGAGTGAAATGCTTCAAAACCCAGGGCCCTTTCTGACACGAAGTGCAATAGTTTTCAGCTGATCGTTGAAGGTTGGCAGCTTTTGTTTCGTTGCTAGTAGTTTGTCGACAGATTCCAACGTCAAGGGTTGGCAAAGAGACAAAATGTGTAAAAATTTTATCGCTCAATTTGTTGAAAGCTTTCGCCGGTGCCTCTACGTTCGTCACAAAGCTTATTCATACTAAGACGGATCCGCCTTCGACCGAACATCCGGTGCAGCTTCGTTGTGAAAAAAACATAAAAATAGAAAAAAACTTTCGGCTGAATGATTTTTTTAGCCCTGCTTATATGGGATGGTGACTCATGAAAACGTTCACGCGGTGTCACTGCTTCCAATTTCGCTCTCACCTGCGCATGCGCGGAAACAACCAATGAGCAGACGCGGACGTCCGTTCGTGGCGCTGCTCCAACGCGCACATCATAATTTTAAAACGCGTAATTACAAAATGCCTGTATTTTTCGACCCGCATCAACTGGCAGAGCCTTTCTTACAAGAACTGCCTGTGAGGTTCGCGACTTACGACGCGGGGCCGTTGGCGAAGACGATACGAAGTGAAATTAATCGCCGGTTCGGCGGAGAGCTGAATTTGCAAAGCGCAACAGTTTTGCATGAGGCCTGTCAAGCAAGGCATACAGCACCCCTCCATCAATACGCTTCAATCAACTGGCAAGATCGCGTTCTTTCAAGTGCCAGGTGGAATTTAATCATTGGATCTGAAAACGATCTGCCGACGTTATCGAATATTTTCCCGCGAACTAACTTCTTGCTGCGGTAACTCTGCGTCAGGGCTTCAACGTCAAAAATGCTTGAAAGCAAATATTGCGCTTTTTGGCTGCGTGCATCCACGAGCATATTAGCGCTTGAGAGAGGTAAACAATAGATCGAGTTTACTTTTAAAGAGTTTACCGCGAATTCAATACAGCTGGAGATTAACGGAGGAAGTGTTTCCCAAGCTTTGCAATCTTTCAGTAAAAGATTTAAAAATTGATTATGGGAAATCAACGTCATTGAATCAACGCTTGAGTGTGGCGCACTTAAAAATTACAAATAAATCGTCGCAGCTCCCGATTTCTAGTTTATTATTTCACGCGACTGGAATTAACACATCTCCCAATCTATAACAAAATGTTGTTAAAACTTCAGTTTTTCATAAAAATAAGTATTTGTAGACGTAGGTTAACTGCTACATGCGACAGCGATTTGTGTGAAAGAATCAACAAAAACAAAATCGCTGCACCGCGAAGCACATTTGTTTTCAGGCCAAGTTCGCACCTCGCGGAAACGCGTCAAGATATGTTTTGACGTGTTTGCAAACGCCGAGCTCAACTCTTGCACAAGCCCGACTGCAAATCCGCATCTGCGGTGGGAGTAACTGCTGCCGCGCAACAGCTGGAGCGATAAAAATGGCTTTTCGAGTTAGATCGGCTGCCTGCCTGGAAATGAATGGAGAGCGCGGCGTGATTCAAGTTCACCGCTGAAAAGCGCACGCGCTCAATAAGGACGGGAGGATGTTCACCTTTGCTGTGACCATGCTAGAAGGTAACAGCAAGCTGGTGCCGTTTACTGGATAATTCGTGATAAAGGTTCTTCATTTTCGATCTCCGTGTCTTTGTGTGCGGAGACCTTGTCCTGAGCTCTCTACTGTCTTCTGGTGGTTGGGTCAATTTTCCTCATTCGCATTTGATTAACGTCATCACGAGTGGTCTCAAGCGCTTGCTGGAGTACACTCGCCACAACGCATTGAAACTTGCATTGAACGCTAATTCTTACATTGTTGCTTTCACGTACAATCCGGTCACGTGCTACTGACACGTGACTACGCTACCGGTCAGAGCACTTGTTTTGGTCGATTGAAGTTAACCGTGATTTCCATCATTACACCAGCACTGAAAACGCAAAGGTCAAATAACCCTTCGATGTAATAACAAAGACAAACCAAGAAAGCTCCTCTAATTTGCAAAGAAACGCCTGATATGGGTAAAAATTTTTGTTTGTGGTAGGGTTTCAGCAGTCATTGAATTTTCGCCTTTAGATTATCACTGGTCGTGACTCTGATGAAAGCACAACGGCTCCAAGCAATTGCTTCTTCGCCGCACGGAAAAAAGTGAAGTTTGAGAAGCACGTCTTTTCCAAGACAACATCGAACGGAACCAAAACAATTTACTGCCCGACATTTGCTGATTGCCGCGCAGCGTTGCAAGCAACTGTTACACAAGTTGAGAAAAACGTGCCGGTGCTCTCAGGAGCGCCTTGTCGCAGCGCGAGATGCGATGCGCGTGTGACGAGAATGTGTGGCATGCTTGTTGTGTAATGTGGTGCTGCGTGACGCGTCGGCGGTCTTTTAGACAATAACGTTTATCTTAAGCGATCTTTATCGGAGAAATGATGGTTGTTCGCGACGATCGGCGAACGGGCAGGTTGTTTGACATTGCACAAAACCTCAGAAGATGCAGCAGATGAAAGACGGATAGAAGCATACTGCAAGCAGCTGCAAGAAGCAGTGACACTTGATTTTAACTGAGAGCCACGGGCATCCTCAAGATTAGGTTTACTTTGATTGACATGCTGTTGTTTTTAAGATAAGAACGCTCTTTAGTCTTGAGTTTCATAAATTTGTCAGCATCAAACAGAAGAACCTCAGAACACCTGTTTGCCTTGGTGCAGTCGAGTCGCTTGGAACCGAATATCGTTGAACTCTGATTTGTTTTTGTTTCACGCTTTTGATATTTATGGGAGCAAAGCGAAGTTGTTTCAACGCTTAATGTTAATAGGGAGTTGTGAGTTGGCAGACGAAGCCCTTACTCCTATCGCAAAATCAGTAGCAGATACCAGGTAGCAATCAGTCGGAGAGAGAAGAGCGGCAATGCGAAATCACAAACCTAACGGAGCGCTCGGCGTCTGCACGAAACACATCTGCGATGCGATGCGATGGGAGTGACCCCCTGGAAGAACCAACGAATAAAATAGAAAATTGAGGATAATTTAAGAACGTGTGTGTACTTCTGGAGCGCAGGTCAGCCTGATAGCATCAAGGCCACTAAAAACGTCGACTTGCTGACACTATCGTCTGCACGAAATGGAGGAATTGAACTCGCAACCTACTTTTAAAATGTATGCTCACAAGACATTAGTGGATGCGTCCATTCTTCTAGACACGACACGCACAATGGACCCCGGTATTTGCTACAATCACTGTCTTCGACAGGCCTGTGCAGGGTAAACCGAATTTGCGCGTGTTTTTCCGGGTTTTTCAAATTTCTTAGACAATACTCAATATAACTATATACAATTATTAAGGACTTAACCACAACATAGGTCATGATGTTTTCATACTTTAAGCCATTCACCCGTGTCGATTTGAGGTCAACCGGAGTGACCTCGATATTCAAGGCCTGGTGTGCTGGTGGGGGTGTTTGTTTTTGCAAAATACTAAATTCGTGGGAACATTTTGATTGGCACCATTAATTACCGAGTGGAGGTGTGGCGAAAAAGCATTGTATTTGACAATCTACATACTTCAAAAGGGCCTTTCCGTTACGGATTCCCAGTTGCATGAACATCACCGGTATCTTGTTTTAATGCAAGAACGCGTTGAACTCAAATGGGGAAATTGAGTTTCAATCTCTCAACGGAAAGCTTGCGCGCCACGTACCAGAATTAGGTCACGTCAGCTCCCAAAATGATTCACATTAAACGTAAAGGAATGCTTTTCACAGTGAACGTTGTCTTGACTTAGGAAAGATTGAAACAACCTCTCTCGACAAGTTTCAAATGTTTAGAAAAAGGCGTACTGTCATTCCAAGTTCGCACGGTTAAAACAGTATTGCGAAGGAATCAATTTATGGAAACTGCACTTCCAATTTCCGAAAACAGACTAAACTCAGCGTACAACGTTGCAGAGATAAACGAGTCATGAATCTGAAAGGCGAATCCCAGACATAAGAATTCGGAGCCGATTTCTAGTCGAGTCAAAGTCATTTGCCACAACCTTCTAGTCCAGTTCTTTACAGTGACGAGTCAAGTCTAACTCAAGTGGCAACTTGCTTCCGAGTCGCTTTCGAGTCCTTCATTTTTTCTGCAGTTGTATATAAAACGGAGCGATTGCTATCTAAACTTAAAAGAAATGAAAAAACGACCGAAGTTGCAGCGAAAAGCAAATGCACCAAAAATACAAGCGACGGATCAAGATGTTTTCCGACTCGCGAGCAAAGTTTTTTTCTGATGTAAATGTTACTCCAGTCTGAGTCATCCATTTAAAACTCGAGTCGTCCGAAAATAAACCTCGCGTCGCGTTAAGGACTTGTGTCGTGACATCTACGCCGAATTGTAAACGTCATCACCATCAACTAACAGGCATTCTTGCCAGGGAAGTGCCGAGGTTAAATGGAGCCCGAGGGGGTCAAGAAACCAGGTTGGCGCCCCCATGTTCGAATCTAAAGTCTTTCGGGAGAAATTGTACTGTATTGAAGAAAGTACTTGCAACATTGTTGGGACTTTCCGGCGCCCTCCAGTGATTCGGCGCGCGGGACATTGTCCCCCTTGCCCCCCTCGTTACGGTTACGACCCTACTTCTTGGATGCGCGATCACTGAACAGTTGTAATCGTTCCATGTCAACGGTACCAGTGCATTGTACCACCCAAAGGAAAATCCAACGCACACGAAAGAGATTTGAACAGATGCAAGCGTTGTAAGCCCACGTCAAATTGTGTTGGCCAGGAGTGAATAGAACGTTTTCCAGACTTTCTTTCTCGGCCCAACTTGCATATGACCTCAGTTTGCTGCCGTAAAGTTACTTCCAGTTTAGCCAAAGTACAACGCGACTTAAAGCGCAATTTTCACGTATTTTGATTTCTCTCGCCAACAAACAATCGTGCTATTTAAGCACGTCGCTTGAAACAAACCTGAGAAGAGCTTCATAAATTGTCCGAAAGTCACGAGCAATTTCAAAAGGTCGTTTTGGCAGACGCAGGCTTTCAAAACGGATGCGCCTGTACGAAACGGATGCGCTTATGCATCGGATCCTGAGACCTCTGCTGTGCCTGAGCGCGCGCTGAGGCAGTCCCACGTGCCGCTTCGCAGTTTGTTTATTTGTTTTCGGTATCACGTCAAAAATACTGAGGGCTGGCATCGCACCGAGCGTCGACAACCGACCGGGAAGCACGCGCGGGTCAGAAAAAAAACACCGTAGGAAGGTTTCACTCGCGAGCAAGCAGCAACTTTGTACTTGCGGCGACACGTGCAGATGGTTATCAAGCGTCGACGCGTCGACCGCTTTGGTATCGACGGCACTGATGCGGAACGAGCGGCAGCGCATTTTTTACTGGACAAGGTTGAGAGATAAACTGTATCCGGCGCCGTCAGCAGTTACTGCCACTGCGCAGCCACTTGGCTGCCAAGCAGTGTCATGTCGCCTGCCGCGAACGCATTCAACCCCCACAAGAAGGCCAGGCGGCCACAGACCTCTCTGGATGGGATTGCGAGTTGTCGCGGCGCGTGGGGCGAATTTTCCGAATATGTAAACCAGAGGTGATCAATACGTCGATCGCGATCTACCAGTCGCTCTCAAAGGCGCTGTGTGCAGGTCGCATGACGTGAACACCCTGGCTGATTCCATTCAGTGCAAGTCATCAGATAAAAGTCAGGTAATGACGAAAATGTACATAGTTGATTGTGTGTGTTGTGCAATATGGGTTCACGTGGGAATGCAAGGTATACCGGTATACATTGTACAAATAAATCTCAAGATATTCATTAATAAATATATGTTTTTCAATTTTGTAGTAGGTAGATCATTTTGACTTGTTCATTTTGTAAGTAGCTAGAATGCTGAAAGTGTGAGCACCGTAGTGTAAACACAGACGGATTTGAACATTTGCGTTTCGATGGCAACTTTAAATTCGTGCTGCAGCGCACGAAATCCAACGTCCCTGCCCAGAAATAAACACCTGTGTGTTCGGTTTTGGTCCTGGATGCAAGCGGAAACGTCGCCGAAATTGCGAAGTGTGTTGTCGGCCACAAATATCCGATTAGAGAACAGTCAGCACGAAGTCAGTCACGGTATGTTTTTGATTGTCGAGGTCAGCTGATCTGGCCCTAACTTTTTATGCGTGAAATCACACACCAGTCGCGATGAAAGCGCAAAGTGGAATGCGCGATTTCCCTTTGATTTGCCAACACGTAGAGGTTGATGAAGCTATAAAGAACAGGAAACCGTTGTGAAATTACAAACTGTCGTAGTGAACCGTAAATGATTTGCCTCACATACTCGGCAACTCGAATAGCACTCAAAATATGGCTACTGCAAATGCAGTGCAATGAATGCCTTGGCAAAGACAAAATGTGCTGATATTTTGGTACTGCATGGATACAGAGTGTTTGTAAACAAAGAGTCCATTTCACAAATCCCGAAGCAAGTTACGGTAATTTAGCGATGCAGTGTCTATGCATAATGTCATCTAATAACACATGCAGGNGCAATGCAGATGCAACTCTTCCACAATGGAATCTGTAACATTAAACGCCNGCGTTGATTTTTAGCAGCTTGCTTTGAGTCTACGCCGCGTATTATTATCCAACAAGCTCATAACGCGCACGCGGCCATTTCCTGCTCAGCTATAAGTCCCCAACCATCCGTGCGAAGGGCCCGAAGCCTTTCCAGCTGGGGTGAAAGCGAGAAAAGTGTGGCTGTTTCGGCTCAGAGCCGATGTAAACGACGCATAAGTGAAAAAGGGAACAGCTGCGGGCGCACACAGTTACCATTGTTAACATGTTGATTAGAGGACCTTGGCCTGGCTACCTGTCCTGCCCAAACTATTGGTGCGCAGCCAACGCTGACAGAAAACGCCGCGAGCGAAATAGTGGCGCGACTAAATAGAAACACGACCGCAAACGGTAAACAACGATGGCAGCATGCGTTCTCGGCCGCCATATTAACCGGCAAGAGGGCCTAAGAGTCAGCAATGCGACCGAACCCACCACACTCTGGTGCAATTTTTCATCCTGGGACACGCAACACTGCCAGACGTCGAAAACAAACTCTGGGTTGAAATCTTTAAAGCTCCACCCTTAGCAGCATGTCGGTGAAACGAAGCTTGTGTCGCGTTTTGGCGTTTAGGCGTCTGGGAAAATGTGACCAAAAGCAGCAGTCAACAGAAAATAACCTTGAACAAATATCAAACGACGGCCCTTTAACGGCCCAAGACCAGATCGGCAACCGAGCTATTTCGAATAGGCTGCTGCGGCGTATCATCCAGACGACCTCCGCACCACAGCATACTTTCTGGTTTTGTCAGTAATTCTGCCCTGGGAGATTATCGGCTATTCGCCAGTAATTTCGCTCATTATGTAAGCTTTGCGGAGTAGGCGCGACACTTGCACGGTGAATATATCGGCGAGCCTTTGTATAAATCACTAACAATACGCCAGCTATGATGTAACAGCTCTTTTCTCCCAACAAAGCTGTTAATAACCTTGGCATCAAACGCCGAACATGAACGTTCAGTTTAGACATCGGTACTCCAAAGCAAAACGCCAACTTACGCTCTTGGTGACTCGATTTCCGTTTGATTCCACAACGTGAATCCAGAAAAGTAAAATCCACGACCACTTTAACCTGTAAAACAAAGCCGACTGTCACAAAAATTCCGGCTGAGTCTTCGTTTTCACGATCACTTACACAAACGAAACATTTTTGTGAGAAAACTGGTCCGCGAAGCGATCGATGTTCGTGGCTGGGTCCCTTCAAACTTCCACAGACGTGCAAAACACCAGGCCGAAGTGAAAATTCCGGGAAAATAGAGCATGATTCTGCGGGTTACATGACATCGCAGCGCGCCCTCTACAACGTAAACTTGAAAATTAACCAATCAGAACGCTAGCCGACTGCAATGAATCAACGCAAGAACAACACCAGCAGACATAGCTAAGGCAAGGTTAATGGCCTCGTGTTTAAACGGCTGAAACTGGGCTTCGATTGACGGACTTGTTCGAACAACCTCGTATTTCCCGTTTGTTTTCTCAAACTTTGCTATTATTTTTCCCGGCTATTTGACGAAGCTCAGCGATATCCGCCACCTGCGGCATGCAGTGCCATTGAGGCAGACACAATCAGCACTGTTTTACTTAGAGCACCAACAGTGCCGGGCAAGCTACTTTTCGTCGCTTGTGAACACAACCAAATATCGGACCGTTTCGAAACGCTATTCTTCAGCGCTTTCGGAAGACGCACCCCAGAAGCACAAGGGCAGGAATATGCAGCTACCGAGCGCAGCTTGGTTAAAGCACATGCAGAGGCGCAACGAGGCTAGATGGCGCCGGGGTAAAGAACAAGTTTGACGCCCCCATATTCGAACCTGAGGTCTTTCGGAAGCAAATGTGTTGTATTGAAGTACTTGTGACATTGTTGGGACTTTCGGCATCGCCGCAGGGACTCTGGGAATTTACCCCCCCTCGCTGTTCCCCTGAGAACATGTCCACAATGCAAGATGAATGCGGTTGCACAAGACCTTTTTGATGCAGTTAGCCGAGACCAGGTTAGCCCGGTTGCACGGGCCGGTTGATCGCTAGAGGGTCTCCGTACCAGCAAAAAAATCGTCAGTTTGTCCAAGAAGACGGTGGCGCTACGAAGAACTGGAAAGAGA
>JGI24158J21664_10007185_pt1 | contig 14774 bp, 12 predicted proteins | sample Ectturendosymbi3_FD_21664 | JGI IMG/M metagenome (IMG submission 21664) | reverse complement strand
TTTTTTTTCGGAAAATCCCCGAATCCTAGCGGACGCCGAAGAGTTAACACCTTTCAATACAGGTTGGTTTTACCTTTAACACTTGTGTGAACCACTTAATTACCATCGCTTTGCAACTCCATAACTCGCTAGTCCATTGTGCTAGAAAGCTGTTCAAACTTCAAACCCTCAAAAACAATTTGGAAATTTTGGGATTTCAGGTTTTTATGTAGTGATGTCATGAGGAGGGTAGGTTTAAGCCATTTTGGCCCAGGTTACCCAGCCCTGGACGTCAACCACTAGAAGGAAATTATTGACTCAAATTTTTATAGGAAACTAAGCTATAATTTGAGTCTTGAGGTCTTGATTGGTTTTCTAGTGTTTCTGGTTCAAAAGTTATGGCCTAAAATTCAGAAAAATAATTGATTAATCCCTAAATGATGAATTAATCAATTATTGATTTTTTATTTTTTAGGCCATAACTATTGAACCTCAGTGTACCAACAAGCACCAAACAAAATCGTTCAGCAGGTATATATTAACCGAATTTTTGAAACATGCATCATGCAGTAGCCTAATGTACAACACATCTGACTGGTAGTGCACCAAGTTTCTACTTCATGCACAAATAAATTGGCATTTTTGCTACAAAACGTATTTTGGGTAGCTTCAAAGCTCAAAAGCATTTTCTTGGAAACGAAATACTTTAACAGAACTGTTTCAGAAATAGTATAGAGACAACATTAACATGTTCACTGCCGGTGTACGAGATACTCGTACTTCAAAATATCGCATTGAGCATGTGGTTTTACATTATTTTCGGCCACTTTGCGACTCCATAACTCGGCAGGTGATTGTGCTAGAGACCTGTTCAAACGCTCAAAAGCTGCAGTAAGTTTTCTAAATTGCAGGGAAAAAATTGGATAGTTTTGGCTTTCCTATTTTTTTGAGGGTGAGATCATAAGTGGGGTAGGTTTTAGGCTATTCTGGCTGAGGTTACTTGGTCCGGGGCCTCAACTGCTAGATGGATTTTTTTGACTCCAAGTTTTTATTGGAAACTAGGCTATAATCTGAGTCTTTCAAGCCTTTTATTGGCTTTCTAGTGTTTCTGGTTCCAGATAACTTGCAGGTCACTTCCAATAAAACCATGTATAAAGCAACAGATTCACAACATTTAAAACCAAAAAAGGGAAGGTAAGTGATTGCATCATTGAAATTATTAAGCAGTACCAAACGCAATACCAAACAGTAATTTATTACAAATCTGTATCAGTGGGATGCCTGTGGTCGAGGCTTATGTGACACTATCCTTCCTTTATCAATAGCAATGTTGGTGGTGGCAAGTTGGAGACTATGGTCCCAGTGTTTCTTCTGCCATTTGATTTCTATTTTTAGATTTGACTTGCTTCATCCCAGAATATGTACTCTCACACATGTATGTGTTTCCAAACATTGAGTGCATATTTAGTGTGAAATCTTCCAGTCTGGGAAATCTATCTTTGCTGAGTTCATTGTGTTGGATGTACTCTTCAAGACAACGAGCGCCGAGGAACTGAAAAAATGAGAGGAGATTATCCAGACAGGTGCCCCAGGACAGGGTTAGAAGTGGGTTGTACATTCCGATTTGATTGTAAATTAAATAAATAAAACAAAATGGTACACAGAAAAGGTAATATTCATTGTTCTTGCACAAATGTAACAATACACACTTTTCAACATATAAGATTTAAACATTTTTCCTGAATGCTTTTGCGGGCCATTGAAAACGCTGTGGCAGGCCACATGTGGCGCACAGGGCCTGTAGTTGGACCACACTGTGCTAGATCATAACTGCAGCTTTCTGCATGAATCTTAGAAAGATCAACAAGCTTACTCCAAATCAATGAATAACTTATCCATTTTAAAAAACACCCTGGTGCTCAACTTACAATTGTGTTCCAGTGAAAAATTCATATTGTTCTGCTTTAATATTTTTGTGCATAGTAAAACATGCATGGTAGGGGGGAATTTATCTGTTCTGCAAATAGTAAATTTTTCATGGGATGTTTATAAAAAGTCAGAGCAGAGATATGAAAATGTCTGGTGCACACCAATTCTAATTTTGCATTATTGAAAAACAATTACATGAAGTTACAGCTTGCAATACGTGTGAAATTTTAAAATAGGAGCACTATTAAACCATGCTTCTGATATATAAAGGAGACACTAATGACCAAGGACAAAATGACTGTCTGTGAGCGCCTAGTCCAGTGTTTCTCAACCTGAGTCCGTGGACTCAAATGAATCCGCGGAAGGCTTGGGTTGAGTCTGCAAGCGCTAGGGGCAAACACGTTTGCTGTAATGCCTCACACAATAATAACTTTATCAACTTTATACAATCGACATTTTTGTTCGTACAGCGATTAAAATGCACCTAACCAGCGTGAGAAAGTCAAAAATTTGCTGTTCTACATGGCATTTATACTTTTGAGGTGGTGTGGTCAGCAGCTTAAGCTTAAAGTTGTTATCTAAATTGCAGTTTGTTTTTGCCATCTTAGTTTATCATTGCTAAACGAAAGTAGGCGTTTGCACATAACAACAACTACAGTAAACCTCGCTTAATCTGGATCTTCACCAAAACCGGATAAAACTGGTGGTACGGATGATTTCTAATGTTATTCTTTATAAAAATCTTCGGTTTATCTGGATTTTTTAATCTAGATCTTCGCCAATACCGGATAAAATCTTCTCTTTTCACATCTCGTAATCTGGATTTTTGTCTCTAGGAAAGATTCGGAAGCTTTCAGACGCAGCACAAGCGTGTTCATGATCACCAACGAGCGTGCAGAATTATCATAACAACAGCTGCAACTGCGTGCAACATTCGACTAATCGTAGATACGCTTGTCGCTTATTGCGTCACACATGGGCAAGGCTTATCTGTTGAACATAACGCTCACAGCACGCCGCTGTGGCTGTACCACGGTTTCAGTCTATTGATCAGTGTTGAGTGTGCTTGTGTACAACATTATCCCTGAGTGTACTGTACTCGGTAAGATGTCTGGAGGGCATTACCTTCCAAATAGAGTGACTGCTTATAGACCATAGTCGCAGAAATCTCTGCATCAATCCAAAATCCCAGATTTCTTCGCAGCCAAGTCATGTAAAATTATGAACTTAAGATTTCTCATAACTAACTGGATATGGCAGTTACTAGTCTGATGTACCATTGTAAATACTTTAATAAATTCGTTTTGCTTCTGCGAAAGTCTGTTGTTGCGTCATAAGTGAGCTCAGTTTAAGTAATTTTCACCGATATCTCAGTACTCAGATGACATCAGGCTAGAAACAACCATCTTCGGTTAATCCGGATCTTCGCTGAAACCGGATAAAATGGTTGGTCAAATCGAATCCAGATTAACCGAGGTTTACTGTACTTGAAACTTGAAGTTGCTTCAGTCATGGTAAATGGTGAAACCCAACCACAGTTTGTGTTGTGCTTAGAAGTCCTTGCTCACATATCTCTCAAAGAAGCTTAACTATTGAGTAAAAATATGTCAAATACATTGACAAAATCCTTGAGCTTCTTAAACAGAAAAGCACCAGGTAACGTGAAGTTGTACTTATCGTCTGTCTACTTAGGGGTAAAAGCTTACTCCTATAGCACCACAGTGCATGCTTCTATTTCTGTTGCTTGGAAAAATGCAAAAGCAAAAGCGCCTCATATACCAGGAGAGAGCTTGGTCAAACTAGCAGCCGTGAAAATAGCCAGGATAATGTGCAGGGGTGTGCAACCAAGCAGCACTGTCAGGCCAAGTGCACATAACCAGATTGGTCCACGGGCCACAGCTGCATGTGTCAAGCTCTGAGGGTTAGATAAATCGCTGGCTGCCCACTGAAGATTGGCAATACCGTTAACCTGCGTTCTCTGTGTTTGTTTAACTAAATCGTCATTGTTCCACCAGGCCATTTTTGGCCTGCAGGCTACTGGTTGCACACTCTTACCATAGCTAATAAGTTAGCTATGTTTTTTCTTTCAACAACATTATCCACTGGCGAATCCAAAAACTCTCAGTCGATATTTGGAAACAAACTACTGCTGCGAAGTGAAGTGAAAATCTTATTTCAGAGTTGGGTGAGACTACAGATTTGGGAAACGATGCCCAATTCATGGTATTTGTGCAATACTGTGCATGTGAATCCATTGAATTGAAAATGGAAAAAAATTGTTGCTGTTTTTGGTGTTAAATGCATTTGCAGAAGAGGTAAAAATTGCTTTATGCTGCATTCGTCAAATCTTTCTTGAGCGCCTTGCTACGTCTCTCCGAGTTCGATAAATATGTCCCTTCTCACAGTTGCACGAAAACATTTAACTGGGTGCAAAGCCCTTTTGAGGCGCCAGAGCTGCAGGTTCATTGTGAAATGGATTGCATTGCTGAACAGCAGATCTAGCTGCAAAGTCAACAGCTGTGGACTCTGACTCATTTTGAGTGGATGTCCAGTCAACAGAACCAGATCTCACTGATTTGTGTCGACTGACGACAAAAGCTCTTTTTCTTTTTCAAACTACATACTGTTGTGAGGCTGTTTTTCAATGATATATCTATTTTTAACACCAAGCACTGATACCAACATTAACCAGAAGATGACATCAGGTGTGCGTTGATGACCATAAGCCTTTATTTCGACAAACTGGTGAAAGAAATTCAGAGACAAGACTCTTGTTGAAATTTATGAATGTGGGCGATGAACTGAATTTGCTAAAACTAGTGTTTGTATCATTCTCGTAGTCTTAGTCTATCTTGAGTCCACGAAAATATGTACTGGTCCATAAATAGTCAGTGTCTTAAAAAGGTTGAGAAACACTGCCCTTACGACCCCTTTTACTTCGACGTTCTCCGCAACCAATTAGCAAGGTGCATAATTGCTGGCCACATGCGCATAGCAAGACATTTGATAAAGGGCTCAAATCATTAACCCTTATAAAATTCCAATGCTTGATTTCTAACATTAGTCATTGGTGTTCAATTTTTCTGAAAAACGTTGTGCTTATGGACTAAAATTTGGAGACGTTAGACTATCTCTTTCATACAAAAAAAGGATAAGTGCCAGTGTTTTTGTAACAGATAAACCACTATTTGATTTACCCTTGATGATGGCATTATGCCGGCTGTGCATTGCAATTAATTTTAGCTTGAAGAATGACAACACTAAACTTTGCAGAGCAGAGCCCTGGGTTATGGCCACCTGCTTTCGCAATTAATCTATTCCTGTTATTGGTGCTCAAGAGTTTCTCAGGTTGGAGCACATGGCAAAAACAATGCAGTAAAGGAGAAACATGAAAGCACATTTTGATTTCAAGCAAACAGATGAAGCATGTGCGACCTGGTTGTGTTCGCACGCCTTCAGTGTGGGCTTGAACCCAGAAACCTAACTTAGGTGGTTGTTGGTACCTTCAGAGCACTAGACGATTCAGCCAAAGAGAGGTCTTACTTCCATGTGCATGGAAGTCACTTATATATGTCACTTGCTTGGTCTTTCCTTTCTCCTTGCTTTAGCTCACTTTGCTTAACATGTAGCAGTCGAGCTAGCGTGACTGCTATACAGATATTGCTGCATTGCACTGTTTTGTGAATGACTTTCAGTTGTTGGCAACATGTAAAAAATGTGCAGCTTTGTTAAAGAAGTTTCACAAACGCGTTTAAATTTGGTAGACAGATGTATATTTACCAATGTATCTAACAATGTTTTTCATGAAAAATATCAAGTACCACTTGACTACATGGTTCATGATTGATAAATTTTGTTCTCTAACATTTAATTATGGTGTTTCTTTCTAGGCTTGTCCAAGACTTTTAAAAGTTGCATACTTTTGCCCTTGTGTCTCAAACTGCACCCATATGTTCATCCATTGCTTGTACCTGTGCACCTAAACCCTGGCAGCACACTCATTTTTCATACCTTCTAAACCAGTGGTTCTTAACTGGGCACGTCCCTGCTGGGGGGGGACTTCAATAAATTTCCAAGGAGGTGCAAGCCCTTACACGCCCTACAACGTGGAAAGTTTGATCATTAAATTTACCAATAAATAAATTTGTTTTTGTAGCTTACTCAAAGTCAGGGGGGGCGTGAAACTAAAGACAATTACTTAGTGAGGCGTGGTAGAAAAATGATTAAGAACCACTGTTGTAAACTGATACACCACTTGCTTATTTCTAGGGATTGCTTACGTTCAGAGAAGCAAGGCTGGTGCTGGTCTTGGTTTGCTTGGAACATATGCTGATGACAGTGAAGATGAAGTAGATGAACCGGAGGAGAATGACGATGAGCAGAAGCTACCAATGAGCACTCTTGATTCAAAAGTTGCTGACTTTTTGAAAGAAATCAATGACCTTGAAACTCAAAATGAACCTTCTGTAAAGTCCTCCAAAAGCAAAAGCACTTCTGTCGAGAAAGTAAATGAATCCAATGAAGACAGCAACGCCTTTGAAAGTTAGTATTTACCCTGAGTTCCTAGATTTTCAGTTATGCTATTTTAGCAATGAGTAAAATGCATGTTGTTTGAGTTTGATTTCACTAGTCGTTTCAAGTTTTTGTTCTTAAATATTACAAATCGCTTTGTTTTCCTCAATGCTCAACATTTTTATTATTTCTGAAGGTGCACTATTCTTATGTTGTTTTTTTGCTATTTGCAGTATCTTGGGGGCCCTGGAAACAGTGCATTGATGAAAATACAAACCATCCATACTACTGGAACACTGAAACGAACGAGGTATCGTGGACCTTACCCGAAGAAGTGATGATGCAATACGAACACCAAACAAAACCAGACCAGGAAGCTCCACTGGAACAGAAAGTCGTTGAGCAGGAGTCATCCAAGTCGTCGAAAATGGAAACTAAAGCTGACAAGCAGCAGTCACAAGCTGAAACTTTGTTGATTTCCAGAACATCTTTGAAATGTTAGTGTCTGTTTTTTTGTCAAGTGCTGCACTTGTGCTGTTGCATAACTTCATTTTTCTCTTATTGTTGTTGGTTATCATTAATTTACTTTGTGGTAAGTTTTTTTGTCTGCAAATGCTTTTATTGATTGTCTATTTTTAAGCTGCTATTCAAGAAAAGCGAAAAGAACTTGAAAAACGCAAAAAGGAAACTCAACTAACGCCAGCGAAACAAAGTGAAACGTGAGTCATTGCAGTATGAGCAATAACTTGTTTGCTGCTGTTAAAAGTGTTGTGGAGTTGTGCTGTCATTTGTCAGTGCTCGCCAATGTTCACAATTAGAGAGATAGACCATGTCCATTTCATTGCGTATGTAGTAATGACGGTTTAGACTTGAGAACCATAGTTCTTTGTGGATTTTACCCGATTCAGTAAAACGCATAAGGGCTTATGCGTTCCAATCGTGATCAGAGAAACGAGGTAGATGCAGAGACACCTAGCCAGAGAACCCTTTGTCTGGTAGCTGCGCTGCCAGTGATGGCTATGAATCGAAAAAAGAACATGTTTTTCTGCTATTTTTGATAACACGATACTGAATTAGGGACGCTCGTGTGTCGTGCTCAAAATATCCAATGTATAGATTGACTTGCTATTTGTAATTCTTAACAACGTACAAAATTCTTAACAGCGTTTGTCGTTTGATCATCATGCATGTTTGCTACGCAGAAAAGCTGCATCCTCTCCGAAAAACGATTACGAGTGCGATATTGATATCGATGCTGAGCTTGAGAGCGCGCTCTACTCTCCTGGTAGGTTGGGAATAGTATTTTTGCTTGTACTTTAAAGATAATGTGCGTGAAAAGTTATCGTTGTGCTTCTGATCATACGCTCCTTTACAAGTATCGGTGTCTTGGCATACTGTTTTTGCCTGTCGTGCCGTTTCAATCGAGCATTTTTCTCGGAGCCTTGCATCAGTTTTTCAAAAAGAAAGTTTATTGGCTGAAACTATTTTGTGCAGAAGTGGAAAGAAGAAAGCGATCGAGCAATGAAAAGGTCGCGTCGGCCAAACGGCCAAAGACTGCGTCTGATTCTTCGGATAACTTAAACACCAACCAGGAAAATACTGACACAGGTTCTCCTTTAAGATGTGCTTTTGTTTACTATGTGCTGTTTAACGCACTTTCTTGGCATTTTTAACAAGTTTGGTTGCGCTGGCATTTGATTAGCTGATAACTTTCGAGCACCTCCGGGTGATCGGTGCTACGTTTTTCATTTTAGGAGTGCTCCCTTAACCAGAATGGCACTCCCGAAGAAAATAACTCGTACGAAATTGATAAAAACCACATTTCCCCAGTAATAACGCATCGGCTCGTTTTATTCACAGTCACTGAGGAGATCTTGTACATCCATCAAGACTCTGGCAACGATGATAACAACACAGGTCAATCCGAATCCAGGTATTCGGAACCGAAATTCTCTGCGTCTGGTCGCATGTGTTTAGTGCAATGCTGTTGACTTTGCTAGTTCTCTGTGTCAACAACCAAAAAGCGGTTTAACGTAACAGAGTAGGTGATGGAGTACAGCCGGATACCGCTTTATTTTAACAGGGTTTTGCGAAGGCATGAATTAGTCGGAAAGATTTTTCGGGGCCGAGCGATCAGGCAGTTTTGTTTCAGCGAGCGCTGCACGATCGCCGCCGTCACAATCAAAGCACGAATTTTGCAATTTCGCAGAACCTCATGTGCCATATGTACACCAGGCCTATGCAACATACCGCATGCGGCCCGCGACAGCTGTCGCCATTGCAGAAAATATTGCAACAGCCCGACTTCGGATATGTATTTAATTGTCTTTCCAGAATTTCTTTCAAACTGCAACAAAATGAAATAGATCTTGCGGCCCCCGGCAAATTTATGTTGGCCAATTTGGCCCTTTGAGCTTTCTGAGTTGTGCAGGCCTGTATTAGTTATTCGAAGAAACGCCAAGCTGCGAAATTCGTGTGTAACGTTGCAACTGTTTAACTCCACTGCTAGTAAACATTTTTTTTTAATTGTAAGCAACATCCAAAGACTGGTTCTTCTAGCTGCGTTGGTTTTTAAAATAACAACACTTTTCCCAAAATTGCATAGATGTGGGAGCGGCGGTTTGCTTCTCAGTGGATGAAATCATTATTTCACTGTTAAGACTGTGTTGTATTTTATTTTGTCTCAGGTTCAAGTCATCGCACAATGACTCTGACAATAGCAGCGAAGACATGGATTTTTCTGATGACTTGAGGTGACTGCGTTGTTTTCTTGCACGCGAAACAACCATCCACATTTCTCGCTCGTTGCTGATTTTACTTGTTTGTCCAATCGAAAGCGGCTTGTTAATGAACACTTCTCGCGTTTTCAAATAAATTTCATCCGTTTGAAACAGAAATGTTTTCTGTTTTTTTTGTTTGTTTTTGTCTAGCGGCAGGTTAAAATTTTGCTGAAAGTAATTAGCTCCGCGCGCTGCTTTGTTGTAAAGTTAGAGAGATTAAGCACAAAGCCACAGACATGGAAGAAACGCCTGATGTCGTAGCTATTGGCCTGTCAATTAAGCTATGTGTGCTCTCTACTAAAATGCACAGCACAAAAGCTCAAGCCCTCAGCGTCTAAGTAAAACTCGGTATCTCTTGTAAAATGGTTTTTGTCTTTTTCTCACTAAAACCTCAGGTAAAGTTGATTGTTTGTGAGGAGCACACGCTAGTACTGGAGCAATCTGGTTAACTTGTGGTCCAGGCAAGATTTGCTCACCGAAAATGATGAAAAAGTTTCACAATTTTTCTTAGTACGTTTGTTTTTCTTATGGTTTATATCCCAATAGTAATTAAAGTGGCTTCACAGTTCACTGCTCCCAGCCTTCGGTACTTACGCCATCCGTTACTTTTGTGCAATGAGTACATGAATCACGAGTGTTATGCATCGAAAGTATGTTGATAAAATTTTTTTGTTTGGCTTCATAACGCGCTATGTTTCGTTACTATATTCAACCGCTTCCTGGCAAAATTACACAGTAAATACGACATGACCACTCTGTTGGAGGACGACACACGTGCCTCTGGTCAAAGGGAGCGGTCTTCGTCCCCTGCTTGCGACAGCAACGTTGCACCCGCTGTCGCTACTGCGCCCATTGTAGAGAAAAGCGACAAAAGCGTCCAAACAATCGAAATCAAGGCTGACGCCAAGAAAGAAACTGCTTCCAGCGACGACAAAGCTAAGGTTGGTGGATGTCATTTATTGTCACCGCGAACGCTGGTTGTTCAGCTCAGCTGATTGCATCCTCGTAGTTGCGCTAGGAGCAAAATCTGCAGAAATTGATGGCAGTCTGGCATAAACATGTCTTTTATTTCTTTGATTAGGAGATTTGCGATTCTTTGATTTTTTATTAGGAGATTTGCAAATGTTTGCCCATTACTGGTACTGTACATTTGAAAAGATGGTGCATTTTCAGAACTCAGCTTTATATTGCAAAGAGTGCAGTGAGCATTGTAACGTTGTTATCGCAAAATTAGTGTGGACTGGCATGATGACATTATTTTACAAAACTACTGCATAATATTTTGTAATTACTTTTGCAGAGAAAAAGCATCTTATTGTTCTCGTTTCTTCAAGTGCGAAGAGTAGATTATAGAATAGTGCAGAATACGTGCACCGCTTTCGTGATGCGCGAATATGTAAAAGCGTGGTTACTTACAACATGTCACACCACGTATTGGGATTGTCCCCCGCTCGCAGCTAGGAAACATTTTTTCAAAGTTTCGATCAGCTGACGTTTTAATAACGAACACTTGCACCAGAAAGCCACAGAGCATCAGCTACACGCGACTGCAAACGAGATTCCTGATAGTTTCCTTTCAGCAGATTTTTTCCACACCGAAAACCCTTTTTTGTGAGAAAATAAAAAAAAAACAAAAAAAAAACAGTCAAACTCTAAGGAATACTTCCTCATGTTTGCACTTGCAACTTATGTTGGCGTACCGTCCTATTCCCCAACTGTATAACACTCGAAACTTACCACTTCACGAGATGCACTTTCAACAACACAGCTCCGGCTGGACTCCTTCATTTTATTTGCGGGCCTCAACTTTGCTTCTGCGCTAACAAACTTTCGTCCCATGCAACGAAGCAGGTTTGTTTTTAAGCTACCACTTGACAGCGAGGAACGTCTGAAGGCTGCTGGCCGTTGTGAGCAGTAAGTAAGTTGCAGTAAGTTTTTGAAATTGCGGTGTATGTTTGCGACGTGACCCTGTAAAAAAATTCCTTCTGGGAGCGAGGCAATCAATTGAAATTGATTTTTCTGGGTATTCAGGGGGAAATCAAGAGCATCTGTGCGATTTTGTTGGACAAACTCGCTTTTCTGGAAATTTCGAGGAATAGCTTGACAGGCTTTCACAAATTGCTTATGGAAATCGAGGTTTGTACACTTAACTTTTTTACTGCTGTTCACTTCATAGCACTGCCGATCAAAGCTGTCCGGCCTTTTCTTTGTTGACACACCGCGCTTTAATTAAGTATTTTTGGCCAAGCATTGGACACACTTAACTCTATGAAGTTTGCAAACTGGTTAGTAAATTACCTCTGTAAAAATACAGTATGTCAGAATAGCAGTAAAATACCGGCCAAAAAATGGTATCGCTGTGAACTTCATGACCACAAAACGATTGCAAATTATGAAGATCACCAAACGATGTAGAGTTTAATTCTGTTTGGAGATATTTCGTTTTTTAACTTTCTGCATTGTATCTCAATGCTGTTTCGTAATTTCAAATCCAATTATGAACTAAAATTTAAGCTTCATGAACCTAGCTCGTGATTTAAACTCGTCAGTCAAAGTTCCTGCGTGTGGTTCAGCTGGTGTTTTCTTCGTTAAGAGATTTCGGTTATTTGCCCGAAATAGCTGAAAAAATTCCTGTCATTTTTTCGTTATAGGACATTTTTGTATGACTGAAAAAGGCATTGTGACGGAATTGACTTAATTGTATTAATCGGTCAATGACCGAAAATTCACCGAAAAAAACAGTGGTTCAGTTAGATCTAACAACAGCGTATGCTGTACCTTGTGGTGCCCAGTCACAAATGCAAAAAGCCAAGTTCAATTCCATTGCGATGTGCGTTTGTATCTTTTGTATGTGAATTTTTGTTGTTGGTCTGAATCTGGACTGAGTTTAGTTTTTTAAGATTTTAACCCGACAACTGCAGTCTTGACTAAGACCTGCTCAAGTTCAGCATCGTTGGATTCGTGTTCGCTTTTTAATCGCAATTTCCTAAAACTGTGCTTGTGCCTCTCTCAACTAAACATTGTTGTGGAAAACTGTCACATGGACAAGCAGACATTTTTTGTACTTAAGTGTCATTTGCACGACGGCCACAGTAGAGATGTCAGCACGGTTTTACTTCGACGTTCGCATTGAACTACACCTCCCAACCAGGGACTGTGCATGTTAATTGGAAATTGCTCAACAATCCACTGCTCGGCCATGGGGTGGTTCCCAAGTCAGCTGTGGAGTTCCTTAGAAAAACAAAAATACTGCACCGATTTGTTTTGAAGGCAAAATGTGAAACAGTCAAGTGATCATACCACTAATACAGTAACAGTATATTCAATTGTCATATTAAGTATCAAGTCTCATTCAAGAAGTATTTAGGAGCAAATTCGTACTTTGGAATGTTTTAGTTTTGTACCTACAGGATGAAGCCATAATCCTAACTTGATAGTGCAACGTGCCATTTGGGCTACATCAGAAAAAAAAGATCTGAAACACTGCATTGCGTAAAACAGCAGTGACGTCGAACACGGAGCATGACGAGTTAGATCGTTGCGATTCCTCCGCGCAGGTGCGGTCGTCCGACTTCGAAGCGGGTGCGCTGAGCGGCGAGTACTTCAAAGCGAGGCTCGACGACGCAAACAAGCAGCTGGAAAAGTACGAGAAGCACGCCGTGCCCGCCGGCTGGTCGTGCAGATGGGAAAGGTACGGCACGCGAGCGGGCTGGACCTGCGACTCTGGCATTCACCCTGCTGTCTGTCGAAGAAACTTTACTCACCCACCTTGTCTAACCATACCACCACGACATTGTTAGTAACTGTGGAACGAGCGTCTTAACCCGAATGTACTCGGATTCCCGCTAGTTGGCGCAAAGATAAAGTTACGGTCCGTTAGTCGACCGGAAACGTCCCCCCTGACGCCTGCCAAGCGTAAGTATATGTCTTCTGCCGTCTAAACGCATCTCACGTCAGTCGGTGATTCACTTGTATTGGAAAGTGTCAAGGCTGAGCATTCCACGCAAAGGTAGGTTCCGGACACTGGACAAGGTTTGTACTGTGATGAGTTTTCATTCAAGTCACGTGAACGCTGCCTCTTCTCTACGCTCTCATGACCCGTCTTCCACGTCTCATTTTGCTTTTTGTATTTTCTCTCTTGCGGTTGCGTCAGCGAGTACAAGCGCTACTACTACGTCAACACCGCCACAGGCCAGACACAGTGGGCGTTTCCGCACGATACCGAATCTTCGAAACAGTCCGAATCGCAAGATGTTGAAGGGGATTTGGTCAAAACTGGCGACAAACCAGGTGAGATGAATTGAGTTCTGGTCGATTTGGCGGTGGCTGCAAGTAACCGTTTGCAGCTTGCTTTTGATCTCCGCCGCGAATGTGAAACCGCGTCTTGTCTTTTCGACACTTAACTTTCAGTATTCTGCACCCAAAAATTAATCGCCAAAATTTTCAGTTCAATCCAGTTTTGCTCTGAAGTGTTAGTTTCACCTGCTCTACGCTCAAAGCGCATTGCAATAAAGTTATTGTCGAAAAACATACTGTTTCACCTAACGCCGTAGAAAAATAAAAGCGCAAACTGAAATAGTAACGCTGGATAAGACTGAATGCAAATCACAATTGTAACGTTATTTAGTACCATGAAAAAAATTTTCCGGATCAGCGCCGCTAAAAATCATGCGGACATGAAAACAGGCATTTTTCATGTGCAAAAATTGGTGTTCGCTCGACAAGTTGTCAATTGTGTCGAAAAGGGTTGCTTAAGGAGGAAAGAAAACATCTCACAAGGAATTCGCGTTGATTTGTTTCAAGCCATACTCTCTGTATCTGATTATTCTTAATCATCAACACTGCTGAGTCTTGCTCGGCGCCCTGATGACGGCCGGTCGTTGACAAGCCGAAATGTCTGTGTGTTTTTGGTTTGTGAACGTTTGCCAGTTGGCCTTTTTAAATATATACTGTACGTTTCGCCTGGCAGCCATATATGTTCTTAATCCTGTTCCAGCGTTAGATCGTCCCTTGATAGCTCGATTGCTGTCCGTTGTGAGAGCGACGAATGCGCAGCAAAACGTATGATTTACAATTTTCATTTCAATTGTGGGCTCCGTTCTGCCAGGTTGAGCGACCAAGAGACCGACATGCAAACGGTTGAACTTTTGTCTGTGCTGGTATTACACTCAATATTACTATTACGTTGCAGAGGCTGCCACTGAAAAGAAAACCAACACTTCTGACCAGGTCGCTCGCGACGATGGCAGCACCGCCGATTGTGCCAAGTCCGAAAATCCCGAGGAGGATGTCCAAAAGGAAGTGGTTTCCGGCAAAGAAGCCGATGGCTCGTCTGTCACCCCGTGCACTGGTGAAGCCGGTACCACGAACATGCTGGATTACTCAGCTTATAACATGCACAACTACCAATACTGGGGCATGTCTGGCCAATATGGAATGCCTTACGCGTACCGGCACCCCATGGCCGCCTATGACGACTCATTTCGTCACTCGCCGGCCAACGACGCCCCTCCTCCGCCTCCTCCAGGCGAAGAGGTTGCACCCCCACCACCGGATCCAGCCGACAAACCCCCA
>JGI24158J21664_10007181_pt1 | contig 14778 bp, 10 predicted proteins | sample Ectturendosymbi3_FD_21664 | JGI IMG/M metagenome (IMG submission 21664) | reverse complement strand
CGTGTTTTGCGATTTTTGAGCTGATTAAGTTCACGTGCTTTGGCTCAACACTCAGTTACCCGCACAAAGAATTTCTCAACCCGCGCCCGCCCCACACCCGCACCAGGTACAACCCGCACCCGCCCCGCAGCAAGTTCAACCAGCACCCGCCCCGAACGCAAAATGGTGCGGGTTTCCGCACCCGCCCCGCAAATGCGGGTATCCGCAAGCCGCAACCCGCGCGTGTTGACCCGTCCCGCGCAGGACTCATCACACGTACGCTTTACAACGTTCACGTTCCATGGTATTGTTGCGCAACGTGGTAAGAGACTCGTACAGCTTTTTTCTCTTCTTAATTTTCGCTTGAGGTGAAGATTTTTTAGCGTAATCCTTTTGCACGTGGCAAAGGTCTTGCCAGGCAGTTTTTCTTTGCCTGTATTGCTCACATTCCTCAATGCTAAAATTTGGTAGGGGGCATACAACCGCGTGTCTGCCCCGGTCCTCATCAGACCTCTGCACGCCCTTGCCTGCAAAGCTAACCAGACGGGCTAAATGGAATTTCTCCATGTTAATCATTGCAGAACCACTGAAGATGATTTCGGATTTGTCACTAAAGGCCATGTGGAATCCACAGCGGAAGGAAGGCAGTTCATTAACGGTAAATCACACCACCCAAAGGCGAGGTTTAATCGGTTTAAGTCAATCTTATTCGGAGAAGCAATAAGATTGAAGCGACTCAACCAAAGGAAAGAAGATTACTCACCAGCCAAAAGTGACTTAAAAGAAAAAGCGATCCGCTCAAACTTTCCTTGGAACATGACAAATGACGCGATAACAATGGCATCAAATTTGAAAGAAAGAGAAAAAGACCGAAAAAGGACCGACCACAATTAGACAAGACTAACCAAGTACAAAGTAAGACAAAAACATCGAAGGTGCGCCAGGGCCTTGCAAGCACTGTGCACTGTGCACTTTATGGTCACAACGAGAAACACAACAAATCCATGGTCCCAACTGTTTTACAAATACAGTAACGACAAATAAGTTTCCCGCTGAACCAAAACCTGACGCGTACAAAACATGGTATTTATGTGACGACTTGTGTGATATGCAGTCAACACTATGCTGGCCAAAGAGTGAAAAAATTTCCAAGAGGTTGTCAACGAACCGAGGTACTTGGAGCAAACCGGATAATATGGTTGGTAACGACTAGACGACCTTACCGCCACACTGCTGTACAGTGCACCATGGCACTATAAATAAACCAACCATATATGACTCTTACACTGGTACTTTTGTAGAACAATCCAGTTTTGATTCTCTGAATACCTGTGAAGATAAATGGCTTTAAAATTTAAACTCACAAATTAAGTCTGAATCATTGCAAAGTCATGGTAGCAGAGCCCAGTCGGTTGATTCCTCGAAAGCTTGCAGCAAACCTAGAGCTTTTTAATTGTAGGATCAAGTTGTGCTTGATTTTTCCTTTGAGATACCCAGTTTGTGTTCATCGAGGTTGTGTCAACTAAGGGTAGGTTTTCAAAGACCACGTAGGACATTCCTTTGGTAACATGGTCTCCAATAGGGCAATGCTTGATCAAGGACCAGTTGGCGGTGATGGCGATTTTTCACGTAGAACTATACGGGAGGGGCACGTAGAATTTCGAGAAGGCCACTTGAGCAAGAAAGAGAGGTGGCACTGTTTATCTTCGCGGTTGCTGGTGCGTAACGCAAGATCTGTCGAATTTTCTTGGAAAACTGAGGTCACGTTGACTTTCCAACCAACGCCTATTAGGTAGTTTTCCCAAGAGTGAATAAGCCTGCATACGTCCTGGTTTCCATTTTATTCCTACGATCATGATCTGATCATCATTCAAAAGCGTTTTTGCCATGAACTTTTCTCGGGAAAAGAGCTGATTACTGCGCAGTATTCAGTGATTTCTTGAGTGACACACTAAGTCCAAGCAGACCATACCTGAACCTAAGAATTTGTTGCTGCAACTGAACCTTGAAACCGAAACTGTCTTTTCGGAAATCAATTTCGAGGCTTTAACATGCTATAAAGCTTTCCTGGTTTACAAAATTGTAACAAAGGCGTATTCTTGACGTACTGAGAAGTAAACACAGCATTTACAAATCGAGGGCAACCAGGTATTCAGAAATCAGGAATTTACAGCATATGTAAACTTTGCAAGAGTGTTGCCTGTCGACTTCTTTTACGATTAAAAGTCCAGCAAACTGATTTTTGGATGCTCATTGTTGCTTGCATTTTCTATGCTCAAATTTCGGAGTACCTCATGAAGACATTGACGTTACGAAGTGTTTATTCGGCTTTAGTTTCATGAAATCTTTTCCAATAAATGCTTCTCAAATAAATATTTCATCTTGGATGAAATATACATTTGGACGAAATGTATATACAAAATAACATTCTGACAATCAACAATCTATTTAAAATATCTGCTAGTAAGTTTATGCACTCTTATGAAAATAATCAACTTCCATCATATTTTAACCAATATGTCAACTCTATTCAGACAGTTCATAAATACACCACCAGACTTGCATGTTCAAAAAAATTCTTCTTACCCAGGGTAAAATCTTACCAAGAGCAATGCTCCCTCAAATTCATTGGACCCAAGGTATGGTCAGAAATATCTGACCATATCAAGTTTCGATCTTACTTTGATTTCAAACATCTGTTCAAAAATTTCCTACACTCTGGGCTTGTTGGTGCAAATCAACAAAAGGAATTTGTTTAAACTCATCTTGTATTGTCCGTTCTTTGTGATTGGTAGAATTTTTCCATTATGTCTTGCTAGATATTTTATACTTAACAGACACTGCAAAGCTTCCTTTTGTAATGGGGGTTAATATTCTTCATCTGTATGTCATTTGATATTTTTCCACCTTGCTGTTTTTTTGTCATATAAACATTTGCATTGCCAAAGATTAATTCAGTGTTTGTTCTCGCCACACCTGTGAAATTGAATATCTCATCATGGGGACTGTGTGTGCACAGGCATGCACTCATCTGTAAATATTATGTGTCTTTGTTTTTTATCACCTTGTCTTTTCTTTTCACTGACCACTTATGATAGTACTGAAAGCTGCATTGCAGGGTTGGTAGACTAGATGACCTCATGGTCTTTCACCAATCCTTTGCGACAAATGAACCAGTAAATGTTCGATGCTTGTGTAGAGGTTTGCTTTAAATTATGATATAGTTTCCGCATTAGCCTATACTATACGCAATGCTTTGTGATGTATTGACTGTGCGAACCGTTGTTTAGTCGCGAAAAAACAATACACTTACTTACTCCCTACAAAAAAAATTGCAAGTGTCATGCAATTGGCACGCCCTGAACTGCCTTTATCTGTTGACCGTCTTGCCTGATCGCGATTAGAACAGGCAAGGCAAGATCAGCACTGACTCAACGTCTGCTTTTGTACACCACAGATATTATTTTTGGAGAACCAAGCACCGATATGCTGTACATACCGCAGCGAACGTCTTTGCTTGATGCTTTCGCCGCCCAGACCTGAATCTCACGAACTTGTGCCTGGTATGAGAAAAACCTGTGACGCACTGTTCGAGTGGCCAAAAAACGATGATGAAAACAGATGCTTGCCATTGATCCGAGTCGCGGAATGTGCCATATGCACCTGATGCGCGATAGTGTGAATTTACTTTTCACAGTAAACATACTTCTGTTTTCATGCGCACATGCTGCGTTTGGCTGAAACAAGTTAAAAGAGGCCCATTGAAAATTTGCCATGACCTATTTTGGCACTTCAGTGAAACAATTAGCACATTAAAAAAAAAATCAAAAATCAATCTGTACATAAATGCTACTGCAACTTTTTTGCAAATGTGCTGGCATTGTCAGTCAGAGACTTCTGAATTGCGTGATTTAAGATAAAGTCGTTTTTTAAATGATTGCCCCACAGAACAATGGCCTGAATACAACACCATGCTTATATGTTTGCTTTTCACAAGGTAACATTTTTCAGTTTGTAGCAGTATTTCCCATTCTATATTCAAACATGTTTCACTTGTGATTTTCCTTACATAAACAAAAAAGCGGTTCTTAAATTTTCTGCTTGTCCGTATATGAACTTCAGAAACAACCGCATTTCAGGTTGAAACTCTTCTAGCATCAGCCTGAACCTATCTAGTAGAGTAGTCTCAAAAACAACACCAGAGATGGGATAAATGCTCTATATCTAGTATAAAAAAAAACTGGTAACTATGTCAGGAAACTCATTTTGTTTCGGGAAAATTATTTGAAACTGTAATCGAAGCAAGTTGCCGGTTTGCAAAATCAATCTTTTTCGTGCTTGAGCAGCTCAATTTTAGATTATTGTTTTTTTTCAAGCAAATATATTCAGCAACAAAGACTGCAAATGCAACAAAATCGCAAAGTTGATTTTCATAAAGAAGCATACAATTTTTCTCTTTAATTCCTCGTGATATGTGGTGTGTTTAACTTTCTTGAGAATATCTTGGCATTTTTACTTCTGGCCAAGTAGCCCACTGAAATTTATTTGCTGGATGAGAACGTATTTGGCTGCCAAAGGTATTTTTCTTCATCTTTTCCAAAGAACTATTACGGTTTCAAATATATAAGAAAGTTTGTAATGAACTACCTGGTGGTTGATGGCCCATCGTTGTCAAGTTGATTTTTCATTTTTTATGGTTTTATTTTGAATCTCCTTTTCTATTTAGTTTTCAATGCCATTCTTGCTATCATTCTGAAAACGAAGTTGAGGTTGAAGTTGAACACAAAATTCAAAATAAAACTGTGCCACTGGCGTTTGGAGCTACGTTCCTTGACAACAGCTAATGATGGTGGAAATGGATACGTTTGGAACCGGGAAGTTTGAAATACTTTAACTGGTTTCGGACCGTATGTCAGGGCTTGAATAAAAGTTGATGTCAATGGCCCTCGACTAAGTTGATCCCATGTTATCTATCTGTTGGAAATCACTCTGTTTTTCCATTGTATTTCTTGTTGAGGGCACAGGTAGTGAAATTCTGTGTAAGTTACGTACAGGGTCTGATTTTGACCTTCGACCCCGTTCTTTATGCTGTCTCCAATGCCAAGCATTTGACGAGAATTCCAAATTCGACCTACCTTTGAATTCACGACCTACTACGAATAGCGATTTATACTCGCATCAATGTACACAGGGACGGAGGCAAAATATGTAATTGGAGGGGGCTGTGGGGCCACTTGCTTTGCTGGGGTGGCAAACTTTGTTGCCAAAATTAAGTAGCAATTTCCTTGACGCCAATCAAAAACATTGGAAGAGACAAACCCAGCAGCCAAGTCAAATTTTGGATGGCAATGGCCATCCTTGGCACCTCCTACCTCAACTCATGAACATACAGTATATGACCGAAATATTTAGACACATCACCATAAAAATTATCTAATCTAAGTGCTACCTTTGCTTGTATAGCTCTGTTTGTGCCACCTTCCGAACAGCAAGAAGATGCATATTTCCTTAACGGAACTTATAATGATATACATATTTTCATGCATTGCATAAGGCGAGAAATGTTGTTGCTTGATCACACCATCTAACCAACGGTTGGGCAAACTTTTTTAAGTGAAGGCCACATTGTTCTGTCAATAGTGAGTACCCAGCTAAGGATCAGCTTCTACAAATTATATTTTTTTATATAAAATATAATATGTTCTAATATTTGTTATTTTCAATATATTTATATTTTTAATATTCAAACAGTTTGTTTTATCAAGAGAATGTATTTTATTACATGCAATATTTGTTGTGTTTTATCATATTTTATTTTGTGCAAAAGTGTGCACTGTGTATACGAGGAGCGCAAAAAAGTTCATCGGCCGCATGCGCCTCGTAGTTTGCCAACCGTCGGTTTAACTGAGCCAAAAAATGCAGCAATTGCGTAACGGATTTGTTGTGCCAACGAGAGCAAGGACCCTGCTTTGGCTGGCTGAGATTAGCAACATATTACGCCGTGGCAAAATTCCATTGTTTTCCAAAAGCATTTACTCTAAGTTAGTAGTTCTTAACGAGGGGGCCACGCCTCCTCAGTGGAGCGTCAATAAACCTCCGAGGAGGCGCTAACCCTTACGCGCTCTACAACACGGAAAGTTTGATCAATAAATTTACCAATAAATACCTTTGCTTTTAAAACTTTTGAAAAGTCAGAGGGCTTGCAACAAAGGACAATTACTTAAAAGGAGGCGTGGTGGGAAAAGGTTAAGAACCACTGCAGTCTAATTGTTTCCCCTAAAAGATTTTTTCATAAATCGAATTAATCGCGTTCATGTTGCCGAAGCTTGCGATCGATTGTGCATTGCTCCCACGCGCACAGTTTGCATCAATTTAATGCTGTCGTCTGTCGCCAGCACCACCATCAACGCTGCGTGAGTCTTTGGGCAAATGGTTAAAACATGTTTGATGTGCAACCACGAACCTGTTCCGCGATGCACGACTACTCAACTCGTGCAAACAGGAGGTGATTGCTTTTTCTCGTAACCAAAACCAGTCCTCAAGAAAATACATATAATGGCTAGTAAGCGACATTTTAAACATTTAAATTCTTGAAACAAGACAATCAGCTTTTCTTTCCCCTGCTTCCTTTCCGTAGCCGCATAAAAAGAACCAAATTATTGAAACGTTCTGAATTCAGATTTTCCGCAGGGAAAAAATTAAAAGATTCCACAGACTACCCTAGAACTTTTAAAATGAAGTGTCAGACAGCAATAGAAAGAAAAGCAGTCATTTTAAATTTAATTAAGACAGTTTATCACCGCCTAAATTAATTAAAATATTAACTTTCAAGAATATTGGAAATCTGGTTACCAACAACTTGACAAGCTAATAGCTATACAGCTAAAGATGATAAAAGAACGATTGTGTATGCCTAATTGTCAACAAATGTAACCTTTTGTCTGCTTTATGCTTTCGATTTCGTTTGCTTTCGCCGTTGTTTTGTCATTATCCACAAAGATTATTTGAAAATATCATTTTCTGCGTAAATTCAACCATGTTGACGATTAAGGAACTAAACTTTCATCTGTATGCGGAATGGCTTTAAAATATGGAAAAAGAGGTTTTAAGACTAACCTATGTAGTCCAAGCATTAACATCTTGAACACCATGTTTCATTGATGCTTAGAATTCTGATGGAAAAGGTTGTTCGTTGCTGACTTTTTGTTTCAATGCAAACCAAGCAAGCTTATGAAGTGTACACTCGACAAAGTTTAACCACTTGCTTGTATAGAAACTAACGTATTTGATGAGATGTTCAGTATTGAAATTAAGCTGTGGTCTGACAAGATGCTAAGATGTTTTGAGAGCATAACCCGCATATAAAGAAAAGTATTCCAAGCCCCAACAAGGGCCTTTAACTGTTTTTGATGAAGCATCGAATGGAGGCGCGCCATGAGTTACCTGTAGCCTCGCAGTTTCTTACCATGTAGTTGTGTGTGAGACGTTTGATTGATCAATTTTCTGCATTAAATATTGCGAAGATTTCATTTCACTTTGATCATTTCTTGCAAAACATGCACAAGTACGACTCGCTGCCCTTTTTAAACTGACTCTGTCCAATCACCCTCGAATCTGATGCCTGCTGTCCTAAAAAAGGTTGCAGCTGACATTTTGTACCAAAATTAGACTCACTAAGTGGCAATATCGGTGCTTGAAATACGAAAAAGGCAAGAAATAAAAATTAAACTCTGTGCAGACAAGTAGTAACTCATCCATAGGGGCAGGCGACTGAAAGAACTCAACTTTTCAAAATCTTGTTAAGTTACAATAACAGTTTAATGCTCGTACGTTCTTGTCAAATTCGCTCGAAGATATTGTTTTCCCATTGTGCAAACTTACTCTTTTTAAGCCTGAGCCCTGCACACACAAATCTGAGGTTTTACATTTGGATTTCCAAAGAAGCTCCAGATACCTATGGCTATATCAGCATAATAATATTTGTTGTAAGAAGCTGCATTTATCCAGTATAGCTTCTTGTTCGCTTGCATTCGTCCCTGCTGATGACTGCGGTCCTGTTGGGCGGTCGCAGACGGCTTACGCTGCCCGTGCTTTACATTTCTACGCTTCAGTGAGCCGTTTCCTTGTACATTTCTGTGACAGGCCACGAGATCGCAACAGTTAAGAACAAGATTGAGTGGCGGATGTGCTGCTTCCACTGAGCATTTTCTAAGTGGCTGTTTTAAAACACTTTTGGGAAAAAGGAAATTTGTCAAGAATTATTGTTAGTACCAAGTAGACTTATGCTTACTGCTCCCTTTACAGAATTCATCAAATAACATCGTCGATATGATGAGATAGTCACACTTGTCCAAGGTACAAGACCCACTGCAAATTTTAGAAAAAATAACTTGCAGAGTTGGTAGGTGCTGTGTACGCTCAATTATGTCTGCTAACAAAACAATCAAGTATTTGAAAACTCACATATCAAAGAAGTCAAAATGTGTGTAACGAAAGAATGTTTCTGGAGATTCATGATGCAGTCATTTCAAAAGCACCTAAATTTAAGTTAGCTAATACCGAAAAGGACAACAAACTATCCAAACAACTGACAAAAACTACTGAAACGTTTACATCCAAAACTGAAATCATTTATTTCGCAACAAATAACTTGATACAAAATACGCATTTACTCAAAACGTCACTGCAAACTGCGCTGTAGCTGATCGGTAAACACCACATACCATGGAAGTATGAATACCATGGAAGCGGTTGGCCTGTGACAGATATTGAATACCATGGAAGTTCAAGAAAACGCCGATATAAAGCGGTTGGCTATGAGAGAAACCAGCAGGTATGCCACGTCCACATGGACCAAAAATGCCAAACTGCACATCAAAATATGCCGAATAACTTCAAAAATGCTAAGAAAGCTCAAACAGGCCGATGGGTGTCAGCTTGGAATTACGTGGATGCATGGGTGGCGGAACCTTTTTCAAAGTGAGGGGCACAAGTGCACGTCACACTATAGAAAAGCCTTGTGGTTTCAATTGGCATCTGTGACGTCACAAGCATATATATATGACGTCATTATCTATACACCATGTGAAGGTCTAAATTGTACTACTTTAGACAAAATTACACCACTATGAAAACCTGTCGGTGAACCATCTGAAATTCAAATAGGCGGTTACAGGGTGACCCAGGTCAACAGCGTCACTGGGGCTCATACGATTTATTCTGACTGAATAAAACCGTTCGACCCTTGCGTCACTGAAATTTCCAATTGCTTTCATTCTGGCTGGCATTATCGTTGCTCTGTGACGTTAGTTACGTAACAATAAATGAAAAGTTCTCATGATAACTTCTCCACTGTTGAGTAATGTACGTCACAGAGCAATGCTAACGCCAGTAAGTCCTCTGCGTACTAGGCTAATTCATATTAGCCCGAGTTGTTGGACAATTTATCGTTCGTTTGAAATTATTCTCAAAATGGAACTGTCCACTGGATTGGACTTCAAATCGAATGTTCTGTACAAATCCATTGCATCAAAAAACATTCAGACCAATATGAATTATGTTTTGAAAAATACTTAGGGAAGGTGGGGAACAGTCGACACTTTTTTTGCATTTTCATCCACTGCTACTTTATTTCAAGTCCAAACAAGCTCAAAATTTGTCACACAATAAAGCAACTCTATATACACAATATCATGCGAAAACATGAAAACAGCGCCCTTCAGAAAAAATTTTGCAATCAATTTAAAAAGAGTACGTTTTCTGTCGAATGTGTCCCATGCCTGGGGCACACTCGACATGAGCATGGGGTACACTTGACCGGTCAATAAAAAGTTGCGTTGCATGCATTGCTTAATGTTCACGGGATATCCCATGTAAAATAGGCACTTGCTGACTGCCTTTCCACTTTTTTTCACATCCTAATTACCCACTATCACTGCATGGCAAAACAAATTTGTATGATTACCACATATTTTTAATTGAATCCAATGCAGTATGCTGAAATGCATGCTTTACCATAGAAATATAATGTGTCTCTAAGCTCATAATAAACCTAAAAATGCTCATAGATTAGAATTATTCTGTGCTGCATTCAAATATAACCCCTCAAATTTTACCTTGTTTAGACTGATCTAGTGGCAATGTGCTGAGTATGCCCCATTTTTTTTGTCAGATGTGCCCCACGCATATCTAAAAAATATAATGAAGAAGTACCAGCTCAGCTTGAAAAGAATTTAAAACCAGGCATTATTAAATAATGTTGCACTGTCCTCACTACAACGTCACAAAAACTCATAACGGAAAATGTTGATCAACGTGGGCAAAACCCAAATAAAAATGCGATTTTATAAATTACTTTTGGGTAGCAAAAACACAACTTGCTCGGTAACTCGTAACAACGACTGCTTATCAAGGAAAAATTCACTTTAGTACTACGGCTGGTATTAGACTAAATCACCGTGGAAACTTTAAAATTCAACGTTTTCAACTGAATAAATCAAAAAAGACGACTGTGCCCCTAGCCCTACTGTGCCCCACCTTCCCCTAAATAATTGCATAGCGCAGCACGGGCTCTACTGGATGAGCCCGAGTATGCGCGAGCGAACGAAGTCGAGAGAACGCCAACTACGAATGATATTGTTTTATTCTGGTCATCTGCAACATGAACGCGAGAGGCCAAACATGGAACGAAAATATATTAACAGTGACAAGGCCCAAAGAAGAGAGCCCGAGTTAACAACTTAGTAAAGTGGGACTGTGGTTGGTGATACAGATATATGTACAAAGCAAGCAAGCTTGCGTTCTCCGATGCAAATCGTAACCGACGACTCGGGCTAAGCCCGCGGAGTCCGTGTGCCGGAGTCGCCACTGGGCTGTTAAAAACGCCAAGAACACAGCTTAAAACAACAGGAAAAAATGACACAGCGTTGATACCTGTCTTAAACACATTCAAAATCGCAACTTTTCCACATCTTGAACACAGAAGAAACATGACTGAACTCATTCTACAACTGCATTAGATACCGGAATGCAAGACAAGAAAAAAGTATAAGCAACAAGCAAGTTGTCTGCAAAGATGCCAACTGTGTTGCCAATGCAGAAATAAAATATAGCTACTGTATTTAGTGTTGCCAATGCAAAAACAAAAACGCAATTGAAATTGATATGTCAAATAATTCATTCTGCGTATAATATTCAAAAAATTTCACTGTTTAGAATGGTGTTGGAACGATCACACCAGTTTTTATTGGTGTGGCACGAACTTTTTCCTACACACAAACATGGGTGTCGGAAGGGGGGCAGGAATTTGAAATTTTCAGCAAAAAGGAATTTTCTTAGTTTCTAGTGGTAAAAAACAAATTTCACCACTTTTGGCCCCCGTAGAAAACTATTGGAAAAATCCACTAGTGGCCCCCCTGCATAAACTCCTTCCGACGCCCATGCACACAAGCATGTAAGATTACACCATTTTTGTAAAAAATTGTATTGTTGTTGTATTGCGCCATCTGGCAACACTGTTCAACAACACCAATGCCATAAGCAAGCCATAGGAGGATAACCGACTGTGCACGGTGTAGTCTGCTAAACAATTACGAAATCCTGCCAAATTCACTGTCAATTTACAAGTATGTTGACAAAATTCTACAACATTTTTTTCATTCTAAACGATTTACTTTAAAAAGTGGACCCAATACTAACTAATTGTGTTACTTAAACTTCTTTAGGCAAAATTCAAAATTCAAAAATGGGGGGCCAGGCCCCCCAGAAATAAAAGTGGGAAAGCCTAGGCCCATGCGGCCCCCCCGGTTCCGCCACCTATGCCTGGATGAGTAATGGCAAAAATACAATGTTGCTATGGAACTAAGCGTTGGATTGATTTGAGTTTATGTGGCGAAAATTAAGAATCTCCCAGACGAGAAAGAAACCATAGCAATTGTAAAAACGCCAGGGCACCGAAAAAAACGGAAGGTTATCGAGTCTTTGCCCCTTGACTGATGGTAAAAGGTGTATAGCAAGCCAAATTTTTATCGAATCGTATGCCTATGTATTTCTTTTTCAAGAAAGCTCTGCAAAAAGCTGCCAGATGATCAACATAGTTGCGCAGTGAATGCTGGGTTGCAACCAGTCTCTCTCGGTGGAACAGGTGCGCCGATCCGCAAGGATCTGGGCGTCAGAGCCGTGTGAAAGGCTGTTGGGGCCCCCCAAAAAATCCAGATGGGGCCCTTTAGTATCATCTTTAATATCACGTAACTACAACCGTACAAAATACTGGTATAGTGTCCGAACGTCCGCAATTCTTTTTCGAAATTAACGAATCATGATATTACACGTTTAATTTACCGGCTCTGCATTGAGGGCAAAAGCCAGAAGAGTAAATGTCAAGGGTAGAGAGACGGCTCTAATTTACTAATACAATATACATTGTGGGGCCCCTACGAATGTCATAATAAAATAACATTAAGAACTGATCGGGAGGTACGGGGATGCCTTGCCACGGCACTGCTGGGCGTGACAGAGAAAATATAAACCCAAACTGAAATGAAAACTCTACCCGGGTTGTCATAACTCTTTGACATCTGGCAAGCTCTACAAATGTTTGCAGCGGTTGTAGAATGAGGATGAGTCATCCAATGGAGCCATCATATTGTTGGGATGGAGAGGCTGGAAGCTCCTGGGGTCGGGTATTCTGAAAGTCCCGTGTTCGAACTTCATCCACCAACCAGAAGTGATCCGCTAAGCCTAGAATTAGTGCAAATAAATAAGCAAAAATGTTAATCTCCGAAAGTGCCATCTCCTCTTATAGAACCACATAGAAAATGCTTAATAAAAATACCTATCAGTATCATACAGATTATGAAAATACAAATATGCACTATGTCATATTTTTTAATTACCCTGAATCTGGTACACAAGTGTCTGATATGTTGAATATGTCACAATTCCACCAAATATCTCTGACAAAATGCAGTCACAGGGAAACAACAGAATAACTATTAGGCTTTCAGTTCAGATGGACCAAACACGACATATCGCTACTCAAAATATGTCAAATAACATCAGTAATGCCAACAGAACAGGCTGAAAATAATCTAAAAGTGTTAGATCAAAGGAGACAAGTTGTAAAAAATGATGCCAAACTACAACGCACTTGCCAAGCAGTATTTTTTCATGCCAAACCACTTTAAAAAAGGACAAATTTCTGGAATTTGGCATTAAAAATGTCAATCTGACAACCGTGGAAACCAGATGTGCTGTATTGCAAAAAGTGGCTAACCTTGTAACAACAATTTCAACAGTTTGCTAGCTCTCGATAAGTGTTCGCATTTGATGCTTCCCGGAAAAAGGCATGAAAATAACATGAAACATTAATAAAAAAAACTGGTTTCACTTTTGTGATATAATTGATTTATTTGTTAAGGCAAACTAACACTAAATATCTATTTCTAGTTTAGCCTATATCAACGAATTAAGCGGTTCTTGCTTCAAGTATGTCTGCCTACAGCTTTTTAAATGTTGTGTGTCTGATGTAGATGTAAATTATATCAGTAAAATCTATTCACAACTTCAAGAAAAGTATGAATACAAAGTGCTATACATAGGGGTCGGTAGCAACACTGAATTTTGACCAGCAGATTTGCTGTTGCCCTGCATTGCCGGCACAATACTTAAATTTCAACCATATAGCTTGTTGGTTTTTAACAGATCAAGCCGTTTACACCAAACTTTATGCTTTCACTTCGGGCACAGCGCCTAAGTTTCCCAAAAGAAGAAAATATCCTGTACCACTGACACGTAAACCCGAATAGAAATGGGCAATGGAACTTTTTACGAGTTATATATATATATATATTACCAAGCTCAACATTCACTTTTTTCAAGTAAAAGATGTGTCAGTCTATGCATCTTTTTTGCCGGAAGCGCTGCAAGCTTTTACAACTCCAATGCCTGCGAAAGGATGAGAACATTGTTGAAAAAAAATTCCATCGTTAAGTGTTAGCTTATTTTATCTTACATTTGTTGTGGTTAAATTTTCTCTTGGGGCATGGCCTGCAATTGCTTCTTAATGGCTTCACTCAATACTACAAAATCGCAGGTGCTTTGGCAATTAGGATGGGATATGAGTTGGGATTTATCGGACTGGGACGTGGTGGCAAGCATTTGTGTAACAAAATTTAATTAAACACTTTGGCATTTATGCTGATATTTTTAAAATATGAAAAAACAACCTGAAGCCCAAATCATAAGTGTTATGAAGGCAATGAGTGCATACGATTGTAAACTATGCTTTTTACTACTTCTGTGCCTCTAAGTCAGATGAAGCCGAAATATCTAGCAATGCAATTTAAACCATCAACGGAATTTCCATGTGGCAGATCCATTAGTCATAATAAAATAACATTAAGAACTGATCCTCCGATCCTTTCAGGTTCAACGCTGCACCTGACGGTGTGATGTTAACTGCACATTGCAAGAGAGGTGCAATTAAAGGGCCTTCAATCCAGAACGTAGTTCGTGGTAAAACCATTTGCTGTGTATGGAATATTTACCAGAAACGTTTTTTGGTGCTTTCAACTGGGGATTGGTTGGATCATCGCAAAGCATGGGTACAAGGTGCTGTATAATCGCTAGATCTTTCCTTCGCCCGCCAAGACGCCTTTGGTCTAGCCTGGAACGTTTGTACAGATTACTTCGCCATGCCACAAAGACAATTTATTGACGGTAGTGATCTGTGTGGCATTGTGCCAATGCCTTGTTTCGTGTTGTGATTATGTTAGTAGTGCCGATTCGAGCTGTCATGTA
>JGI24158J21664_10007180_pt1 | contig 14778 bp, 11 predicted proteins | sample Ectturendosymbi3_FD_21664 | JGI IMG/M metagenome (IMG submission 21664) | reverse complement strand
TCAGTCAGCATTTTTGACATAGATTTATAAAGACGTTATCCGTCATTTATAAAGACGTCATCCTGTTGTCTCCGACACTGCATGCTATTGCGGCCCCTCCTATGCCCCCCCCCATATATCTTCCTAATTTCGTTGCACTTGCAACTGCGACATTGCTTTTGCTTGTTTATGACAAATCCATTTCCTTGACAAACAGCAATGCATTGAAGTGAAAAACTGAAAGTGTAATTAGTCTTTGGCATGAAAGTGAAACCGTATTCTAGACATTTAATTTTTTTGTCTCTTAAAGCACTATGCAGGATGAGCCATATGCCCCTACCCATCTATATATATCTTAAACATCCGGTGCATCTGTGTGTTGTCCCTCATTTTCGCTGCGTAATTTTATACGACGCCATGTTCTGTGAGACATCATAGCAGAGGTTATTGTTCCAAATGCCGTGATAACAGCTGCCCTCAACTCATCATCAGAGTGATAACGTTGTTTAGACGCAACATCGTTCATGCATCCGAGTATGGATTTCTTGCAAGGGGGTGCTGAGGATACTTACGTATTTTTACATTTTATGTATTATATATTTTCTGAGAAACACAAGAAAACAATTACAATACATTATTATATTACTTGCATAACTAACTGTAGCATAGTAACATGTGGGTGGGTAGGGACTTATCAACTTCATAGCTGTTTTTTTTAAATGGTTTCTGTGGCTAAGCACTGTTTTTCTATTTTGCTGCATTTAAATGCGGCAACAATATATCTGAAAAGCAAGTCATTTTACCTAAAGTATTCCCTGTCTGCAGCACGCGCGAAGTTACGCGTGCAAGAAACACATACATAGAAGCCAGACTATGTTTGCTTGACAAAGAATTGTAAGTTATTGAAACACATAAGTGTCAATATGTTGAAAACTGACATTATTTGTGCTTCTTCGAACCAACTTGTTCAGAATAAGATAAAGTAAGTTTTTTCCTACACATAAAGATTTTATCACAGCAAGTGCACTGAAGTATTTCTAAGCACTTCGTCCAGAGCAATGATCTTGACATACCAGTTTAACCTAAAGCAGCAAAAGTGCATAAGCGTTTTTCGAATCTGTCGTACAATGACTGTTTCACACCTTAATGAGTGCATTTTTTTGCAGCTGGCAAAAACGGCTTCGGAAAGGTGAGTTTTTCCAGCTTTTGTGGGCGTAGTGCCATATACAGTATTAACATTTTTTTGCGTATGATAACAGTGAAAAGTTTAACACAACAAACCTCGGACTAATGATTGCGAAGGAGACAGTCTAAGACATCTTTGATGTTTGGACGTTACATTTTGATGTTACAAGTAATTTTTCAAAAATTAGCTTAAGCCTGGCTCTGTATAGTTTTCTCTTAGTGCAAATGCTACCTCAATTCACGCAAATTATAGATGCATGGAGGTCTGTGACTGAGTAGCCTCCTGGTACTCTCTTTGGTGATTCTCATTGCAGCAATTTTACGCAGGATCAACCTGGCACTGGCATCCGCGAACCAGCTAAGCTCATCGGCAAACAACCTTTCCGCTCCAGGATTTTTTCTAGATTTTTCCCAAGAAAAAGCGCTGTTAGACAAGCTAGATATCTTGGAAGGTAAGCCGCAGTTCCTTCAAAGCGTTCTTCANTCCTGTCGGTCTTAACTTTGCATTGCCCATTTTCCGATATGANATTTGTCGNACTTAGGCTCAAGCCGCCATCTTACGAACACACTGCATGCTCTGAGAATTTTTTTCAGGNAGTCTTAGGTTTGTCTCTTGTTCGCGCGTACGCACTTGCGGTGCAAGCTCGCATTGTGTTTCGATTGGCGTGCAAACACAATCGCTCATCTGGTGTCTTCCGCTCATTGAATTGCCAGCGGCAAAAGCGAGCTGATGCAGAATTTTTCTCTTTTGATTCTTTCCTCAACCTTCAGGTGGAAATATGCCTCATTGTAACTTCACGCTACACAAACGCTAAGCCAAGAACCACAAGTCATGACAAAATACAGATTACTTTACTTCAAGCTTGAATAATTGGCCAGATTTGTGCATAACACGTACAAAAAATCAAGTTTCCAACAATTACCAAACGCTTTAACTGTTCAAATATATAATGCACGATGCACCGTACCGTCGGCGCAGAAAGGTCATAAATTCTTTTCGCAGCGTGGGAAACACACGGAGCGTTACTGCTCAGCGAATGGGCGCTTTCACGACACACTAATGGACAACAGAAAATCGCGCGAGAACATTCGCTGTCTGCTTGTAATAAAAGACGCGTTTCAAACAGGTGCTCTGCGGGCGTTTTTGTGTCGCTAGATTTACCAAGCGATAGCTTGTGTATGCTAGAGAAATAGAATGTGCTGGATATTTTTATGTTGTCAATTTATTGATCTTGACCAGAGCGTTTCTGTGGGGCACCATTTTCATCCTTGTTCAAATTCAATGCATGAGGAAGACCTGTATTGTTTGTTTTGTAATGTATTAGACTCGCTACAATAAAAACTGTTGATTTTCTGAGGTTCTGCAAGGCATGCTTCATTGTACCTTAACAAAAACCGTCTTAACGTGACTCTAACCACCCGGTTTTACTTTCATTCAGCCCCACAGTCAACACGAACTTACTAAAAACTAAGAACTCCGCACAAGTATGGTTGTTCAAAATGCACTCGAGAATACAGTGCGTCACCTGCAAAGTGCGTTTCTGGCGTTACTGCAGCCTGATTTGAACGTGATCTGTAATGAGTTTAGCTTTTTGTGAAAGCTGTCTGTTTAGAACTTATTTGCTTCAAATGGCTTTGATACGAACGTTGGCCGTTTTCTTTTGATCTATTTATGAAAGAATTTGCTGTAAGACGCGGGACAATGTCGATGTACGGTATACTCTCGTTTGCTAATTTTTGAACCATTCTACCTCATTCAACTCTTTCGTTAGGTCAATAAAAAGCATGGAATGCGAATTTGAAGTCAGTACAAAATGCAACGAGTATTTTCGGAGTATAACTCGTTTTCTTCGGTTTCCACTTCGGTAACGCTAAATAAGAAAGAAAACACTTGATTTGCCACTTTGGACCTGCCAACCAAACTGACATTTCCTATCGTCGTCGCAGTGGCTTTACTTGACATTCTTACTCATCCTCTGTCCTTATTTGTTTGAATGATTAACTTGAACCTCAATGCGGATGTGGCAATGTCAGCTGTGACGCCATCTGAATGCTGGCCAATGTACACTTGATCTCAGATGTCTAACGCCAGTCGCCTAGGAAGTAGGGACAAAAGGTTTTGTTTATTTGCCATTCAACCCACGATCCAGTGTCAATGGCGCAGGGGTCATTGTGCAAACTTGCTTCCTCACCCAAGTACTTCAAGGTGGATTCTTCTAAGTCTAGGCTGATGTTTCGTGGATAAAAATCAAAATGTAACATTTCGATGCAGTTGAACTTCAAATCACTACTGTTTGTTCCAACGTGAAATTCTTAATAAAGAAAAACTACTTGCGCCACAGCCGTGAAACTGCCGGCCACTGATGACTGTGTTCTGTGCAAAGTACAGTGCGTTAACAGTTCAAAAAATGTGGTAGCGATCAGCGAAACTTCGATCATGGTGAATTGTTTGAGGAAGGTCTGTCATAAATTAAGCTGGCAAATACGTGGTTACATGTCAGCTGCGTAAAAGCGTTGTCAATTTGTGTTCTCTGTAGTATCACATCCTAGTTGAACATGCTAGTACGACAAAGGCGATTCCAACATTTTTTAAAACTATACGAAAAATGCCCAAGGTGTCGAAAAACTTCAATGAGCTTGAGTAATATTCTGAAGTACACTGAAGAAGTTCTTTCCTGTTTTGGTCAACATTCAGGCAACATCATGACCACAAGGTTCAGTTTGTTAACATTGAAATACTATAGATACCATACTATTACGTATGTTGTATCTATTGGTAGTACTGTTCTTCGAAGATTGTCTCATTCCGTTAAACATTTGCGGTTGGGTAAGATTTAGGACGCACGCGTTGCTATCTGTTATGTGGAAAACAAAAACGCGATTTGTTTACCATTGCATTTATTATTTGTTAGAGTTATTTATTTTATGTATTTGTTAATGTTCGTTTATTGCGGGCTATACGGGTAACACCAAATACCTGGCGTATAACAAACCGTTTTTGGAGCTGCAGCTACCTCCACTCAATAGAAACTGCAGAGCAACGGCGCGCTGCGTGCTGGAAGCGAGTGGGTCTCGATACTGCTGTAGTTCACATCCGTCTCTGGAGCTTAAGTCGCTGTTGCAACATATATTTAATCCCAGAACAGTACCAAAAGAACGAATGCATCAACGTAATTTTATGAACGTTCCTGGCGTCACAAACACATTGCGCTTGAACGCCACACTTATCTGTGAAACGTTTTTGGTTACAGGAAGTAGACGGGTCGTGTTAAAAAAAATAAGTGTTTTTCTGAACATGGTACTTCACTCTGTCGGTATGCCGAAAGATTTCTCTGACGTAAAAAAATGACCTGTTTCATCCTTCTGCACAATACTGGGAAGAATCGGCCCAGCAACCACACACTGTACCAGGTCAATAAATTGCTCGATTTTGCATTTTCTTGCATTGCGACATTACAAATAAACTGTAAATAAATAACTAACGCAGTGTTTAAGTCCATGCTAAGCTGCAACATTATGAACTTCATCCAGGTAACTGCCAATATCTCATTGCGCAAACAAACACAACGTGTCAGAGAATACCAAAGGTCAATGTGGGCGAGACGCTTTGTAATATTGGCTCTCCGACAATTCCGGGAGTAAATGTCTTTCCAGTGTAAATTTTATGTTTTGTACGGTTATTAAACTCATCGACTGTATGTAATTTCAATTAACCGCGTCTTGTGAGACTTATTTCCCTCTTGGCATGCATAATGTGGTCTGCCTCACGGCCCTGCCTTTGGCGTCATCACTTGCTGACACAAAACCCGGCAAAATCCCGCACGTGAGTCATGTTGAGATTCGGTATATGTTTGCCTCGCTTCGTTGCAGCTGCAGCGTTAGTTTTTGGGATAAGCTATACCCGTTATATCAGGATAAAAGAAAAGTATGCCTGAAAGATCGATATGGGTGGATTTTTATGGGGTTAATTGCTAGGCGTGTCGCCTTGTCCTATTAGTTGATATAGGATTATTGGTGTTTATCCAGAATTCATGAAGTTTCATCTCTGATGTTTTNTAGCTTGTCTGTAGTTGGCATATTTTGCAAGGTTTGGTAACCTAAACGTTGTGAAAGATACTGCATGCAGAAAGCGTTCTCAAGCAGTCATAGTAGTGCACCTGCTATATGCACCAGTTATTGTCATAGTCAATGGGGCGAACTGACCNAAAGTNTGTGGGCTGTAACGCCAAATGTTGCTTCACTGGTAATTGGCCATTTTGGTGGGCTGAAACATGTGNTGGATAGCTNGCCAAATTTAATAATTTGACGAGACCGTCACGCTTACAAAGAGCGTATTTCCGCTTATAAATTNAGTCGAAACGTCTGTTATTTATTGGACCAGNTATGAAAGGTGTTTTAACGAAATGATCGAATTTCCGATCCCAGTAAATACCTCTAAGTCAAATGTATGTGAGCAAAGTCTTCCTGTAATGTTTATTTACCTTCTATTATGCCCTGAATTTTTATCTCTTCAATTCAGTAAAATCAGAAGGAAAATATGGTTGTTTACAAAGAAACCTGAGAAATCAAGCAAACTCGTCTTTTGGTAGCATAAAATAAAACCATGCACTTAAAAAGTATGCAAACAGATAGGTGCTGTGTTGTTGAAATCATATATAATCTGCTTATAGATGAAAAGTGTGAGGGCGAGTAGCGCGCTATCAGATGCGGATTAGACCCTTGACACTAAAAAGTGGAACCAGAGAAAAAAATGTGTATACTGTTAGTGGGATACTTCGTGCGAAAAGAGATGGCAGGGAGTTATCTTAAACTTTCTTCTCAACCGTGACGCTGATCAACTGTTCTTTTTTGCAGCTCCAGCTGGGCCGCGCATTTGCGATGAACTTTGCACACAGTCCCATGACAAAGTCAACATTCAGTGGCGATCGACCGACCATCGACATGTTGACTCGTACGAGCTCCAGTACGCGATCGACGATCGAAATTGCGTGTCTGAGTCCTCTCCGGATGGATGGATGGTAATTGCTGGTTGCGTGTTATCATGTTTCATTTCATTTTTTTCAGTGTGTGAAACTTTCCGACAGGGAACTTCATATTGACTTCATTATCTGCTTGCATTGTGCCTTCTGCCATACATGGAGAAACATGGGCTCTTTGAATTTACTAGCGCGTGAAAGAAACTCGTTCTGTGTAACTCACTGACTTTGAATGCCGATCGACGAAATGTAATTTTAAGAAAATACACGTTTTTTCGTCCTTTTTGTTTCGTGACAACGAAGGCCACAAACAAACAACTTCGCACTTGAGCTACTGTTCAGTAGTGCTTATAGACGATAGGTGGCGTGCGTACGCGTAAAAGTGCATTTGCCCATGATTGAAATTTAGCGCGTACGCTGTAGACTAGAGTTTTGTGTGTGTTTGCTGATGAGTGATGAGGCGCGGACGATTGGCAACAGAGCTTAATTGCCAATTTTGGACGTTTCAGATTGTGCCCAACATAAAGGAGTGCAACTACACAGTTCACGGACTTCAGACCGGGACGCGCTACATATTTGCNGTGAAAGCAATGAACAAAGCGGGATCCACCAGAAGCGAATTTATCAACATCAAAACTCTTGGTGAGGCGACATGCCTGACTGCTTGTAGTTTGACGTTGGCAGCCACTGAACTTCCCATCATGTCTGGTCGCCGCGGGTTTGGCAGCTTTCGCGTCTGCGTCCAAGCAAGTCTTTCAATAGCTCGCGGTGCGTTCCCGACAGAGATCGCAGCCTCAACGCTTCACCGCTCACTTCAGTCTTGCCAGCCTTGCTTGTGATTCGACGCTGTGCGCTGACTAGCAAATAGAGGCAAAATTTTTTGCGGTTTCGGTAATCTCATTCTGAGGCTGAAGGTGGAGAGATTGCTGGTAGTACACTGCTGCTTCGTGTTCGTTCAGGTGTGCCGTTCGCGTTCGACTCTTACTCGATACACAAGAAGCTGAGATTGGCGAATCACGGCTACACGGTGACCCGCGAGGAAAGTGGGAAAAAAGCCAAAGACCATTACTTGGTTTCGTCCAGTTCTACTTCAGCACTCTGCGGCGTTACAGGCAACGTTGTCATTGAAGGTGGACGCCATTACTGGGAGGTAAAATTACGGTGCTACGGTCTAAGGCAGGGGTTCCCAACCTTTCTCTTACCATGTACCCCTTCAGCATTCCGAAAGATGAGCATGTACCCCTTCAGCATTTTGACAGATGCACATGTACCCCTAAAATATCCTGTGATAATACATTTATCATGATTATTCAGAGATATATTTAACAATAAGCATATAATGATTTTTGAAAAGAATATCCACTAACGTGTGTAAATATTTTGAAATAAAATATATGCAAATATATTTTGCTCATCTGTTGATAACCTTAAATGCACCTCTTCGGATAGACAAAGGTACCCCTGGGGGTACATGTACCCCAGGTTGGGAACCCCTGGTCTAAGGCACAGTCTTAAAGCCATAAAGCAACTAGGGAAGGCAGTTTTTTTACTGCAACTTGCCAGTGTGTTTCCGAAGACACCCTTGTTTTCCTGAGCATTTTCGGGAACTGCTAAGGTGGTCTTATCTCTAGACTTTTTGCGTGTGTTTTGACAACGACAAGGACCGTTTTCAATTTGTTCTGAGGCTTGATCTTGGCCGCAGGTGTTTCGTGGTCTTGAAGTTTTTTCTTATCACCTTAAATGTCAAACCAAAAAGTGGGTTTTCGCAATTAAGTTGAAACTCAACGTTGCGAACCAACTGCTAAGAAATTGTTAGTGGTTTCAATCGTGGTCTCGAACCTTAGAACATTCGTTATCCCAGTTTTCGTATTTATCGTCTTTTTGTTCAGTTTTTGGTTTTGGCTTCGTAAGATTCAAATAATTTTCATTGTACAGTGTATATGAATTAGGACTGTTGGTCTGAAAATCTGTTGTTAATCATCACGGCACTTGAAAGCCTATAATGTAATACTGTAATGACTTTTCCTTTTCCAAATCTTCTTGGAAAAGAGTTGGAAAAGCTATTGCGCTCGGCTTCTTATGCACAGAGTGCATGATAATCTGAACAACAACATAATCAAAATAAGCAATAGTCAGGCAGCGCCATTCTTCACCCCCTCACTTGTTTGCACTGCAATCTGAAAAACGTTTCTGAAAAGATCTGTGATAAGAGAGCTTTATGCCGTCCCATGGCTAAGTAGCAGATCTGTTGTCGAAGATCATACCTTGCATATAATCACGAAATACAAATTAACTGTTTTGTGAGTATCTTAAGGGTATCATTGACTTCCAGGGAAACGAAGAAATGTGACGCACGACGCCATATTTAGCGCCATATGTCAACTTTCTTCGGACATCGCTGCGTTAATCTGTTGTGCGAAGTGCAATTTTCGACCTTCAACAAGTGTGTGCTTCACGCAGGTGGTAGTTTGTCAGAGTACGTCGTTTACGATGGGAGTGGTTTATGCAAACGTCGCACGATTTGACTGGATCGGCAAAAACAACGCTTCTTGGTGCCTATGCAGGTAAATTACTTCATATATCTTTTTGTGCTCATTCTTCATGCTGACTTGTTGATACTGCCGTTTCTAAAACATTCCTTTGCCAGTAGATTCAGAAGGCGTTGAACACAAACGTTTTCTAAACTGTATCGTCAAGGTTGCTGTTACTGTGTGCATCCTACGTGAAATAATTTCGGAACGTTTCAGAAGCGGAACTCAAAAGTTAGCCGTGCAGTTTTCGCATCACATTATGTCAGAGATCTCAGACTTAATTGCTTTGAGGCCAAATGAGGACCTACGAAGTAACCCGAGGGCCGCATTATGACGCTGACGCAACAATGGTGGTACTTGCACCTTACTAGAAACAGCTTTTTCATCTTGTTTCCTGCAAAAGGTATCATGAGTTCAAATCATTTCTATCTGTCTCTACGTTCTCTTAAAAGGAACTTGCTCACTCACTAGCCGAGAACTTTTCAACACAGGTGAATAAACTAAATAACATAAATGTTCATTATATGAAAATTCCCAAAAACGTCGCAGGCCACGTGTTTGAGACCCCTGCATTATATGNACATTCACTTCTTACNCGCTGGGAGAGACTCCGCACCTAGCACTAATTCTCACCAAGTTGGTCTTTATACTGCATCTTATCTATTGTTAGCTCAAATCGGTAACTCTGCGATTGACAACCTAACATTTCCTCACGCACCCTTGGGGAGCGAACATCCTTCGTTGGAAAACTCTTGAGGTCTAAACTATAGCGACCGCTTGCCTGGGTCAATGCATAGCGAAAAAAATATTAAGACGTAATGAGGTATGTGTAACACAACGATCAAGTTTAACAATCTGAGCAATTTGCATCCATTTATGGACGATAATATTTAGCCAAAGCCAAGACAGAATTTATTCGGATGTCCCAATGCAGACTATGTAATGTCGCACAGTATACCTTCACCAGTTCATACCAGTGCTTCGCAATCAGTTTGCCAACAATACATTTCACTATGAATCCAGACTCTTAGTGCCAGAATCGATAAGACATTTATAGGGGATTTTACGTCATTAGCGTGTTATCACATCCCCAACTTTATTGTTTACCGTGCGATGGCCAAGCACCCCCATAGTTTTTTTGCAAAAAATGGCGAAGAAGCAGGTTGCAGTGTGATATCAACACTCAAGCGCATTACAAGAGAAGTACAGTATCACATTTAATTGAAAAAAATGATCGATTTACTGAATCGTTAACGCAAGCTCGTGTGTCCAGCCACCTCAACCAAACCTTCATTTTCCGTGACCACGTAGCATAAACGGTTGTGTCCCTTACTGCAGATACCACGCACACTTCTTAGAATGAGTGTATATTCGCAGGTCGAACCAAGAATGGATAGTCCGACATGATGGCAAAGAAAAGCCTGTGGTTATGCCTAGTATTTTGCCCAAGAAAGTGGGTAAGTTGGCAAAATCTTTTGTGGTCATAAAGATGGTTTTCCCATGCTTAAATGCGGAAGTATTGTTTTGCTGTAGATAGTGCTTTGTTTTTACATTGCGTGCTTCACGGTCTTTCAACGCTGTGTTAAAATTAACAGTCGTTCGTCATTTGGAAAAAGTTGGTATTTCAGCAGTTTGTGATAAAACTTGGAGCAATTAGTCACATTTCTGTACCTTTCAATCAAATCTTCAAAATGTTGTCATGTAGAGTGTATAACTCTGTGGTGTGTAATTTTGCAAAGTACAAGTACTATTTCGACCAAGTACGTGCAGCGCAGCGGCGAATATTCCAGTTTAAATCTTTTACTATGTTTTTGTCACTACTTTAACTTTGAAAACATTCTTAGGTTGCAAGACTTATTTTACGCTCATATATTGCAAGTTCTGTGAAACGGAAATGATTTCTAAGGTGTTACGCTTTGTTGGAAAGAGTAAATGTGTCTATTTTTGACTTCGAATACCGATGCTTTACGATAGAGCAACTTCGACCCAATTTTTCAGGTGTTTTGCTCGATTTTGATTCTGGGATGCTGTCATTTTACGATGGAGCCAGTGGTAAACATCTTCACACATTCCATGTCGGCTGCTTCAAACGCCCGTTGAAACCAGCATTTGCGATAGGAAACAAATCCTTGACAATAAACACGGGGATTACTGTTCCTGACCACTTGCAGCTGCCTGAACGTACTTGTTAACAGCCGTTAAGCGATCGCAGAACCGTTAAAAGAACAGGAAAATGGTCGAACGAACAGGCCATCTTGATGCTATTCCTGTATATGTACTACTGAACATGCCAATTGCCTGGAATCCCTCTTACCATATCATAGCGCAGACTTCTACTTCATGTCATTGTTGCGGTCAAGAAGGCAGCATGAACAAGAGTGGGTGAGAAAAACGTTTCTAAGCTTGCAATTGAAGTTTTCATTTATGGCAAGGTGGCAACGACCTGTGCTTTTAATTTGAAGCTGACATTTTGCCTGTCACCCAACATTACCTGAATTGGCAAAGCAGCTTTTCAAACGTATAATTTCCATGAATATCGTGTGCTACATCTCGGTACATGATTTCTTTAAACTTGCCCATAGCTTCAAGAGTTACGAAACTTCATTGGTTTCGAGGGACTGCCAGAGACAGAAACGTTGTGTAGATTTTCGTGTGCTAGCCCCGAGCACAGTTCATTCAAGTACATACGTAGACAAAAAATAATCGTTAGGTTAGTGGTTTTTCTGGCGATTGTCATTGGCCATTTAGTGACCGTCAGTTGTATAGTTGCTTATTGCTTTGTTGTACACCTAGTTCTTTCTTTTTCAACAAGCCCTATACTGCTCCGACACTGTAAGCTGGCCTTGCTTGTGTTCGGCTGGATTTTTAAACATGTTGCTGTGCTTGTATGCTTGCGCCCAACGGTATGTCACCTTTTTAAATGCACTTGCGACAGTACAGAAAAAGCACTTATACAGCTTCTGTGGTTGTGATGATATCGTACGGCCACCGGTTTATGAACAGCGCTCATTTATCGTGCTTGAGTGGTGTGGCAGTTTTTGCTCAACTTTGCTTGTAAGCGTTGGGTTGTCATCAGCTGCTTTGATGATCTGTTGTTCAGGCTTGAGCTCGTGTTCCAACCCAATACATACTGTACGTTCAACTGCATGGTGTTTTTCTGCATAGGAGTTGTACTTCAGAAAGGAACTCGGCATGAATTTTGTGAAAAGTTAGGCAGTTTTAATTTCAAAGTTCAAACTAACGATATTCAGAGTTTAACCGTATGCTCACGACAATCAAATCCTTAGGTTTTCTGTATGCTCTCGAGGAATCAGCCAACTGGGCTCTGCTTTCATCTTTTTGCGATGGTTCAAACCTGCACATATCTGTATCAAGTAACTACTTTCCACATGTGAGACAAGCAAGGAATCTGTCTGCAAATGTTTAATAGGAAATCGATTTCACTTGACACTACGCATCGTCAGTCCATGAATCTTACTCAAATAAATAGAATTTGAGTAAGTTTCTGTTATAGGTGAGACTAACACAATTTTTATGTGAACCAACGCGTGTCAAAAAAAGAAAGGGGGTTAAATTGGGTAGTGCCTGTCCCTGCTTCGTAAAACAAGGGATTTCTTGAGCAGAGTTAGTCGTTATATCACCATGTTTCAAATCAGCGTGTAAGAAAACTAACAATTCGACCATAACAAGAACAAATTCAAATCGTTAAGTTATGAAATACGCTAAACAATTATTGTGTGAAGCATAGCAAATCTTGATTTCATTCTGTATATACCACTACGCTTAATGTGTAAAGTTGTACTTTTATGAATTGGCGAGATTAATTTCTAAAAAATGTTCGGTATTTCTAGAAAATAAAAGAAGCATTCATTTTGTATAAGATACGTTGACAATTCGCTTGTTTATAGTTCGCCATGGGCGTCCGCAAAAACGGGCATTTTCCCCCCCGGAAACTAAAAAACCTGAAGTCATCAACTTAATTCCGATTGATTGATTTAATTCTTGCAATGACAGTTTTCTTGCTGATAGGACGCTCCACTCACATTGCACACGGGCCAGGTTCACTGTTCTGGTGTAATGCAATGATGAGCTTGTGTCCGCTCCTTTCCCGGCAAAAGTACGTTGGGAAGCTTGCGTGCGGACTATTCTACTCTTGGTCTTTACTCCTTGTGTAATAATAACATGCCAAGACGTTTTGCCACATGCGACTGTTGAACGCAGACATCTTGGCAGGTATGTGCAACGAGACAGTGACTGCTGAGTGCTGATAGGCGGATAGCGGTAAGGCACTTAGTTTCATGAAAAGAAGCTGTGTGAAAAAAAGCTTGAGTAAACCCGTAGCAAATGTTCCACAAGTTTGAAAAGTCCATTGTTAGTGTGGGACTGTGGATGTGGTCAATGTAACTGAGTGAACAACCTAATCAAACAACGCTTATGCAGGCTTCTTTTCACACAGTACATAAAACTATGTGCCTTGTTAGAATACGTCCAGGCAGGGGCGGGTACAGCCAGTGAGTTTAGGGGGGCGATTTCAGTAATATTTGGCAGTCAAGTTTCATAACGGCTTCGCTGTGGTAAGAGAGATGAGGTATACTTCACAACACTTCTGTGACAAAACAATCGACGAAAAAATGGCCTTATATCGTGAATGTTGTTTTCTGAATTGTACAAAGTTATGGTGAAAAAAGTTACTTTCGTAGGTTTTAGGGGGGCGAACACGCCCCCTGGATCCGCCCCTGCGTCCAGGCAAGCTTATGGGAATACGCATTAATCCTTAGTTTTGCGAAGAGTGAAACCATGGCTTCAATCGACAGTTTCAGATGAACGCTTGCCCGATTTATGTATGATGAGCGTTCACCGTGAAAGCTCAGCAAAGACAAACAAGGTTTTATTGAAAAGGTGCTTGATCGTTTTGGACGAGATATCAAATGCTTAGACCTCTTCGTTTCAAGTAGCGCTGACAAGTCTTGCTAGGTAAAATAAAGTCCTGATTTGTGGTTTCGTTAACGACGATGGCAATGCTTCATTGAAAAGAAGTAACCTGTTTGGAAAATCTGCAGATAGCCTATTGTGTAAATTATCGTAATACACCTGGCTACTGATCCCAACGAAGCGCATTATTGTACCTGTTGCTGCAACTGCAACATGGGCGTTGGAAGGATATTTACCAGGAGAGGTCAATTGTGGGTTTTTCCAGGGTTAGCCAAAAAGATTTTTCAAGAAAGGACCAAAAGTGATGAAATTTCATTCTACCCACTCGAAATCAAAAAATCAACCTCTTTTGCTAAATATTTAATAGGAAAATGTCGTATTTCAAAATCAAGGGGGATCTTGACCCCTCCCTTCCCCCCTTTCCCATGAACATAGGGCATTATCTTTGGGACGTAGAAAGGGTAAAGCGTTTAGTTAAATGTCCATTTGCATTGCATCGTCAGCAATTTGAGAAAGATAAGCAAAGTGTCGATGTTGCCACCCCTGGAAAAATTTCTGCGGACGCCCATGTACTTCGCAACACTAAAAACATAACCAGAGTCTTGAAATAAAGAAAGTTAAGAAGCATGTTTGTACATATACGGCTGCTGTCAATAATGCTGACTCCGTCGAATCATTTTACTACCAACAAACAGCTGATTGGAAGTGCATGATGAATTTTGTGAAAGTGCTCCTTGTAATTTCACCAGTGGCGTTTACATTAGATTCTTCTGTAAATCATGCCTTCGATGAAAGTAGGCCAGTATTCTGTGAAGCTCAACTGTTATTATAACTGATGTGAGGAATTACTCCAACAAGCTTTTTAATCAAGTTTTTTTCTTCGTCTCTCCTTTGTCGTTTTCATTTCCCGCTTTCTGCGTTTGTGATTGACTCTGAAAACAAAATAAGCATAAAATATTACCAGGCAGCAAAACTTGGCTCCCATCAAAAACTCTTTCAAATTTCAAATTGCAAACATTTTGCCAAACACTAAAAGCATTTTCGATTTCACTCAATGTTTTTTCTTTTCTAAGCGAAGAGTAATTTTGAAAGTCATAAGTCAAAACTTTTTGCTTCCAAGGGGTGCAATACTTTTTATCTCCAATGTTATCAGGCATAGCACAATACATTTAATA
>JGI24158J21664_10007178_pt1 | contig 14779 bp, 9 predicted proteins | sample Ectturendosymbi3_FD_21664 | JGI IMG/M metagenome (IMG submission 21664) | reverse complement strand
GCGCGTGTCTCGCTTTTCTGTCAATCAATCATTTGCCACTCGATCTGCAGACGATTTTAAACCGGCATCTGTCGATCGAAGTCAAGAAGGTCATGTTGAGGTCGCTGATAACAATGAGGTGACGATCACTTTGCCGCAACAGCAAGGCTCCAAGGGCGTTGTGTACAAGGGCCCGAAAAAGCCCGCCGTGAAGGAATGCGTCCTCATCTACGATCCCCAGACTCGTTCGCTGGTGTTGGAAAGGATCACGTCTCAAATCCAAGTTAAGCAGACCAGGTACAAACAGTTACTATCGAAGCAGTGTATTTAGAAATTGCTGAGATCATTCACTAAGCAAAAGCTTGCCATGTAACGCTTAGTTGAAAAGTTAAATGATCTATTTGCGCAAATTTAGTGGCATAAGCCTTGAACTTGCTATACTGGGAATTGCCCAACGGTAATGCACTATTCACGGTGTGCGGTTTCTTGTTCATGTAAGATACGAACATGGAGCGAAACTTGTGAGCACCCGCAGGGGGTAACTTGGGCAGGGCAGCACCAAGCGCTTTCCGAAACTACCAATCGGAAGCTCTACTTTGAAATAAAGCAAACGGTAATCGTATTGAAAGAAATTTGACTTACAAGCACCTTGGTGTAATTTATAGATAAAAAAGCTTACTTGGAAAGAGCATTGTAAACAGTTGTGTTGTACTATGTCCAAATATGTTGGTGTAATGTATGAAATTAAACATTATGTTAATAACCAGGCATTACGTATGTTGTATCACAGCTTAATGAACTCACGAGTAGAGTATGGGATTATTGCCTGGGGAAGAGCAGCTTCATGTCATCTACAGCCAATATCTACTATTTTTAATTGGGCCATGAGATAAACACAAATGAAGTTGTGACACGTAAACACAAATGAAGTTGTGACACGTAAAGTTACTACCATTTTAAAATGCAGAAAATTCTCCAACTAGATATCTTGAACTGAGCAAATTCATGTACAAATATACCAACTCTCAAATACCGGATACATTTAATAATTAAACTCATTGCAGATGTTCAGACGTATGATACGAGACAAACTAAAACTCAACAATTTGCTTTACCAAAAGCACGTTCTAACTCAGCCGCTGAAATGATAAAGTTCCGTGCAATAGAAATCTGATCAAAAACTCGTTTAGAAATAAAAATATACCGTGTTTGGCACTTTTTTCAGCGGACTATTAAAAAGCGTGTATTACTTGGGTACTAGAAACATATTTTGTATTCTTTTCATGGCNGTATACAATACAATTAGGCGTCGTTTATCCGAATTCCAAAAAATCGCTATCCGACACGAAAGTGGTAGGAACGGATTTTTCCCAATGCATTTTTCACCCCTTTAATTCGGAAACCTCGCTGTCCGACTCCGACACTGAAGTTTAGGAACGGGTATGTGAAAGAAATAGAAAAAAAAACGTTAAACCGGATTACGCCAACTGTTATTTAGTTGTTTATTAAATCACAACGGAAGTGTGAAAGTGAGTTTTCTACACACAGTGAATGTGACAGTGACAAAACTTGCAGGACGTAGTTAGGTCTCTTGTACAGTTTTTTCGTCGAGTTTAATCTCATTCTGAATGCATGCTAGCTTCCGTATATCGATCGGATCTGCTGATATAATAAAAAAAACTATGAGTGTTTAATTTAGTCATGTTCCACGTACGGTCTACATATTTGCTTAAGTTAACAGTTCGTCTAAGTCTACAGTTTTCTTCTGTTCTTCTTTGAGCGTCCGCTTAGGCGAGTTCTACTGCAACATCGTCACCTTTGTTTACATTGTTAGCGTTTGCTCTGAAAGAATTCCGCCCTTTATACTTTCGATTCCGATCATCCGGATACCTCGCTAAACCCACGTTATTTGACGAAACCAAGTAGTCCGGATGAACCAGGTCTGACTGTATAAACCAGGTGCATTATTTAACCATTTTAGCGCTGTTTCTATGAAAACAGTCGAATCGTGAAGTATCGCTGTTATTCAGTGTGGTTTCTGTTGCGTTCACTAAAATTGGATGCCTCTAGTCTCCAAGTGCTAAGCGAATAACGTGTCTACCGAACTGCAAACGAATTTCCGTTCTCCTGCATGACTCATGGCATCGACTGAGAATTCTTTTCGGTGATAAATGTTAGGACGCCTTGTTCTCAACCTGCTCAAATTTGCATGACACCATTGCAGTGCTGAACTTTAAACGTTGACACATTTCCTCTCTAGCTTTCACCAATATTTTTAAATATGTGAAAACAGCAAGTGTTCAGTGTGACAACGTTTAACCAATTTCTTACGGTGGCTTGACCTTGTTGCAAAGCATTTTGCTTAAATAAAGTTGCTCGCTTGGTTTTTTACTCGGCGATGGATTTTCATTTTTTAATGAATCCAGGTCAACATCGGACAATGCGAANCTTCCAACGACGCTGCCNTCGGCCAAAGTGCCAAAGATGTCGACAAACAGAAAAGCGCATCCAGTCAAAGCACGCAAAGCGCCGGGAGAGTCGAAAAAACTTGAAAAAATGCTCGTAAGTATTTTATGTCGGGCTGGCAAAAGTATCAAATCGTTCTCAGTCTTCACTTATGTTAGAATTTATCCGCTCAGGCTAAAGATATTAGTCAGACCAGCTGCTATGAAAAGTCCACGGTTTTGCGATTTCGCCGAACGTGAGCAAAGTAAGTTGTTCATTCTGCTTCAGAATGTTGCTTGCGACGAAGTAGGCACTTGTTGGTCCCGGTTCCTCAACCACTCCGCGCTGACTTGTATCGTGTGTGACGATGCAGGTTAGATTCGTGAAGATGTTTAAATGGATGGAGGAGGGCACGAAACCAACTCACTTTTGCAGAGAAGTAAATTGGGACACTTGAAACGAGGTCATATCGGGACACTTAAAACGAGGTCATACGTTTCAGGAAATTTAATGAACGAAAAAAAGGGAAAAAAATATTTTTCATGTCCGGAGAACCGGCTGCAATGTTAAAGAGGTCTCATGCTGTTAAGTTTGCCACACTCCAAAAGGTAAAGAGCTAAAACTAGCGAGTAGTTCAAAACAAAATAAGGTTTGTGATGTGTGCTCGAGGCTTCAGTGTGGTAGGACGGAGTCGCATGTTGGCGACAAGCCAACGAAAGATGGCAGTCACGCTTGTTGCTTTTTGCGTTGGACACAAACCACTAGCAGAAATCCAATCAAGCCGAAGTGCACCTATTGCTTTCGTGAAATGTTGCAAGGGTAATAGTAGCAACCAGTTGCTCCTGGGTCATTTTTGTAGGCCTTTCAGGATGGTTGTCAAGCTGGTGAGGGCTAATGACTCGGATAAGAGCCTCTTAAAATCCATTAACCTAACCTACTCTCTCACAAAAAGGAGTGAGCTTGCATTTGGGTCTCCTGCCCTCAAAGATCGCTCCGTAGTAACGGGCCTGAATGTCCTATGTGTGCACTGTGCAGTGGTCTCTATTCAGCGATGCGGGTCCCTTGGCTTGTTCGAAGGTTGGACAAATTCATTTGTAGGAACCTAAGTTGAGGCCATGCAATGCAAATCTCACTTTCGTTGTACTGAGTTGTCACTTTGCCGTAGTTTCATGTCGCATAACATCATGTGACACTTGTGGTGACGTGTGCGATGTCTTCGTTGCGTGCATCGCGGCATATGTTTGCCTATGAGCCATCAATACGATCGACCGAGTTGCTTTCAAAGTACCAACGCTCGGGTGCGGTGGCCTCTAGAGTTTACAAATCCTCTGAAGAAGCTGCTAAACGCAGAATAGTTCGTTGACTGTTTTTACGTTTTGCTCCAACAGTGAAGCTCAACTCGACTGTTTGAACGTGTGATCTCCATGCACGGGACTACAAAACTTTATTTGCTTGGCTGTTTTTCATTGTCAGGAAAAGCAATTGCAAGAACCAAAAGAATCAGACATTCCGTCTGGTCCCAGGCTTTCCGACCCTCCGGAATCGACTGCTAATGGTAAGCTGTGTACTGCACGTTATGCAGATGCACGGTGAAATCACTTGCCATACTGGTTGCGTGGTTTGTTATTTTTCAGCAACTTTGTTGATCTCTGAAACGTTGCAGGACATGTGTCGATTGCTAAATGTTGCGGTTTCTGTGCAGTCCCGTCGCCACGGGAAAGCTTTGGTGGGCTAACCCCTCCCAAACAAAGCTTGAAGGCCCCCCAAATTGGAATATGAAACTCTATAAGTTGGTGGAATTTTTGTTAAATTTGAATGTCAAGCCCCCGCTGCACGAACGTAAAGCCCCCCTATTGACGACGTCCTGGCGACGGTTCTGTTTCCGTGTGAGTTGAAAGAAATGTTCGTGATTCGCAAAAGTACGACTTAAGTTTCGTGTCGCGTTCATTCCATCTAAATGATAACCTGTTGGTCTGTCAACGTAATTAAAGCTAAGTTTCATTATTCTGCTATGCACTTAGTGTATCGTTGCGATTTCTAAACTAATTACATAATTAACTGTCGTGAAATTGAGCTTAGTTTGCTCTCTTGCAATTCTACAAATCTCTTTGCCCACGCACTTCCGCTGCTCGACTGAAACATACACAAAATCAAACCATTTGCCACGAACAGTGGCGTAGCGAGGCTAAGTGCCGCCCGGGGCCGACCATAAAAGTGCCGCCCTTTCCAACCCTCAAATGTGCTTACAAGAATTTTAAAATAAAGAAGATCATGTTTCATGTATACTAAAGACAAAAGGAATAATAAAGCATCTTAAAAATCACAATCAAACAACAGAAACGTTTTTTGTAATGAAACATCGAAGCGCAACATTTTTTGCTGCGACATAACAAATTAACTTCACTTCGTGCGCCATGAAAATTAAAAAAGATAATGTTGAAGGCGGATTACCTCGGTAACTGCAAACGAAAATCGTTATGATAACAAAACAATAAATGTTGGTAATGACATAAAACCTGCCTCAAGTTGCTTCCGCCCTGAACGAATTGTAGCTGTTAGCTAAACCAAATGTTGGAAAACTTTTTGCGCTTGTATTGCGTGATGCGGTTAAAAAACTTCTATTTGTGAGTGATATAGGTTTAAATCGTAACTTTTCTTTCTTTGATACGAGCAAATTCACTGATCACATTAGTGAAGTCAATCTTTTCAGCCACATCCCTGTCAATCGACAAGAGCGAGAGATCGGAAAGTCACTCCTGTGACATGGTTAATCTGAGATACAGTTTGGTTAGTTTCAGTTCAGAGAAACTTCTTTCTGCTGTTGCTGCTGATATCGTCAGAGTCAAAAAAAGGCGAAATGCAATAATTAGGTTTGGCACTACCTCCTGTAGTTGCCATTGACATATCCATTTCAGCCATTCAATTCCTGGCGCCTTTCTAATATCACATTCAACATCCAATTCAGAAGCTGCTTTAACAAAATCACTGAGTCGCAGAACTTCATATCGAAGTTTTTCTAAATTCAAGTCGCTAGTGTATGCCTGATTTAATGGCTCATACTTGTTTATCAACTTTTCTTCAGTATCCTCTAAAAGAGATTTTGGAGATAAACCAGCGAAAATAGTGTGCATATGGAGTGCGGCATCAAACCGCGCGTCCTGCTCAACCACCAATTTGTCATAGCATGCGTAAAGATCCTTTTGTAAGTCTTCTTGTGCTGTCAGTGAAGCATTCGCCGCTTCTTCTCCTGGCAGTTTTTCCTCTCTCCGAACCCGGCGTTGAATTTCAACCCCAAGTTCTTCACCAGTCTTCTTACTTTCCCTCAATGCATCTGCAACTATTCTTTCCCTACTTCGATTAAAAAAATATTTTGTCGCAACTACAGTATACTGGACAGGCAAACATCCAACGCCAATCCAGACGTTTGCAGTTGCTTTTGTAAGGTATTAATTTCTTTTAGAACCTCTTCCCAAAAGTACAGATGACAAAAAAATATCAAAACGTAGAAGAGAATTTAGAACTAATTCAGCTTCTCCTCGGGTTTGAACATTTTCAGAAGTTGAAGTCAGCTCTTCAAGTGCTTTTATCACAAGTAGAAAACCTGTTTTTAAAAAACAGCCTCATACCTTGAACTCCAGCGAGTGGTCACCAGACGCTTCACTGTAATATTCGTGTGCGAAGTTAAAACTTCCCAACGGTGTGTTGAACACGAAAAAAAACAAACAACTTTTCCATAACAGCAAAGAAGATAATGGCACTTGTGCTTGCACTTGACGCATGAACCCCACATAAATTCAAACTGTGATTTGAACAGGGAATAAAATTTGCTTTTCCATTTATATTTCGCAAAAGACGTTGAACACCACCGTGAACTCCAGCCATGGCAGCAGCATTATCGAACCCGATACGTTTGCAATTAGCAAATTCCAGCTTTTCTTCTAATTTACCCAATAAAGTTTTTTTAATATCGCTGGCTGTTTTCCCAAGTAACGGCAAAAATCCCAGAAAAGATTCTCGAACCTTCACCACTTCATCTTCAGTGGCTACAAAGCGGCAAATTAAGCTTATTTGGTCTACATGGGAAACGTCAGGTGTACCATCTAAAATGACAGCGAAGTAGTTGGCGGCATGAATTTGGTTCAAGACGCTATCCTTCACATGTTTACCCAACAAACCAGTTAATTCGTTCTGAATTTGTGGAGACAGATAGTTCCGATTATTCTTGCATTCCTTTGTGTAATGTTTTCCAAGAACAGGATCACACTTACTGAGGAGCTCAACAAGCTCTAAAAAATTCCCCCTGTTTGTAGAAGTAACATCCTCTCGATGACATCTGAAAGGCAGGTTTTGTTTTGCGAGAAAGGTTACGACATCCAATAACCGTATTAAAAACATTTCTCCAGGTCTGCGTTTCTGTGTCTATTTGCTGCTGGATTTCACGATCAAGAGTCTTCCCTTTGCTCAATGCCATCTCTAATTTCTTCCACTCTGTAAACGCCCTTATGTGCTCAGGAGGAGAATTTTCTTGATTGGAAATTTTTGGATTCAGTTTCCAGAATTTGTTGAAGCCAGGTTTCTTCGACAGGTTTGATTTGCGCTGATTTTCGTTCAAAAAAAGACGACAACAGAAGCAGTACAACGACTCATTTGCTTTTGAGTAAAGTAACCATGATCTCAACACTCTCTCATGACTGCTTCCTACGTTCACAGTTTAATAGAACCAATGTTGTAATAGGGTCCTCAAGTTGGATTGTTGCCCTGATTTTACAGTTGGACTGAACGGGCCATCTTTGTTTTGGGATTTTTTGGGCCCGACTTTTACTAAATCGATGAGCAATTGGTTAGAACAGTGCTCGGGTCAGTGGGCAACATCATCGAAGACATTCTCAGCTGCTGCCTTGCTTGCAATTTCAACATGCTCACTAAGTACCGCATTTTTTTTCATTACCTTCACTAGCTGAACTCTCTTTCACAGGTAAAGTCATCTTCTCGATTTCGGAAACTGTATTTTCCTCCATTCTCACAGGATCCTCATCGCGTTTCTCTTCCCTAGCTGCATTGTCTCTGCCATTTCGATTTTTATTCTTGGTTATTGGTGGTGTTTTTTATTTAATTGTTTGTCACCTTTCTCATCATTTGCTCTTGTTATTTTTCTGCCTTTTTTACAAATGCATCTGTGGATCCCGCATATTTCTGTAAATTTTTTTCTCTGTTGGCTCTCAGTCTGCCTGCGGTATGCCGCACCACTAAGCTTTAATCGTTTACTCATTCTAGGGAATCAAAAAAACGTGTTATTGCGGGGCCCAATTAAAGGAATTTATTGTGGAGTACCTACGTACCAGTGGCGTAACTGACGAGGGGCAGGGAGGTAACCGCCCCCTCTGGCAAGCCAATAGTAAAACCCGGGCCCCACTTCGGTTATATTTCGGTATATAGTATTTTTTGGTTTTCAGTAGATTGCTATTTTTGGGTTTTTCAGAAGAGTTTTAGATATCCGGTGGTTTCCTGTTGTTGTATAGACACTCACATTCAGATTCACTCAACTTTTTTCTGAGTGTTGTGACTCGTGGCAGTCCCGTCGCCACGGGGGGGCTTTGGTGGGCTAAGCCCCCCCAAACAATGCTCCAAGTTTCCCCAAATCGAAATATGAAACACTACAAATCACTGGAGTTTTGTCAATTTTTACAATGTCAAGCCCCCTGCAGAAACGCAAAGACCCCCTGCTGAAGACTTTCTGGCGACGGTTCTGGCTCGTGGCCCCCGTTCAGTTAAGTTCCCCTCTTTCTCAAACCTCTAGTTGTGCCACTGCTATTCTACAGATGTAAACAATATGTCTGCTTATATTTCGTGTAGTATCTCGGTCTTCATTTTAAACAAAGTATGCATATATCTACATATGCAGTATATATTGCATCCTCTCTACCTTAGCGTTCATCGCCTCTATCAAAATGAAAGCAACAGCTTTTCTTGTTGAAATGACTTTTTCCATGACTGCAAATGTTAACTGTACCGTTGAAAAAAGGAATCAAACCTTTTACAAAAGCTGCTTTGCCTAGCGGCTGGCACTGGCTCACTCTGCTAGCAGTAAATCTACTATCTGACTCCTCTGCACTATCTAGCTTCTAGAACGTAATTTTTCGACACTGTTACGTCATATAGAAAAACATCAGTACTAGTGAAACTGAGCAACTTTACCTTTGCAGAGTTCTTCACTTCACCCACCAAAATTTGTTGTCGGTAGACCACCTAATGACTATCTATAGCTTGTGACACTTGTTTATTGAAAATCTGCCACTGAAACTAAACAATACCATGAGACGTGCCAAGAAATATTCGTCCACAATGGCTACAGGGTTATGCAATCATGTGCCGTTGGGGCGTTGCTAAGGATCGAACGATAGGAGAAAAAGGACTAAGATATAGCTTTCTCTGTTTATCGTGATTTCAAGCAGGGCCTTTTCTTAACAAATTTTGACTGAGGGGATTTTAAGCTCGAACTACTGGGCCAGTAATGTTTGCTGGCCTGCGATCAGTGTTGTTCAAAGGGCTTTTGACTGGGCAATGGCCTTGACTGGTTCAGGAACTGGGGACAATTTCGCCCCGGGAGTGTATGCTAAAAAAGGCCCAGATTTCAAGACAACCACAGCGGTAGTTTAGCACCCTACATTTGAATCAGGCATTTGAACAAACATTACATCAATTTGCTCACTCCACAAACACATTTCCAAGTTTTTTTATGTTTAAGGTGTCTAAGCACACAAATTAGTTACAACTTTTTTCAGTTTGTGTGCTTAGATACAAGTTTAAGGTATGTAAGCACACAAACTGAAAAAAAGTTGGAACTAATTTTTTTAACATTTTAATCAACAATATGCCGCCCCCCGAATGTGCGGCCTCCCGCCCCCTTGCTACGCCACTGGCCACGAAATAAAAAGTTAAAGCCCGATGAAATCAAGTGACCTCTCTGTCACGCTAAACGTAGAATTTTATAGTATCAACAGCTGAAACATTTCTTGAAAAACAATAAGCTGGTGGTTCTTGAAAACAGGGTGATGATAACAAACATGCATACATATAAAAATTGATGGAATTTCTCATAGTCGCCCCCAGTCCGCCCCACTCAGTTGGATTTGTGGAGAAAAGTTAGTAAGACCCCAAACTCCTGGCACCACTAAAATGTTGAATATAGATTAAAAACTAAACACAGTTTTTCCGTTGACACCAATCATGAAGTTTTTCTCTCACTTGACATTAGTTATATGACTCCAGGCTCCGAATACCTGTGTTTACAGAGAAGATAGTCCGGGGTCTGAGGAAGTTGACTGCAGTGTCACTTTGATGAAATTTTGATGATACCGCAGCAAAAACTTTAGAAGGGCTCAGTCAAACCACGGTTGTACGACACGATATATTTACATGCAGCAGGCACCCTGACTGGATCGGATGACTCGTCCAGCAGCTCAGAAAGCAGCAGCTCCGACGAAGAAGACTCGTCCAGCAGCTCGGGTGGTGAAAGCGATACTAAGGGGAACGGTAGGAATCCCAGTTTGCTGTGACATGCCCCGTGTTGTTTCGTTTTGGGCGCCTCTGAATATCACGAAGTCGATTTTCATCGCTGGCTTGTAGTAATTACCGGTAACGATCATGTTACGTTGAAAAAATACGAATGCAAGAGAATGGGTGGATAGCAGGTAAGAGCTTACAAACGAGCATTTTTGTATTCCTGTCTCATGAGAAAACAGCGTCGTCCAGTCGTTTGATAATAATGTGTAACCATTTTTGATATGCTGGTGGATGTCACTGTTTAGTCTGCATATATTTGCGCTTTCAGTCGTGCGAAATGAAAAGATAAATTATGTGACATTATGTAATTTTTTACCCTCTAGGGCAGGGGTTCCCAACCTGGGGTACATTTGCCTATCTGAAGGGGTACATGGAAGGGAAAAATATATTTACTTCCAAATATTGTAACGTACAAAATTTCTATCAAAACTTCAGTGGATTTTGATATTTCACTCAGATTTTAGTCAGAAGAAATTTTAGGGGTACATGCTCATCTGTCGAAATGTTGAAAGGGTACATGGTCAGAGAAATGTTGCGAGCCTCTGCTATAGGGCTATTTTTCCATTCATTTTTTTCATAGCGTAGTACGCTGCATTAGCGGGAAGAAATTTCGAGTTTTGTTGTATGCTGAGCAGTTGCACCAGGGGTTACCGTGCTGTTGAAAACATTCGCCCATGAATGCCCTCGTGGATACAGGCCTGGTTCAAACCAAGCGTCAATTGTTCGTGTCGTCGCTCTTGCAAGGACCCGTTCCCCACAAGTTTTTCCACATTATTATTTAACATCATCGTTTTATTGGCGTACGATGTGTAGAGGTGGTGGGCCAGATGCTTTTTTGGTATTTCCAGTGAACCAGAAGTCGATGTCCGTTGTGAGCTTTACCTGCTTTTGTTAACACGGCGATCCTTGCCTCAGTTGCCAATGACAGTGACGCACCTGTTTGCACAGATAACGTGAGCGAAGGACAGTTGGCCGACGACTTGCACTTGAGCGATTCGGGGTCGGATTCCGATTGACAAGGTGGTCACTGGCTGAGCTGGTGATGTACGGACAGTTGCTGGCTCAAGAAAGGGAAGAATCCGCGTCCGACATCGACCTCGTCGTCTCCCGCACCGCATGTCAGCGCAACTGTTTCAAAGACGTTTAGCCGACCGTGCGCGGTTGAATCGGATTTCGCTTTTTTTTTGTCCGCAAACAAAATTATGGTGACTGTGCTAAATGCACCCCTCAATGTAATTATCGTGTTGCGTGTTACCTACTTGGCGTTTATTGCTGCTGTGAGAATTGCAAAAATCGGTTGTATGAATACGCGAGGTCCTCGCAAGGGAGATTGCTCTGTCCGGAATCAGAATTCGCCTTTTTGAATGTCAGAAGAACCTTACTACAATTAATATATTATACCAGAAGGCTTAGGATATTTGTGCAATTCGAAACCTGTTTACGACACCCATACATTCCTTTAAAATACAGTGATGTGTTCGTGCTTGTAGGAACGTGTTAGAATGTTGTTCCGATTCAGGCGCCTAACGTTTTAATCAAACGCGAGAAAACGATGGCCAAGGTCTCGTTTATCAGCTACCCTTCCTCTGTGGGGTCCATTCATCCATACACAACCTGCCAGGTCTCCACCAAAATTCAGATGTAGGGTCGAGCCATTCAGGCATCGTGTGTGTTTTGCCTGTGAGCAACTACAGCTTTGTTCCGAGTTGAAAATTTAGAAAGTGATCGATGGCAATCTGGGTAGATGATGAAATGGATGCCGACTTTGCGCATTTGACGTAAGGTAACCTCGCGCGATGAAAACGCTGGAAACACTCCTCGGCAAGGCAACAATAGAGATTTACTCGACCAGGTTCAGTCCGCTATTGCTGTCATGAATTCAACGTTATGCATGGCGCAAGGGCGTAACGAGGCTAGATGGCGCCCGGTGTCGAGCGAAATTTCTTCTGACCTATCATTGTCAGCTATTTTGCTTCTCAGAGTGAAGGAATAAAGTTTGTCGATTAGTTTTTTGATGTGTGATGTGTAAATTAAAGCTTTTTGGTTACATGTCAGATACCCACAACCCAGTGCCGGATTAAGGTAGCGCGGGGCCCTAAATTAAAAAACACAAACACCTGCTAACTAAATCAAAGTGTTTGGGCAAGGCATCCGTGTTACTAGCTTTACTCTCTGCATGCTCTCTCCAGTTCGCATTGTGACATGTTAGGTGGGTGTATCATGCTGGCCGCCACTGTTATTTTAAACAGCCCGATAGGCAGTAGGCACTGAGCCAACTTTTAAGTTCTGAATCTTACAACCATGTATGTCAAAACTTTTGGCAGCTTTGATTTACCAGGAGGTTTTCTACCATACTACATCACTACTTAACAATGTAACTGAACCACTTGGAAGGTTGTGCCGTGGGATAAGAACATATTCTACCAAGGTTGCCTTTTGACCTAACGCGCTCACTAAGCACAAGCAAATCATTTAAGCTTTACCAAGCCATCTATCAACTTGTTATTATGATACAATTATCTGCTTGAAGCAGCTTCGTTACTTCATAGTAAAAATTCCAAATGTTTGCAGGCAGCTGGATGTTCTCTTTCCTGGTGTTACCCAATTAAAAACGTCTTGAAAAAGAGAAGTATATTTTTTGATGAAGGTGTAAAAGTTTTCTTGAAAAACTGTTGAAACAGGTTTTTGATCAGGAATTTGTTACTTGCCAAACGATTGGTAAAATCCTGCTAGAAAATCAGCTAACTGCTGAATTGAAAATTTTGCAGCTAACAGTGATAAAATCCTGCTAGATTTAGCAGCAAATCAGCTAAAATAACAACACTGCTGACCGCAATCTTATGCCTCTTGTTACGTAACTCTACAAAAAGATTCAAACAAGAATTTCTGGACACAGACAGCGTTCAACAGAAAAACTTCGCTTACAACGTGTGGCAAATTTAGCAAAATAGTGACTTCTTAGACTGAAAAAAATCTTGCATATAATGGAATAAATACGATTTATGACAGAAGACCGTGGGGTCCCCAAAAAGCGCGGGCCCGTAACAATTGCTACATTTGCTTCTGTTGTTAACCCTTTCAGTCCCGCAAAAGCCCCAAATCTTGCAGAGCTTTGCAATCCTACAACTCGCCAGGCGATTGAGCTAGATAGCTATCCAAACCATCCACGGATTCAACAAGTCTTGTAGGCAAAATCGAAAAAAACGTTTTCCGTTTTCGGTGGGGGGATTTCTGGAGGTGACGTCACAAAGAAGGCATGTTTTGGAAATTTTGACAGGCCCTGGGCCCCAACCCTTTGACCCACTCTTTTGGCTCAAAGTTGTGTTGAAAACTAGGTCACAATCCGCGTCTATAGAGACCTGGATTGACTTGCTAGCACATCTGTAGCCAAAATTACGGGTCAAAAACCTAGTTTTTGGCCTAATTCAATACATTTCAGAAAAGGCATAATTTGCCCTTTCAGGGCAAACTTTGGCCAGCCATAACTCGGCAGCAGATTGAGCTAGAGAGCTGTTCAAAGCCCGTAATGACTAGTGGCGTTGTGTAGTTTAGAATAAAAAAAAATTTAATTTGGTTGGGGGGTTTTGGGCCAATGGGATCACCACAGGAGCATGTTTTTGGTTAATTATATGACGTCATCATCTGATCCCACGCGCCAATATTTTGGCTCGCAGTATTTTTGGATTCTAGGGTAGAATACCCGTTTTTGAAGCCCTTGATTGAGTTTCTAGCGTTTCTGGTTCAAAAGTTAAGCCAAAAAACAGCTAATTGGTAAGGGGCTTTTCTCAATACTTTTGGGGGATTTCCCAAAATAATTTTAAGGTATTTTGGCCCTAATCTTGAAACCAGGAACGCTAAAACCCGGTCGGACCCTTCAAAGTCCCGAATAGTAACCAAAAAAGCTAAACTAAAAAAAAATTTTATGTCATTTAAATGGCTCCTGCGGGTCTTAAAGGGAGGTCGGGCAAAAATGCTGACGTCATCAAAAAATAACATAAACATCCTATCATTATATAAGCATAAAAAAAACAGACATCCTAAACTGAAACCTTTTTTTGTTCAAACTACATACCTTCACGAGTCTTTAGAGGGTTTGAACAGCTCTCTAGCTCAATCTGACAGCGAGTTATTGCCTGCGGTGAAATGCCCCCAAGAGTGACTTTTGAGGGAGAAAAATTTTGGTCAATTTTTGGTCTATGAGTCATAATTTTCAATCAAAGGCTCTATAGACGCCCATTTTGACCTAATTTTCAACTAAACTTTGAGTCCAAAAAATGGCCCATTGGGACGGCGCCCAGGGCCAGGCAAAGATGGCCAAAGTAACGCAAAAACACCCCTACTTGTGACGTTTCTCCCAGAAAAGTTCAAACCCAAAACGAAAAATTTTTTTTTCGATTGTGACTACAAGACTTGCTGAATCCGTAGAGGGTTTGAACAGCTCTCTAGCTCAATCGCCTGGCGAGTTATAGGATTCCAAAGCTCTGCAAAAAAAGTGGCGCACGCGGGACTGAAAGGGTTCTGGCACTGCCACAACCACAACAAGGTACAGTACTGTTGCGATCGGAAATTCCGAGCGGCATGTGCGCAGAGCTGCGCACCGTGGCAGCAAGCAACAATAGAGATCACCCGACGAGATCACTCTGTTATTGCTTGTTCGCGCCACATACATATATTTTTGTTCTTCGCGCCCATCCCGTTCGTGGTGAATCACACAATCAACGCAACACCACCGGAGAGGTTGCAACAACATCCCCTCATTTTTACAACGAACCACACCGATCGCACGTTCTTT
>JGI24158J21664_10007174_pt1 | contig 14780 bp, 10 predicted proteins | sample Ectturendosymbi3_FD_21664 | JGI IMG/M metagenome (IMG submission 21664) | reverse complement strand
ATCATTTTGATTGCATTTCACAGCTAATCTAAGAATATATCGTACTTTCTTGCCATCGGTTGCCTATCGGTGTACGAATATGCAGTAATGGCACTTCCAAATGGCACTTTTTCTGTGGCACTTCCAAATGGCACTTTTTCAGGACTTAAACGTTTATTTTTTGTTTTTGGATCCAATTTATCTTCATTTGCAAATCAGGTGGCGGGTTTCTGCCATCAGTTGCGACCTCGCCGAAAACCGGTGATAACAAATATAATCTACCGAAGCAACTGCAAATACCATACTCTCTAACTTGAGCACGACCTTTACCAATACGTTTGAAACTCACCCCTTCAAGTAGTTCACAATATACAGGATGCGAGGAATGATCAAAAGTTGTTTGTTCCTCAGTACAGCGTCTATGATTTGCTCCACTACGTCTTCTGTCTTGGAAAGAGGCAGGATACTGCAAAATGGGTATATGCTGGAAAAAATCGTTGATGACATGGCAGTTGGCAAAGCAACGAAATATTTTATCTGTACTGAACTAGTGAAAATGATTTACAATTTCAATTGCGTTTTCTTCGTTAGTGTGTTGGCATCGATATGCCTAAAAATAAGATGATTCAGATCTGTTTTATACTGAACAAACGTACGGCGATTTCACTCCATGAAACATTCCTGTGTCTACGTAGTATGGACAAACAGTGGTGGTAAAAACTCCTCTTTTATTGTGAAGTTGAAGTTCCATGTTGAGCGCCTCGGTAAGGCCGACAGCCGCAAATTTGCTAATAAAAGAAATTTGAAAAATAGGTGTATAAGGAAAAATAAAAAACAATTTGCAAGATCTCTAACTGTTTTTAGGCAAGTAATGAGAACAGGACACCAAAACGTTGAATACCTTGCTGCGTAATCGACTTGGAAAGCAATTCCAAACAAGCCAGCTCCACTTGCGATTGTCACCACATGACCCTCGTTTCGTTCAATCATTGCCGGCAGAAAAGCTTTTAATGTCTGCACGAAATCGGCTGCTTGAGGAAAAAAACATGTGACGCTAACGAGGAAACACAGCAATTTCGACTCTACAATGGTCGCAGATTTTCTACGAATTTGTTGCAATTAAACAGCAATTGCGGCAACTCTATGCAGTAAAGTTTCAATGAACAGCTTAAAGTGCGTTTGTTACGGACTTTCGATTATGCAGTATGTTGTTTCAACACGTGCGAAAGTTGGAAATCCGCCTTGAAACCCCAAATCAATATAATAACGTCATATTTTATATTAATTGTTTGAAGCGTAGTTATCAGAGCAAAATATTTCAAAAACGTTCCTGGTATTGTGACGTCAAACTACCAGGAAAATCTTCATTTGTAAAGGCACCTGTTTTTTCTTTGCAAAAAGCACATAACATTCAGCATCTTATGATGTCTTTGACCTTCTAGCGCATTTGATGGACGAGTTATGGCCGAAATTGCGTAAAAAGCCAAACATTTGAGCTTTTGTGGACTAAGGGTTAAGAAGCATACATTTTCTTGCGAAAAAAAACGTTTTTTTGGGAAGGGTACCAAACGAATGACAATACCCGTGTTGTTAATCGGATCGAAACAGCAGTGGTTTTCCGGAAAAGCAACCAAGACTTGGAAGATTTCAAGTGTGACGATTTCAAAACAAAATATTTTGATTACGAAACTAATTTAATTGCCTGTTAAGAATGATGTTAATGACATATACCAGAACCTGTTGTCACTTTCTTTAGCATTTTGGTCACGTGGCCAAACTAATTGTACCTGGGATCTCTCTACTCAGAAAAGTGTCTTGACATCCACGGTTTTATAAATTTTACATTTGCGTACTTCATCGCAAAGCGTTACACTGTGAATTCTTCGCAAATTTTCAATACCTGCTGCTTGTACTTGAGATTGCACTCTTCCAGTAGTTACCCAAGATTCATTACCGTAAGCGAAGATCGGAACAACAGCCCAAATAGGTGTGTGTGTGCGTGTGAAACAGAAAGGATGAAACTATTGCCCGCCTGCCCCGTTGCAGGCCTGTCCTTTTAAGATGCAGCGATTGCTTTGCGTCTGCTCATGCAGTAGTTGCAACGCAAGGCCTCTCCTACGAAAATGTGTCCGTAGCAACGTAGCGACGCTTTCCCGTAATACCTCTCAATTTCCGCAAACGTTGCTTCGCAGTTGGCGCGACTGGTTGGCCAAGGGTATAGCTTGGCCAGTTACTAATGTAAAATGCGCTAGAACGATCAATATGATCACGAATCGGTTGTCGCATGCGTTAACAAGGACCGTGTTCAGACTTTAGGCAAATAGGTTTTGTTTGAAAGGTCCGCGACAGTCTACCCTTCCAGCCATCCACGAGTTGAAGCTCCACTTTGAACTCATGGACTACGCGTGTTGCGAGGGTGGGGACGGCGCAGGGACTGGGAAATCACACGTGAATAAAATAATTGTACAAAATAATTCGGTCTAATTCATTAGAATCGGATCGTCCATTCTCCTACAGTCCCAAAAAAGGCTGCAATTAAGTGCAGTTGAGAAATTGCCACCACAGACTGACCCCTTTTAACAACTTTACCCCTTTACCTGTGCAATAAATTATTGTTTGAAATGCTGCGGTTTGTGGATACACCGCGCTGATTACTCTCGTTTTATCATGTAAATGTTTGATGTTTTCTGTTCGTGTCATTCGTATTTGCTGCAGTACTGGTAACACGTGTCTCCTTGTTCGTTTCATTCGTTACCTTAGTTTGAGATTTAAGGTTATCAGAACCTTGCAGATAGAGGTTTGTCATTCTCTTCAACCTGATTTCTCGTGCTTTATCACACGACATTTCTAAAAAAAACAATAACCGGTCTGGTTCCCTCTGTTCCGTCAAACCCCTAAACGCCAAGTCTGTTCCGCCCTAAAATGAAAGTAAAAAAGGTCAAATTTTCGTTTCAAGCAGAATGCTCCACTAACAACTGTGAAATCTAAGCTTGTCTATGCGATTGAAACACGGTTGATCTTTCACTAATACAAGTCCTCTTTCAAAAAACAAGAGACTTTGTTCTCCAAAACTAAAAACATAGGTGCTGCGATTGTAAATTTTGCTCAGTTCTTTTGGGCTAAACGCTTACGTTTTTCTCAAACACAGTTTTTCTCAAAAAGAATATTGCACTCTACCACTAAAACTGATACTAATCATATAAAATATAAAATCTCAAGATGTTTTACCCAAAAGTGTGAGATGGCGTTAACTTCCATGCATTTGATCATCAGTTCATCTTTGCAATCAAGAAGTGACTTTCCGGTAACAATCCCTGCGTTGTTGATTAAAATGTCGACATCGCCGATTTCAGATTTCACCTGAAATATTCACAAGCAAACATTTTTAGGATTTGTATTCTTACTTTCTCTTGAGGATCGTGGCACCGCAAAACTTTATGAGTTGATGCAAACAACATCCGTTTAGCACCGTGAAATATTTGGACGAAGAGGTTTGACAGTGAGCCAGTTTATTGCAAATTCCGCATCAAACGTGCCTTGGCTTCAAACATGAGGTCTGTTTTTGTGTAAAACACAAGTTGTAATTATTTTGAGCGTGTGGTAATTGCTCACCTGCTTTATGCTTGGATCTCAGTGACGGATTTACGCATAGGCCAGATAGGACATGGCCTAGGGTCCCGCGCTTTGGGCGCCCCGTGCAACTCTTTCCTACGACGACTCAATGTTAACGAAAAATTTGCAAAACTGCGCAGAGACATAACTTCACAATTTACCTTGAAACGGGAGGAAATGCAAATGTCTACTCTAGATTCTTATCAGTACATATGTACATTAAACAACACGACAATCTTGTGCATCATGGGCGTGAGAGAAATGCAGGCCGTCTGTATGAAAGCGGTTACAAAAAAATGAAAAAGAAAAAAGCGGTACTTCATTGATGTTCAATTTTCCACTGACAAAAAGTTCTCAACAACGCAAAACCGCCAAACACCGGAGATGAGCGGACTGTCATATCTTGCGATCCAGATCCAGTCCTGAATTTTTAAAACTCAGTCCAAGCCCAACCATAGTTGAAAATTTTTAATAAATTAAAAATCGAATCCAAATAAAGTCCAAACAATTCACAAAATACAACGTTTTAATTACAAAATGTACGTAATTTTTTGATTAACTCAGTCCAAACCCGGTCCTGATCCTAAATTTATGAAGTGATTTACAGTCCGGATCCAGTCCAAATTCAACAAAAGTCATCATAGTCCGGATCCAGTCCAATCCAAGACCAGTCCAATGCTCATCTCTGCCAGACACTGCAAAACTCCGATGAAAATGAAAAACAAGATTGACAGTATTGGGTCCTACGTTTGGTTGTTTTTACTAGATTTCCCGCAAACAGAGATTGCTTGTTGAAACTCTGTATATGTTAGTAAAATCAGGTAGAACATATCTCGTGCGCTTTACTGGGAAAAACATGTCTACATTGGGCTTACTTCATATGGTTAACTGAAGGTGTTGCGACAATACCATGCTTCTGTGCAAAACCTGTCTTCCTGCTGTTTACAATCGGCCTATAGCATAGAGCAGTGGGGTCCAACTACTTCTGACCTAAGCGGTATTTTACAAAAACGCGACAATTCGCGGGCAACTTCAAATAAAATGATGTAGCCTATAAAACAAAAGATTCACAACAGTTGAAACTAAAAAGGGAAGACAAGTGAGTGGGTCATTGAAACAATGGCAATTAGCCATTTATTACAAATCTCTATCAGTGGGTTGCCTGTGGCCGAGGCTTCTCTGACACTATCGTACATTATTTCGCCTCACATTCGATTTCTGATTTTAGATCTGATTGCTTCATCATAGAAAATGTACTCTCACACATTTTTGTTGAATAACTTCCAGAAGCTCTTTGCAGTCTCTAACGCCATTATTATTACACATTGTATGCTTGTTCTAATTAAAATTACCTGTTGCAGGGATGGGCAATTAATTTGGCTCGCGGGCCACTTTGAGATGACCGCGTTTAGCGGATAGATAGACAGATTTATTTGTTGGCACGAGGTCATCGCGCCAGATGTACTCTTCAAGACAACGAACGCCTGGGCACCGCAAAAACAGAGGTTATCTAGTCTGGTGCCACAGCGGAGGCTTAGCGGCGGGCCGTACCTTCCAATTTGATCGCAAAATGAATTAATAAAACAAAATGTTACACAGAAGAGGTAGTATTCATTGTTCTTGTGCAAATGCACTTTGTCCAGCGAAAGCAATTCAGTGAAACAAATGTAACCTTACACGCTTTTCAACAAATTTCAGATATGAAGATTTTTCCTGAATGATTCCGCGGGCCACTGAAAACGCTGTGGCGGGCCACATGCGGCCCACGGTCCTGTAGTTGGACCACACTGGCATAGAGGATGAAAACATTATATTTTGTATTGCTTGGAAAATGACAACTTTATAACGGCATAAATAAGCCCTGTGTCCACTGAATGGAGTGTGCTTGTTTGGTTCATACAATATGTGGTTACTATTACAATAAAGGAGTTTACGTACAGGTAATCAGATCGACAGCTAGACGATATTTTCGAGGGCGGTAACATGGTCCCGCATGCAAAATTTATATATCCGAAAAACAAGCCTACTAAAACGCTAGAAATCGCGGAAATTTAATGAAGAGAATTTCTCAACTACACGAAAGAGCTATAAATTTCAAGAAAAGATTGCAATGCCATTAATTTGTTCTTTAGAAGAATATGAAAGGCTTTAATTTCTGCTGAAGATCTAAGGCAATTTTATAACCAAAGTCAGCACAACAAAATATAGATTTTTGAAGGGGCACTACCAGGGATGTAGTGAGGAGGGGACGCGTGGGAACGGCGTTCCCACACCTTTTTCACGTTTTACTTTAAAACAAGTTTTAAGCTGCTTTAAAACGGCTAGTTTTTTGGGCGCATTCCCACACCTCTTTTGTTAGCACTACATCCCTGTGCCCTACACGTAAGAGGGCCATACTTTCACGCTTTTCAGCCAAACGGCCAAATAGGTCACAGCACTTGCGTGGGGCCTCAAAAACAAAGATGGCCTAGGGCTCCGCGCTCCCTAAATCCGTGCCTGCTCGTTCTAGAAAGCTGAATTACTGAAGTCATGGAATTGCAACTTTTATTTCGTCATCAAGCATCTTAAAAAAAACTGTAATGGCACTCATTTTTCTAACAAAAAAGAACTGACGAACGATCGAAACAAGCTAGATCCACAATGAAAAGGGGGAAACGATATGGGCTAATTAGTTCCAAGAAAATGTAGACGACAACTATGTATGACGGCAGCGATGACGTCATGGGGATATGAGGACGAAAATGAAAAATGTTTTAGTTTTTAGGATGCTAGTCGCCGTCCAGGTTTTTTTCATCAAGATGCGTGGGGCAGTTTTCAATTCAATTTTACAAAAAGTCACACACGTATTAACCTGATTCTTTAAGTAGCTGATTTTTACGCTCTCTGTCGAATTCCTATTGATATCTGCACACGTTTTGTATTTTTAGACTAAGGGGATTACTGCCAAGATGGCAGTGTGTACTTGACGTGTAACAACAAAAGCTGTGGGTGATGTCCAATGCCATGTTCGCAAAACCAAATATGACATTTTGATGCATGCCCCTGAGGAAATTCGCTGAGGAGACAAGACAATTCGACGAGTATGATTCATGTTCAACTAGGGCCTGCGAAAGGGGAGATGCAAGAGGTACATCGTACCCGGGCCTGCTAGGTACTGGGGACCGGGAGGATGAAAGCACGCACTCTAAGCCTTTCTTTAATCAAGCTCAAAATTAATAGGGTAAGCAAGTTGTCAGTATAAAATTTAATCTATTTTGTAAATCTTAGCATATTAACTATTTTACCTATATTCTGATTATTATACACACAAGCTATACAACTTTTGACCATGGTCCCAGAAACTAAAAGGCACGGTATCGTTTTTCGCCTGGTAAAATTTCTCCCATAGGCCCTGTGTTCAACCTCGGTTGTTCATAGTTAACTAGACCTACCATACGTCCCGGTTTGGCCGGGACTGTCCCGGTTTAAACGTCTGTCCCGGTTTCCCGTCCTGGTTGGCAAAATGTCCCGTAATTTCACTTGTCCGATTTGTGAGTTAGTGTTATTTCTTTTTCGTAACCGCGTTAAAGGTAAATTAGTTTATAAAAGCTCTTCATCGTGAGATCAGACAAGGGTGTAGCGAGATAACTTCCAATTTCAATAAAACTTCAAAACAAAGTAATAAAGATTTTCCCTTTTAATCTAAGTAAAATACTTTATATGTGTTCTCAGACAATCTTAAATCAAATAAATAAGATATACAATTTGCCAAGCTCAGGCCTTCGGCCGCTCGTCATGTTATTTCATTCATGGTTTTGAATTTGTCCCGGTTTAAGTCCAAGCAACTATGGTAAGTCTATAGTTAACCTGTCAAGAGTCTTGCCATTTGGCTATAGGAACATTACATGCATGAACAGTACAGAATAATCCTAAAAATAAGATACTATATGGCTCAACTTAATTTATTTTTTTCACTTGTACATCTGCAAGCTTCGAATACAATATGACATGGAAAAAAACATACAGTGGATGACTTGTCTTTATAAATAACGTCTAGAATTATATGCCTGCTTCTTCTGCCCAGCTAGCAATGAAGCTGCCAACTCCATTAACCATGATCAGGCAGCTTAAAGCAAATATGTAAATAATTGGCTGCTATAGTCAAAGTTGCAATTTTGAAAAATCTGGAATGTTGCCAATGTTGAAAATTTGTTGCACCTGGTTATTCGATTTAGTTGTGGTTATTCCACAATCAGAAATTTTATTGTAAGGCATAACAGTTTTAACAACAATTGGGGTTAAAATTGTTTTTGAGTGAACGAGAATAACCATAACGTTGAACAGCACAAACACAAAAAATATTTTAAAGTTCAGTTTGAAGCGACTTCAGAAAAAGAACATTGATAATCTTGTGAAGTTTATAAGGTGCAGCGATAGCAGCGGCATATTAAGCCATTTACAGAAATATTGAAACAACTATCAGAAGTCAAAACAAACGTTTTCAGTAAACACCTGTAACTACAGCACTACGCGACGTTATCATGTTACCACAGGTAAACATTCAAAGTAACCCAATGTCGAAGAATACAACTTTGTGTCTTGTGCTTAGCATTAATTAAGATCTTCTGACTGAAGTCGTATATATTGTCAGGACCGTCGTCAGAAAGTCTTCAACAAAGGGGCTTTGCGTTCGTGCAGGTGGGCTTGACATTCAAAAATTGACAAAATCTCCACTGATTTATAGTGTTTCATATTTCAATTTGGGGGCTTGGAGCTTTGGATGGGGGGCTAAACCCACCAAAGCCCCCCCATGACGACGGGACTGTATATTGTCCGGCAGCTTGTAAAACAAGCGTCCTCTGTAAGACAATCTACTTAGTTAAACAATCTTTCCACAAACGTCACAATATCACGCAACATCAAATCATCGTGCCGGATTTTGGTATCTTACTTTGTCTGCAGTAGCGTATACTTGATGTCTGTCGGTTAGGTCGCATTCGTACGCTCGCCATTTTAGTTTAAGTTGGTGATCTTTTATGATTGCCTCGGTTTCTTGCAATCCCTTGGCTGATATATCCCATCCAACAACAACACATCCAAGCTTCGCGAATTCCAAGCTTAACTTCTGGCCTAACCATGTGAACGAAGACATAAAACGTTCACTGTCGAAAGTGAGGCTAAAGGTTCATAACTGGTTGAATTTTATAGTTCTAAAGCAGGGGTTCTCAACCTTTTCAAGCATGTGGCCCAGTTAATGAACAACAGAGAGTCCATGGCCCACCGACTGCATAACTTCTCCGATGCGACAACTGTTGTGCATGCATAGAGCAAAAATAAAAACATTTGGTAACACAACGTGCGCTACAATCACTGCGAAGGTTAAACCTGTTTGTTGTTAGAAGCAGGGTTGCGGAGTCGGAGGTAAAATGTCCGACTTCAACTCTGACCTTTCCCAAATTTCCAACTCCGAGTCCCGCCTTTGACTTTCCAAAATTTCCGACTCCGACTCCCGAATACGACTTTCCAAAATTTCCGTCTCCGAACCACACTCAGACTCCTTAGCATGAAGGGAATGAAATTTGGCTGTTGAAATCAATGGAAATCGAGGTGCATAGCAAGAAATCTCTGTTTCAACAAAAGTTTCAAAAGAAATTGTACAATTTCAACAGGAATTCCCTACTTAGGAGTGTGATATAAAATACGATCTAATTGGACATTCGGAGTCGGACAAAAAAACAGACTCCGACTCCCAGTGTTGTTAGAAATCCAACTCCACCCAAAAACCTCCCACTCCTTACGACTCCAACTTCGCAACCCTGGTTAGAAGGAAAAGACATTTGATGCTCAATACATGATAATGTAGAAGATGACTTGATCTGTGCATTAAGCCTCCTTCTAAATTTCTTTTTCATGGCAACAAGAGCCCCTGTCATTTTGCAAAACGTAGTCAATTTAAATACAATAATACAAAGCCGTGGCCTGTCAAAAATTCTTCATTGGTCCATTAGTGGGCCATGGCCCACAGGTTGAGAAACCCTGTTCTAAAGTATAAAGCGCTTTTCTCTTTAAAACATAAAAAGTTCCATTATGGCGTTCTGTGTGTTTGGACACCAAACAAGAATTTTGGGTGGGGACAAATATTTTGGCTTTAAGCGAGTAGTATTGTATTTGGTTTGGGACACAGCCTCTCAAAGCACAAAAGTGCAAGATATTCTAAATAAAATCAAATACGGTAAGTGATATACGCAGTCCTGCTTTTGCGTTAAAAATAAAGTTTCGTTGATGTACAATGTATCGGATTTTGCGAAAATTCTAAGAATTCGTAAATACTCTCGCACATGAGACGAATTATGTGAGCAGCTAAATTGTTTAACTTCAGTCGTCACTCCCAGAATAAAAACATAATTTTGTTTTTGTGACTAATAAGAATTTGCTTAGTAGTGCATGAAAGTTTAATATTTTGATCTCGCGTGTTGCTTAATAAGACAAAAAGATCTACAGGAATTTACGTTGATCAAACTTTCCTTTATCGCATGTTGCTGAACTTAATTAATGCTCACCCATGCCGCTTCCTGCTCCCGTGACAAGGACAACCTTGCCACTGACGTTTTTCCGAGCTGGCGGAACGAAATATTGGAATATAGCGATGATCCAGAAATATAAGCCACGCAGATGACCAACGAAACTTCGCCAGTGTGGATTCGCCATTGGTACTTTTTGCAAGTATTAGGATTATATTCGTTAGATTGTCAATTGTAATAAAAGAGTTTCGTTTCACATACCTCGTAGTTTGAAAAACAAATTTGCAGAGACTTCAACAGAAAAAATTTGAAAGAATCAAGATGAATAAAATTTTTGACATACCGATGCTTCTACAAATTCTTGGTTGTGTGCCTGAATTTTTGTTCGAATTGCGTGACGTTCTAATAACTCGTCACATGTTCAAATGTAAGATCAGTTACCTCTAACCTAAGTCTCAATCCTATCACGTTTTCATGTTGCTAGCTTCTCTACAACATGGAAAATTCTGATGCAGCAATGAAAAAGTTATTATTAGCCAATAATGATGGTCCAGTCCAAGAAGGATTTAAAATTATGCTATGAGTACGGTAGATGCAGAGGTAGTGCTTTCAAACGGAAAAGCTGGCGAAATGTTCAAGAAAATCAGATTGTGGGGTGCTTTATAGTGGATGTAACCTTTCACATTACGAATTGGCATTTCATAACTCGTGATTATTTTACTGTATGTGCTTGTTTGAATCAACCCGTTATTGCGCTAAGGGAGTTTTGCGTGTGAATCGTCGCCTACAGACCTGGTGCACTGACAAAAAGGCCGCCTGTCTCTAGGCGGCCTTGGCTGACCTCATTTCATAGTCGGAATCAAGGTTGCCAGGTTGGCGTTTTTAAAGCCAAATTCCAGAAATTTGGTCTTGACGTGTTTTATTTGTTGCCCGGCTTCAGTAACATGATTCTTCTGCGCCATAGCAGGATAATTTGCCGTCCATGGCAAGATCCCGACGTGCAACCCTCTAAGAGACTTTCGAATCATCAACATGTACAAATTTGTGTATGTACGCCGTAGGGCATATAATTTGATTAGCAGGCCTTGTTTCTGCTATCTGAATTACACTGGTTTGTCTAGTGTGATCAAGAATATCTAATTCAAGGTAACTTTGATTGTCAACAGTATTTTAAAACTTTTTCAGCGTTATGAGTTTCTCCACCAATGCAAGTTGCAGATGTATAAACTGTCCACACACAAAAAATACTTTTTCACCTGAAGTGATTGCTTATTTCCTGTTTTGTACAAGGCAATACAGCATCTGAAATTTTTCTAAAATTGCCATTTCGATGAAGACAAAAAGTGATTGAAGCCATCCGACCGGTGTACAAATGATATTGAAAGCTGCTCAGTGCCCACATATTTTGTAAAATCAAATAAGTGATATACGCAGTTGATTTTGTAAAATCACAGAAGTGATATATATATATATATATATGATTGAAGCCATCTGGCAGTGTGCAAATGGCTTGAAAGCTGCCCGGTGCCTACATGTTTCGTAAACTGAAAAGTGAATGTTAGAGTAGTAGGGACTCGAAAGGCAATACACTGAGACGACATAACGTCTTGTTAGCATGTTGCAAAAGTATGTGGTGCTGTTTATTTTTTGAAAATTTACTTGATTAATAGAGCTTTACTTTGTCAAAACCAGTAGCGTAAGACTTAAGTGATTCGTGAGAAGGCTGGGTATCTTGGGATTTTTGCACGTCAAGATTTCGGATTGCTCATATGCAGAAGAATAAAAACGCGAAAGATATCATTGATAGCGTTTCACTAGTTTTACATATTTCTGAAATATCTATGACACACGTCATCTCTACGTCATTGCTGTCACTGAGTTATAGATGATGCAACATCAGCAATTTTGCAATGATCACAACTAGTTCTTTTACTGTAGCAACGATCAAAACAAATTCTTTGGCTTCATCGGAAGAGCTTGCTTATCTTCGCTGGCCAGATCTAACTGCCAACTTTTGATTGTAAAAATCGCTCTTGGGTAGACGAAGCTGTATAAAACATCCACAAAGAACTTTCCCGTCTCAACGCTTTACATTGTACGTCATATCAGCAAACAACATGCAGCAGATAATAACTGCGGCATATTACGAGTCACAGCTGCTTCTGCGTACCTGCTGGTTGATACTTAGCCTTACAAATATATGATGAATTAGGTGTAAGAATATGCAGTTTTAAAATTAATAAGAAAAAAACTGGAAACGCAAACATTAACTGAAATAGTCTGATCTTGTTGGCGCCGACTGCTTTTCTGCATTAAATCTTGTGCTGGAGTTGTTGAAAAAGATCTTGCAGGGATCAGCACTTTAGTTGAAACACATCAGAAATAATACTTCCCTAAACACATCAGAAATAAGTACGTAACGGTAGTAAAAATACACTCACGTGAACATTCAGGTACACTTTTTGAAAACCGACGAGATTTATCATTTCAAGTATTAAAAAAGTTTTCATATTTCTTGAGCTCACCACAATGTGTGATGTTTACTTTTTCTCAGAAGCGATTTTACCTCTCTTGAAAACGCCCTTTTAAGGGTATTCGTCCCATTTGTTTCTTGCTGCGCCTCGGTAACATTTCACTGGTTTCCGTCATTTGATTTCTGTCGCTTTTTAGTGGCACTTGCCCAACACTGTTTCAAAACTGCAAGTTTCAGTCGTTGCTTTGCAAGACCTACAAGTTTTGTTGGCATTCTGTATGAATTTATTAAGCTAGCAGGTGTACAGAATTAAGTGTTCTACACAGCAGCTGTAGAATTGAGTGCACGACACATATTTTTTAAATATTTCCATGCGCTAATGGCAGATGAGCTTCGGCTGTGCTTACAATAGATATACAGACTAATTCAAGAGCACTTTGACATTTGCTAATGCTACCTTGACCGAGGGTTTTTACTTTCGTTTAAGTAAGAGAGAATAACAGTTCAACTTCCAATGTTTGCATCAAAAGCAAGGTCGTGAGGTACGAAAAAGAAAACCACTCCACCGTCTGACGAAAATAGAACACCTGCAAATTCTTTAACCCATGTCATCAAAACGTGATTGAAAGAATTTTGTAACAAATGTATTTACAAAGTAACATATTGCTAGAAGTTGCACAAAATAGAGAAAAAACTTAATTTGTAACCACACCCCTTTAAAACAGAGAGATTGCTTTATCCACCGTTTTAAAATGTAGTGTGGTTATAGTACGCTTATTGCGCGGAAATGTGAACATGTCCAAGTCTTCCGCTTCAAAATTAAAAAAAAAATTCAACTACATATCCCGCCTGTACTTTCAAACCTGCTGTCAACATTTTAGACTCCTGCTCCTAACTACTGCTTTGAACCATGACATTGTCGCTGTTGCTCTTTATGAACAACTTAGCAAACAGAAAAGTTGCCGGGCACGTTTCTGCAAACACTGAAAGTTTGCACTTCACTGTCGATATTCACAGCAGACAGCATAAATCACTAAAGCTTACGGAATTTGTGGAACATTTCAGCAGTGCTAGTACGGCATCTTTTGCGTTTTATTGCAGTAACTGCCTTTTACGAGAATTTTGTGAAGCGCAGAAACCAGCGTGGCAATATCTTATGCAGTAATATCTTCAGGCCAAACTGGGGATGATCGCGGTCTGTAAACGTACTGAAAGGTGAAAGGTATGTTAGATGTTTGACCACTTTTTACAATCTCGTAAAATTGCAAGCATACTTTTTGTAATCGGTAGAAACCAATGCTCCCAGAAAAAAAACTCATTAAACATTTGGGTCGCGTCGTATTGATTTGTACCGGTACGAATCATAAAACAACCTAAAAATAGAAATAACGGCCAAAACAAATGAAGTTAAAGTCGTAACGTAGAGGTGTCGATAAACACTATTACTACCATCAGTATACTGCGAGGTATGAGCGGCAACAAGCTTCTTGCAAGATTCATAACCAGTAGGATGAACACGGTGAACGGCAAGCGCGAAAATTGTGACGGCAGTGTGGTAGAGGGCAGGACGCGAAGCATTAGCAGCCACGTCACTCATCAGGATACGTTCCGGTGAAGATGGCATGTGACGTCACGTTTGATGCGCAAAGCTGTGCTGTTGGGTTAAAAATACGCTGAGGCATCAAGTAGGGGCGTAATGAGGGGGAGCAACGTGGGCACAATGCCCCGGGCGCCAAATCACTGGGGGCGCCTAAAAGTCCCAACAATGTCGCAAGTACTTTCTTCAATACTGTACATTTTCTCGCAAATAAATTTTTCACCCTCCATTTAGCGGGTTGCAAAGATCATGTCTGGCAGGTGCAGCATCACCACTATTGACGTGTTTCGTACGAATATGATAGCTACTGGGGGCTGGCGACCTTTTGAACCCGTCCATTGTCAAAACTGGTATTATTTTCCGTCGTAAGCAAAATTTACTCAGTTATACGGCAAAAAAGAATTATGGACAGACATCCACGCGCCATGTATGCCAACTGTGATAATAATAGTTTAAATCTGGTTGGTGTGCATTCTGCTTTGCAAAAGTCGGAAGTGATGATTCTTTTTCGTGCTGTTGAAAGTGTAGCAGACACTTATGGTCTGTACATGTTCTATATGAAATCTTGTACTTGCCGGGAATCAACAATGTAAAATAACCCTCTCTCACCTTGACAAGT
>JGI24158J21664_10007173_pt1 | contig 14780 bp, 12 predicted proteins | sample Ectturendosymbi3_FD_21664 | JGI IMG/M metagenome (IMG submission 21664) | reverse complement strand
TCTTTTCAGACTTGGGCCTTTTCTGTGTCGACTGCGCCCTCAGGCACCTTCCCCTCTCGCATTGCTGCGCGACGTCCTTTCGCTTCCTTTTTATCGGGGCTGTCCGCCGGGGAGGCACCCTTGGACTTAGTCGAATTTCGCATGTAGTGGCCTAGCGCCACTACAGTAAAATAAAGTCCGGGTTTTTTAAGGTGTTTCAGGGACCTGAATTGGTTCCCAAGAATCAGAGAAAATCGGGTCCCTAGAATCAGAGAAATCGGGTCCCTACAGGTCCATACCGGGTACCTAACAATTTCCTCAAAAAAAAAACTGATAAAGTCATTAATTTTTTTCTCCTGTTTCGGAATAACGTTGATAATTAAGTCTTGCTAGGTAAAATAAAGTCGTAATTTGTGATTTCATTAAAGACCGTGGCAATACTTCTGTGAAAAAAAGTGCCTTGCTTTGAAAATCTGCGTATAGCCTATTGTAAAAATTATGATAATATACCTGGCTATGGCTGCCAGCGAAGCGCACTTTTGTGACTATTGTCGAAACATGGGCATTTTCTTTTGTTATTGTGGAAAATTGTTGAAACGTTTCGTGAACGTACATTTGCATTGCATCGTCAGCAACCTGACAAGGACCAGCAAAATGTTGACGTTGCCCCCCCTGGAAAAATTTCTGCGGACGCCCATGAAGCCGAGTGATGTGCTGTCGCATACAAACGTATGTTGAGGTGTCTTGCAGAAAATGTATATACATAGTTACCAGAAGATACCGTGCTTGAGCCAAGAATGTTTATAGCTGCCGTGGCTTTTGCTCGATTTCCTGAAAAAAAAAACGGTTTCAGCTTAACTTTCAGACTAGCTGCAATGTCGCAACAAAACTTTTGCTATTTTTAACAGCACCCACCGTTACTGCTAAACCCGCGATCTTTCACATATACGCCAAAAGTCATTCGTGTATTTGGCTTGCCAACGTAGAGCAACATCACACTTCCGTTTGGTGAAACGTAGACAGGATATTGAGGAAGAGCTGTTAAAAACAATTGAGAATCGTATCTGTGTAAAGTTCGGGTTAATTTCCTTACAAGTAAGAGTGTAAATTGCGGTGCTGATGAATCAAATAAAGCGCAAAACATCTGATGATAGATGGACTGAATTCAAGCACACGTGTACTAAATCTGACGTATTACATGTCACGCTTCAACACTCATCAAAAAAGAACTGATACTTCATGCCAATCATTGCTTATTTTTGTTTGATTCCATGTTGCCTTTTTATAGCACGCAAACGTTTTTTCTGCTTAAAAATAAAATGTTTGTTTTTGAGCTTACTTCGGAAATGCAGAAACGGCGGTAGATTATATGGACAACGTCGCAGGTTAAGAGTAATAAAAACTGAAATCAATCTTAGTTATCACTGGTCGGACAGTTATGCCGTCGCCAAGCGGCCAGAGATCAAAGCTCCTGAGACAATGGTGATAACAACGGCGCCACTTTTTCCAGGCAACCGTGGCTTGATCATCCTGGCCGACTTGATAGCTGATTAACGCCACGATCCGGCCATTTTCCATTTAAACGAGGAAAATATCTCTAAAAACTACAAGGTTTGACTAAAAAAGGGGAAACACAAGGACACAAGGCTTTACCGCGTCCACTGTGACGCGGGACTTAGTTACATACTGTATTTCCGTGTTTATCACACACAGGTCAAATTCTCGTGAACAAATTCTTTTTGCACTTACAGTACAGTCTTTTTATTAGGTGCTGCAAAAAGAGGACAAACGAATGTTTTGTGCACTGTACGCTCTGCGATTTAGTTTTGCGTTTCTTTCCAAGGCTCTTCGTTTAGCAAAAACAGCAAACCTGTAAACATTTGCGTATTACAGGAAAAATATATTGATTTCTGCTTTTTTGTTGTGCATATTTAGTTAGTTTCATTATTCGGCACAAAACACGCCATATCTGCCCAAAACATCTTGGTATCCAACGTCTTTTTAGACGACAACCGCCTGGATGAGAAGGTGGCAATACTGTAAGAGTGTAAGTCCATCAATGGCTATAGACCAGCAGTGATTCTCAGCGTCGGGTCCGCGAAGGAAAAGGGGTTTCGCGAGTTATAGCCATCACGAAGTCACTTCTATAAGCAGGAAAAACAACCGGTTGGAATGACTGGACAGTACCAGTTACTTTCAGGTTCATGAGCTATCTTCACGTATTAATTATTGCTGACTGATGTATTAGCCTGGCAGAACAACGATGTAACATGAATGTGCTTTTCATGGGATCGTCAAATGTGCATCTTCGGTGCGACAACCGGCGTAGTATACACAGCTGAGTCTCTGTTTATCATCTAAAAATATGATGCATTACATCAAAATTCTAAAATTTACAGACTCTCTGCCAGTAGGGCTTAGATTGTTAAAAATGGTTTCATGGCAAGGCCTGAAAAAGTCAATAAAGTATGCTTTTGCAAATACACACGGGAGCAGGAAAAACTCATACGTTGCAAACATAATGGGCATGTCGTGTCTCGCAAAACCAAAACCGACAATGACTCTTAAAGAGCCATAACAAGTGGTCCTCGCCCACCGAAAAAACAAAATGTTGATTGGCAGTGGCCCACACTCACTCAGCAACAAAAAGATATGGAAAAACGTAGCAGTTCGGAAAGATGTGTTGCAAAGTCATGCAGAGAAAATTTTTAATTCATACGTTTCCAAACAAGCATGTGCGCGTGCCCACAAACCCTCTTTTCAACCAGGACGCACTAACAGCAAATGACTGGGCAGCGAGCATATTTGCGTGCCATAAAAGTCACCCTTAAATACGGCAATGTATTAAAACATTCGTGCAGCCTTTGTTTCGCGCCTTGAGGAAAAAACTAATCGTCATAGACGTGCCAAGAGCATTGGTTAATGCATTTTTGTACAGAAGATGCTGACAGTCCGGCACTGGCGCTCATGGAAAAAATGGCTCTGAGTGTTTGTTGAAAACTTCTTCAATAAGCCATTAACTTCAAATGTAGATATCTTTAAGCGTTGCGTTAAATTCCAAGTGTTTGTCAAAGTAAAAAGTCAAGCAGAAGAGCGAAACGAAATATTTCGAAAACTACGTTGTTTCCATAAAAAATTGACAATTAAGAACACGAAAGCTGAAAAAAGTAAGATAAAAGTTGAGACGCAGGAAGTATCGAATATATCCTCACCTTCGGCACCGTTAATTAAAAGAGATAAATGCGTCTGCGGTATGCATACCCCAGTTTCAATCACACTGGCATTGCTAGCAGCAAGTATACTGGTGTATGACAGTGATGACAGCTGCTACATAACGACTAGGGTAACTAGAGGTTGACGGCACATAATCGAGCGATGCTGTCATTGTGAATCGCTTGTGACGTAACCTCGGCGATTTTAACAGTGCTGTTTCTTTGGTAAGCAATGCAAAGCACGCGCTGAGTCATCTGCAAGAATTTACGTTGTCAATTTGCATCGACCGTGGGCAGTGACGGATTTCCAAATAGGCCATGGCCTAGGGCCCCGCGTTTTTGAGCCCCGCTCAACTCCTTCCTATGACGACTCATTATTTACTTAAAGTTTGCGGAACTGCGCAGAGGCATAACTTCACAATCTACTTTGAAACGAGTGAAAATGCAAACGTCTCTATACTCTTATCAGCACAGTAACAACACGGTAATATTGTTTTCAACGTAATGTAAGAATGGCAATGCTGCTTTTGATCGCAATTATACAGCGTCTGGCGGTCTATATTTTGTATTGTTTGGAAAATAACAACTTAAAAAAGGCATAAATAAACCCTGTGTCCACTGACTGGATTGTGCTTGTTTGATCCATAAAATGTGTGGTTACTATATGAAAGGAGTTTACGTGCAGCTAATCAGATCGACAACTAGACGATAGTTTCGAGGACGGCAACACGGTCCCGTATGAAATGTATATGACCGAAAAATAAACCTACAAAAAACGCCGGAAATCACGGAAATTTAACGAAGAGAACTGCTGAACTACACGAAAAAGCTATCAATTCCAAGCAAACATCGCATTGCCATTTGTTCTTGAGAAGAATGTAGGAAAGGCTTTAATTTTTGTTGAAGATCTATCACCAAAATCAGCACCACAAAAGATAGATTTTTTATGGGGTACTACACACAAGAGGGGCATACTTTCACGCTTTTCAGACAAACGGTCAAATAGGTCACACTTGTGTCGGGTCCCAAAAACCAAGATGGCCTAGGGCCTTACGCTCCGTCACTGACCGTGGGCTCTGATGACGGTAAATACTGTAGATAAAACGCTTTTCAGCAAGCTAAATTGTAAGTTGTTGAGGAACTTACGAACTTATTACACGTTTACGTTGATGCATCTTGTGCATGTGTCAACCCTACATTCATGCTATGTGAAAGTTGCTGTGGCCGTAGTAGCAATATATCCACGCGCGTTTCTGTTTCAGTGGCTTCTATTTTTCGATATAGCGTACTTGCATTAGCAATTCATTGAGTATTTATTTATAGCAATTCTGTAACATGTATACGGGAAGTGTGGATTGCACTGACGATTTTTTGGTCGCAAGTTAAGAATAAGCTTTTAGTACTCTGCATTTTATGGAAAAGGGAAAATGAAATCTTGTAAGCAAAGCTTGTTCAGTGCAGCTGAGCATCAATCATAGTGAGCACTGTCACTGTTTGGAGGCCTACAGTGCAGGTGATTTATAAAGCCTGTATACTTTGTGATGTAATCACTCCGTTCTTTTATGTGTTTTTATTTAAAAATTTACATAGCAATATTGCACGCCTTGCACGTCATTTCATTTTTCAAAAGATTTCCGAAATATGCAGCATCGTGATTTTAAACTGGAAATTCGCGCAATTTCCATCAATTCAAGTGAAATGCATTTATATTGCCGAACGTACAGGCAGGGTAACTCATTGTAGCATAAATTAAACTAATACGTCTTCCACTACCTGTCACCTGACGCGGTGAAATCAATAGGGGCTCGAGAATGCGAGGTGTCCCTGGGCCCAAAATTTCTTCCAACGCCCTGCTTGTAGCTCGCAGCTGCAAACCGATCGAGGGTAGGCTATGCTGAAAACCCGTTCGTGAAAACTACACAACGCCAATGCGTTTGCAAATATCAAGGTCTTGTTTTGCAGGTTCTCAAATTGAACAAACCTATCCGCGGTACTACTGAAAAACCGATTCGTGTGAAAGCAAATGGTGACAGCACACGCAGTTGCTGAAGTCCAACGTTCACGGTGTCTATGAAGTAAACGCTGTTTACCGGTAACTAAATCCTAGTCAAGCAGTGTTTTGACTGCTGCTCAAACTTTATTATCAGAGTCGTTGTTTTGAAATATTTTTGAAATGTTTTTTGAGGGATCTGGCTACACGCCTTTTTGTCAAAAAAAATCGTAAACATCTTGCTTAGTGCTAAATATTCCTTGAAAAGATAGAAGTTAAAATTTTGATCCTTGGTATATGCTACGGCCAGGAAGTAAGCCGCAAAGGGTAGCCCTTGAAGGTTCTGTAGCAAGCCTGGAAAGCTGCGTGTTGGTTGCAAACTCTTCTATTGAAAACCTGAAGGATTTCACGTTTCCTTCCGGCATCGAGATCAGCCAGGGTTTTCCATTTTGTATTGTCGGGCATTCGATACTACCAGGTCGTAAAGACTTAGCAGGTTTCTCTAGACGTATTTTGCAGCAACAAGATTGTGACGAGTCGATGTTTATGCCCCCCCCCCTTTTTCGCAAACGTCCACCACAGGGGCAAACGGATCAGTTGAAACGACGCGACGCTAAAATTTAGTCAGTGGCCATTGTCCACGAGAAACTTTGTACCATGCGTTCTTTTGGAAATCTTTGCTTGAAGGAAAGCCAATAGAACCAAATGTGTTATTGTAAAACAACAGCACAAAATGTCTGTTTCCAGTTAGTTTAGCATCAACACATGGAGAAATCAAAAATTTCTATATAGCAGTTTTTCAGCGATTTATTTTTTAACAAAAAGGTATATCCTTTAACTTTAACCAGTGTTGGGGGTACACAGCCCAACGTTGTCTCTCACCTGTTTCGAAAGTAGAAGGGCGTTTCCTTACTTCATTATCTCGCGCGTTGGTATTGGCGCCTTTCTCTTCGTTTTTGTGAAATTTCCAGCAGAAAAAGTGCTGAACTACGTAAGTTGTAACTAGGAACATTTTCTTTGCAAAAGACCGTTATCCTATTCTTTAGCATTTACATCCCTGGATTTAACACTTCCAGCAGCAGCACCGAGTTCTCTGATAACTCGGAGAACTGTAAGATTGAATGTGTGACGCAGGATCACAGATATGCGTTTTTCTCTACCTTCAGCATGCATTTCAGCACACACGCTTTTACGAAGTGATGATGCAAATTTGCGCATTTGGTTCAACCCTTAGTTGTTTAGTTACGTGAGCCATTAAAGCTCGCCATCGGTGACCTTTCTCCTTCTTGCTGCGTCTGATGGACGCAATGCCAGTTTCACTTCCCGTGAAACGAAAGCTCGTTTTTTAGAACCTTGAAACCAGACCTATACGCCAGTGGCTAATATATACACGCACTGTCTGCGAGCGAAGTTCTTTTTTGTTTCGACCACAATTAGATTAGTTGTTACTGAAGACCACAGGTGAAGTCACATTGGTGAAGCATACAAGTGGTAAGACATATATGGCAGATGCGGTGTTTTAATTTAATTCATACCGAGTAATTTTCCGTCAAATTTCTATTTATCTGTTTTTCTTTACTTGAAACATCGTTTGAAGTTTGACAAGGAAGTGATCAGATTTTGAGGCAACCATTGTTAGTCAGGTAGCAGCAACTTTGTTTGAAGATTTGTTTACATGCAGCACATAGCATCCACGTAAGTGGATCTCAAACTGTGGCACGCGAAGGTTTTTCAGGTGGTACGCGAGCAGCTTCCGGTTGCATGGGCAATTTAGTGTCAAATAAATTAACGGACTCTATTATTACAACTGTCGCAAACCACACGTGTCGTGGCAATATCGAATCACCCTATAAATAAATGTTACCCACAGTTACATACATTGAACAGTTGCAACCTCACTTTAAATCGCTTTTCATGAATTCACTTGCTTGTTTTAGTGATCAGAAAGCACATTCGAGTTAATTAGGTTTTTCTAGAACAGGTGCTACGCAGCAACAGCGAAAAACACCAGGTGCTACACAATCTGCGAAAGGTTGAGAACCACTGATTGTACGCTTTGTGGCCATTAGGTTGTGAAAGATATCCAGTTACTTTTCTTGTCGCAACTGGTAACGATGCGCCTACTTGACGGCATAAGTAACTTCATGAACTTTACACTGGGATGAAAAAGATTTAAAGGCTCTTATAATGTAATTTTTATGTTCATCCCGACATTGACTGGCAGCAGTTTCACTGCTATAGAACATCCCCATTTTTGGGGCAAGCGAAACAAAACGAACATGAATCCGACGAATTACTTTCGCAAGTACAGTAAACTATAAAAAGTCTGGAAGCACTTACGAATAATTCTCAGAATCGATGTGCAGCGCTTGGTGGATGCTACGTTTGTTGGCATCGAAAAAATGAATGCGATTTTTGATGTGCAAACAAAGTGTCTGAGCCGTCGGTAAGAAATTCTGCGTTCGAACTCTGCCCAAACCCAAAAGTCTAAACTAAACAAAAATTGACTGAAAATTCAACGGCTGAAAAAAATGACAACGGTTGCAACAATAACGCTTAATCAAAAGGACCACAACAGGAACATCATTCTTTCTGGTGGCTTACTTTCGTCACGTGACCCATCAGCAAACCATCTGCGCACAGTTCCAGAAACCAAACCAAATTTAAGCTGGGCGTTCTTTCCTATGTCCGCATCAGTTGCTTTGATTTGCATGACCTTTTCTGTGAGATAAAATAAAACAATGAGAGTGCTTACTTTTCGTATTGCTGAGAGGCGTTTCTCCAAGTTCGGTTTTGACTGACCAGCTGACAAAAGCACTAGATTTATTTCAATGAAATATTCCACAAGCCATGATATCACTTTGTGCCAAAGCTCGTGTAGCTTACACGGATCTTGCAGTTTGATCACTCTACACAAGGGGTCGGCAATTTTTATTTAACAAAAGAGACATTCTGCTTCATTTCCAGCCGATATGAGTGGTAAGGAGCCACATAAAGCGTGGATACCGTTTTATTTTTCATGCGACTTCATATGGACATAAGTTAAATTGTACTCAACTTACTTTTAATAGCAATCATAATAATCAAATGCAAATTTAAATTCCAAGTTTTGTCAGATCCAGAGAGGGCCACTTCAGAGGCGCTAAAAATCAGCACGTGGCTCCAGAGCCGCAGGTTGCCGACCCCTGCTCTACACTTACAGTGTACATGATGATGGGGCGGTCTAGACGCAACAAACGACAGATAGTTTAACTAACGTTTGAAGGGACAGTAACCGAAGCCCAGCGTGCATTTGCGTTTTATTGATAACGCCACCAAGATCGTGAATATAGGAACAAAATATACACTATTATCTGTTTGAAATAGAAAAATAAGCTTAATGCCTCTACAAAGTGGAATTATTCGAACTACATTGCTGTATTTTGTCTTTTGTTTGACGAGTTTTTTAGCCTGGAATAGATGAGCCATTATGCTTAAAGAAATTTGAATTTTATCTGAGTTGCAGCACATAAATTGGTTTATACGGTGACGTAATAACTTGTGAATATTGTATTTCTTTGTCATGAAAACATTCACTCTCCATACTAGCATTACATTTATCCATTTCAATATCGTGTTATGAATTTTTAATTTAACGTGCATGTTTCGTTACGTGATAATGTCCTGATTTAAAGTCTCTTGAAGAAAAAGATATATTGGTTAGAATAACATTCTTCAGCGAAAAATTACCGAAAAGTTTCAACATATTTTGACATAAAAACTTTAATGTAGAAATGTTTGCTTTGACAGCAGTGTCGTACAGTATGCCAAACAAAAAATCTGTGCTAAAATGAAATGTTAACAACCTGATTGTGAGCTATGTATGATTATTAAATGTTCTTATATGATACACTGATTAAATTTGCTATAATTCTTTGTTTATTTAAAAATACACAACAGCGAAACGTCTTGAAGTAAGTCTGATAGGTTGTTTTTTTTCATTTGCTGATGTCGTTGGATGCCCTTTATCACAACTGTCTGAAATAGTCTCCGTACATGTTGCGTTTTGATGCATCCTACTACACAGCTTTGCTTATCTATGTACTTGTTCATTTTACAACGTCATGCATTTGTACTTTCTGTGTAATGACGTTAAACGAGTTATTGTGTTTTAAGCCATTAGTCGCCAACCTTTTTGTAGCCATGGACCGGTCAGCGCTGGGCAATTTTACCGCAGCCTGGGAGTACTCTATGATGGTTGTTATATATCTCACTCTATGCACGCAACAGTGCTTCCATGGGAATTTAAGAATCAACCGATCACATGCCCAGGCACCGAGTGGTGTTACCACCAGTATACATTATGTAATTTCGCCGTCCGGTAGCAAATGATCTTTGGCCCAGGTGTTGGGATCACTGTCTTAAAGCACATACTTTTGATGTCTAAGAATGGCAACATTCTGCTAACACGAACTCAAGTAAATCCATGCTATACGAACCTAACGCAGACGTATTTGCAGTGATGTTGGCTGTCAGAGAGGAAGCAACGAACACAGGAGTGTTGTCGTTGATGTCGGTGACTTCAATATGAAAATGTTTGTCTGGTTCACTCTAAACAAAACCATACATTCTGGTGATGCACTGTTTAAACGTTTGGCGGCCATATGTCAGACTTTGGAAAGACATGTACTTTTTCAGGATGAAATATAAAAGCCTCCCAACAGTGCGGTAGATTTAATGGGAGGGTAGCGAGGCACTTGCCTCGGTCCCCCTTTTAGGGGCCCCCTCGTGGTGTTTCGCGCCTAAATTTTCCTCTAATTTGGTGAAAAACTTATTATGCCCTCATATAATATACTCCGAAGCCGATTATAAGTACTATGCTTTCAAAGGGGTCCCCAACAGCAATTGCAATGCGTATGTACTCTGCTTTCAAAGTGGACCCCAGTACCACTTGTCATATGTAAGTACCTTGCTTTAAAGGGTCCAGTCATGCCGTAGTCCTAGGAGCGTGTCATTGCGTGGCCCGCATATTCCCTTCCTAAGTTTAATCAAAAGGTCCCCTTTTCAGCCTTGCCTCGGGTCCCCAAACCCTAGTCCACCACTGCCTCTGAAGACGCTAGTCCACCACTGCCTCTGAAGACGCTACCAAAGGCCTCTTCTTATCTGTTGTAGGTTTAATCTACAACAGTGATTTTCAACCTGGGGATCGTTTGCCTTTTTTCTAGCGGTCGCGAGAGCTTCTGATGAAACTATTCATAATTTCTTCTATAGTTATATATCGTGTATGGATCCATTTTTGGTTGTAGCCAAAATAATAGGATCACCTGGCAAAAATTATAGCCTACATTTTTATTAAAAATTGTTTTAGGTGTTATTATAGCAATACAAATTTTTAAGTGTGATTATGACCAATGCAGTACAGTTGCCTTTGGCAACGCACGAATAACTTTGTGACGTAAGAATGTGCTGTGTTTGAAAATTAGATATCTGAATGCCGTAGCTAACTTAAGAGTTATTCTAGTTTTCAATAAGTTGTGATGTGGAGTGATTTGCATACGCCACGGGTCTCTCACTGATGTTGCCATGTGCATGAATTTAATAAATGAGTCTTTGTTTAACATAGTGATATCGTAAGTTATTTTCAGTCATTGTGATTTTCTATTGTGCAAAAAAACTGCATTACATATGCCTGACTAGAAAATTCGAAAGGGGGTCGTTATGTTAAATTGGGCTGCAAAATGGATCGCTGCATGAAAAAGGTTAGAAACTTCTGGCCTACAAGCTAAGGGCAGGTGTAATGTATATTCATGTAGCGTGATTTTGAGTAGCTTACATTCTAGGACAAGCTGTATTCAACAAATTATAATAGTAGTGGGCTGATTAGAGCGCCTTGTTGACTAGTTTTTGTGGGCGTATTTTGGCTTTGTGATGATGTAAATAGTGTTTTGGATACCATTCAACAGGCATTTTCCTAAAATATGTGCTAGCGAACGGTTGCCGTCGAAAGGCGACTTCCTTTTGCCTGATGAAAGTATGGCAAACCTATTTCAACGTCCATCCTTTCCGCCGAATTGAATTTGCCTCACTAGCGCATGCGATTGAAAAGGCTGAAAAGAATCTCAGCAATAAAACGGAGAAATATAAGATTACACGTGACCGTGTGCGAAGATAACTCGATGCAAAGCAGTGCGAGCGTGAAGCAACCGTTGATGAAAACTTTTGATGCAAACACTGGCAATTTCCAATTACTTGATCACAAAGACGGCATAGAAAGCGTGATACTGACGTTTGGTTTTCGCATCACTTATCTGCTGAAACAGTTTTTCGATCAGTGTTTGAGAAATTTCTGCTGTGACAGCAAGATAGGAATAAAAGATGAACTTGAAAGTATAATGTGTGCTGCATGCGCATGTGCAGCGCTCCACTGTTTGTGGATGGTCGTTTATGAGCATGTTGTATCGGCTCCAATCAAGGAGGCAACTCGATACATCACATCCTTCCCTAGATATTGACAAATCGTGGAGACTACTTCCTGAGGGAGTTTTGCGTTAAGTCCGCATTGATCAAGTCGGATGTCGTCTGTTCAAACTGTTTTGATATTTACCGGTCACAAGCAAATTCTATCAGCATTCGATATGATATTTTTTCCTGAAAATTTTTGAAGAAAGCAATGTTTTTTGCCGAAACGAATCAATATGTTTTGAACAGACTCGTCAGCATCAAAAGCGTGATGTTTGTGTTTTGAACGCAACGCCGCAGTATCGTCAGAGTAAAAGCAAACCGTGACATCTGGTTTTACCGGGCGAAAACACTTGTTTTGGCCAATTAATGATATACTCTTTGACTACATTACACTTGCGAGATGGTCGTAGTCAGATCAATTGCAGATCAACAGCGTTTTGAAAGATTATATATAGGGAAACCAATTTTTTGACCTACAAACTTGAAATTTTGACTTTATAATTTACCTATAAATTTTCTGCGTTTGCAACTGCAAAATAATTCACTGTTGAGGTTATCCAGAAGCATATTTATGCACTCTGCTTCAAAATAAAAAAAAAATTGGCTGTTTAAATTTGGGGATGACATATTGATAAGTACATTAATAACTACAGTAGAGTCAAACCTGAGAACATCATAAATCTGAAACACTGTATGCATAACGGATTGAGCATTTACCAAAACAAGTAGTGTAAGACCACATTTCTCGCCTACCACGCTTATCCTACATAATATTCAAGCGTCCAGTAGTGGGCAAAACAACATTATTACGTCAGAAATCGCAAAGAGTCCATTATTATTACAGAATTGCAACTAAACTTGCAAAAGCATATCAATATCTGTTGTTGCAGTTTCAATAAAATATCGATAAAGAAAAAACAACTGTGCTGCAAGAAAATTTCGACCTAACGATAAATTTTGACCTAATGATAAACTTCGACTTTTTTTTCCCTAATGACTTGGGATTCCCTCATGGTATGAGCGTGAAATTTGGTTTGTGGACGTTTCATAAACTTTAGAAACGGCAGAAAAATTTTGACTTTATTGACGTTTGGTTGCCCTAGTTATATATCAGAATCCGGAATCTAAATATTCTAAAAGTTTGCGACTGCGCAGCAAAGTAGTTTTTATAATCAGCAACATCCAAACCGAAAGACGCCTTAGTGGAAAATCCAAAAGTAAAACTAATTAATATTTCAAGGTTTAACTTACGACCAGGTGTCAGTAACACAAGACAACACTCCATTTAAAAGGCAGATCGGGCGTTTCTTGAAAAGATAAATTATCCTGCACTCATTCGTTAGTAAAATTTCCGTATGCGACAGCGTTCTCTTGCAACTTTGCGAGTCGGGGAAAAGTATAAGGTTGAATAAAAAGTCAAGCTGTGCTTAAGTCTTTTGGTGGCGTCATGAGGATTCGCATCACCTGGGTACACTTTATGCCAGGGGTGGCCAAACCGCGACTCTTTGGATTTGCGTAAGTAGCTTTTACCACAACGTTCAATGCACTCAAAGCTGTTTTCGGGTGTGTTATGTCTTGTTTTCATTCCAACTGACTTGGATCATCGTTCTGGAGCAGGAATCACCAAATTACAGCCCGAGAGATTAGTTCTTCCGGCCAGCCGCGCTTTGCAACAAATAAGATAAAATAGAATTTTGCAATTAATTAAGGGTTATCGCACTCTAGAAAACCGAAAGTTTTGAAAGACGGACTGGTTCCCTGTCCAGTAAAAAGAATCGCTCTGAACGCCGGCTATTGTTTTATTTTCTCCATTCAGTTTGAATGACTTTACTGTTTTGAACATCTGGGTTGCGGAGTCGGAGGTAAAATAGCCGACTCGAACTCAGATTCCGACCTTTCCAAAATTTCCGTCTGTGGATATGTTTTGTTGTGATAGTAGGGTTTGCACAGTCATCAAATGATGTGCACATGAAGCGGACGTGAATATTTGCTTATCGGATTAAAACCCGGTTTGCATTTCCACCACACGGTTAGTTACAGGTTGAAGCAATGGTGTGGCCAGTTTGGATCAATGTATCGCTCATGTAGCATTTGAACTTTGAAATGTTTTGTACTTTTGTATAAAAGCAACGCCACGAAATTTCGTGGTTCGTATATTTTGACCAAATGAAGAATTCTCGCGGGTTAATTGCTGTTACTGAAATCTTGCAAAAGGGAAGTGAATGCTTGCTGCAACTTTGCGCGAATATTTGCTTATCGGATTAAAATGTGGCATGCCCTGGCGCGTCTTGGCCTTCGACAACTAGTGACGGGTTAGAGAAAAAAATATCAAAAACAGGAAAAAACATTGAAGAACACGAAAAATATCAGAAACACGAAAAAACATCAAAGTAATCAAAATTATGAAAATATTACCATGACGCAAATATATGAAAAAACATAAAAAATATTGAAAATATAGCTCGAGGGGCAGGGAGGTTGGTCGGGGTAGGGGAAGACCCCGACTCGCTACCTGAACCTGAACACCTGAAACACGTTTGGACGTGCCGTTTTGCAACACAGTCTGTTACAAGTTGGGGCACAGGTGGTGTATTTCTTTAAAACGTGGTATTCCTTTACACCACAGTTGGAGTGGTGTGGTGACCAAAGAAAAGTTGCAAGCTATCTTTAAAATATGAAATTAATAATCAAAATAACTTTGCAGTGGTTGCTACCTTTGGACAAGAAGTCGTAACGAAGTGTTATCGCTGACGCAAAAAGGCAGACAAATTTTGTTAAAAACGCTGCTCTGCAAAAATGGTACGGTTATATTAATTTTATTACAGAGCGGGGTGACGCTGACTAACTGACCTTTTCACCATGCTAGGGTTAGCATGAAAAAAAATTAAGGTTAGCATGAAGAAAATTAAATTTAGCCTGAAAAAATTAGGGTTAGCATGAAGAAAATTAAGGTTAACATGAAAATTAGGGTTAGCATGGAAAGTTAGGGTTAGCATGAAAAATTTGATGCTGAATAAATTTTGCCACAAACTCGTTTTTTCGCAGCTGGTTGGTCCTGCAGCAACGCACGTGAACGGGTGCTGGAAACGCTCGTCCATCTTTCTTTAAACTAAACGCACATCAACGCAGATCAAGGGTTTTATGCAAATTGACTTTTT
>JGI24158J21664_10007172_pt1 | contig 14782 bp, 4 predicted proteins | sample Ectturendosymbi3_FD_21664 | JGI IMG/M metagenome (IMG submission 21664) | reverse complement strand
AAATTCAATTCTCGTGAATGTTGATGTGATCGGAGGGTCTTATGTGAATGGGAGAACGCAAAACACAATTTACAGTTTCTTTCCAAACGTTTCACCCGGTTACAAAATCGTTGAAAATCAGAGAAACCTTGTGTATCTTCCAGTAATTTTGCATAAAATCAATAAAATGGAAACAGTTGCCAAAGACGAAAACGGAAAGCAATCGAATCTTCGTGGAGACAACCTAACAACCAGATATCTCTTGAGAGAAATTTAATAACATAATATAAAAGAGTTATACCAATGTGAATGTAAACATTTCTGAATATCAACAGCAAAAAATTGAAACACGCTGTTGATACAGAGAGTCCCGTGAGCATTCGTCTCAGCTTCGAAGATTTGTGTGGAAGTGATGTTCTTGCTTAGACCAATTCACAAATGAACAGAATGACAAAAGCTTATCGGGATGGAAAAGGCATCACAATGAAAATGAGTAAACTTCAGGTTTTCACAACATGAAAATAGATGGGGGGTTCCTTGGGCTCCTAGCAGGTCTGGCCGCAAAGGCTTTGCCTTTTTTGGCAAAGACCGTTCTCCCAACATTGGCGACTGCAGCACTGTCAGGTGTTGGGTCTGCACTTGCTCAGAAGGCTACTAACAAAGCCATGGGAAACGGAGTGTATTTGAAAGAAGGCTCAAACATCACATGGGTTGAAACGGACGGTCAGGGGCTATATTTGAAACCTTTCAAAGGTTCGGGGCTTGACATGGTTGGAGATGGTTTGTATTTGAAACAAGGGGGTCAAGTTTTTGATGGCCATGGTCTTCTTGGCTTGAACAGTCCTTTGAAACATATTCCAGTTTTCGGTTGGCCTTTGTAAGATGTGGATTTGAAGTTTTTTTATTCCATTGAATAAAAAATGAACCCCAATTTATAGAGACTACACGAAATTCATATTATTGAAAGGGAGCTGAATGAAGAAAAACACTCTGCAATGATAAAAAAATATAATTGCTTGATGAACTTTTGCACTGGCTGTCTTTTGATTTTTCAGCTTTGTATGTTTCTTTTGAACGTTGGGTTTTTGTCAGGTTTCGAAGAAATCATCGGAACTATTTCTGGGAAGGTTTTGCATGGAATGAACGTGTTTTTTGTAAATGCTTCAATTTTTCTGAAGGCAATTGAAAAATTCCTGTTTAAGAAAATACAGAAACATGAGAAACAAAAAGCTTTCATTGAGATGCAGCTCAACTCAATTCGTAACATGGTTTTGAAGGCGTTGTCGGACTATGAAATTTCCGCATCAGAGTTTGAGAATATTCTTTCTCAGACGAGAAAACAAAATGAAATATACATTAAGTTGGAAGAAATGGATTTGGAAATTGATAAGATGTTGCCAAAGAAACCGGAAATTGCAAACTGTAAAGCAGCTAAGAATCCGGTGTACCACAAAAGAACTGACAATGCAGTTGCAGGTGTTCGAAGGTTGAATTTTCCAGGGCCTAACAAATCTGTCACTGCTGAAGGTAGGAAAGTAGAAATTGAGATTGCAGCTTCTCTATGACGACACTGCTCAACAGCAACTCTACGATTATTAAGAGGAGTCGTAAAAAAGAATGTGAAACTTTTAATTTTAAGTTTTTTGTTAAAGATAAATTGATATATTTTTAGACTATATTTGGTATATTCGTTGTAAGAAGTATTTGCAACCCTGGAGTCCCAACAGAGTAGTGGATTATGGATGTGAACCATGTTGCGTTCGTGTGGTAGGCCATAGGCCCTAGTGTGGTAGGCCCATATGTTTGTTAACATTTGTAGCCTACGTGAGATAAAACATATTATGAATCCAGTGGTGCAGTTAGAAATAATCAGAGGTGCTTGGCAACAAACTACGAGGTGTTAGTTTTGAGTGTGTACACTCGACAAGGTTAGGCTAGTTTAGCTCGAGTTAAAGCGACCAACGACGATCTTATTGAATCAATGGGATTGTTACGTAGCAGTGATGATAAATTTTCCGTAGAAGCAGCTAGGCTGGGTGACGGGCAGGGTTGCCGAGTCGGAGGTAACATATCCGACTTTCGAAATCCGACTCCTTAACATAAAGCGAATGAAATTTGACTGTTAAAATCAATGGAAACCGTGGTGCACAGCAAGAAATCTCAGTTTCAACAACAGTTTCAAAGAAAGTGTACCATTTCAACAGGAATTCCCAATTTAGGAATGTGATGTAAAAAATGATCCAATTGGTTATCTGGAATCGGACAAAAAATCCGACTCCCAGTGTTGCGGACATGAGCATTGGACTGGATCTGGATTATGACGATTTGTTTTGATTTTGGATTGGATCCGGAGTGTAAAATGCTTAGCCAATTTTGGATCAGGGCCGGATTTGGACTGAGTTAATGGACAAGAATTGCGTAATTTTTGTCATTAAAAAGCTGTATTTTGCTAAACTTTCGGACTTGGATTTCGAATTTTTAAAACTTTTTGGACTTGGACTGATTTTTAAAAATTCAGGACTGGATCTGGATCGCAAAATATGACAGTCCGCTCATCTTTGCAGTGTTGTTCGGAATCCGACTCCTTAAGGCTCCGGCTCTGACACCGCAACCCGGGTGACGGGAACGAAAAATAATAGAGCTATGCAATGAGAAAAAGGCGAAATGTCAGCAAGATACTCGCAAAGTAAACGCAACGTTGGTGCAAGCATACAACAATACAGATGAAGTAAAGGTGGAAGCGCTTGGAACATCCTTGTGTTTACTCTTCGAGTTTCTCGCTGCCATTTCGCCTTATTCTTTTCACATAACTGTATTATTTTTTCGATATTTTCACCAAGCAAAGCTGCTTTTGTTGATAATTTACAAAGACTTACATATTTGATACAAAGTAAGGTTATTAGAAGTCCACAAATTTGTTGAGTTTACAGCCTTTCACGGTGCAGTGAAAAAGAAATATTTGAGGCATAATGCCTTCTCCACCAGGAAAAATAAGTAAAATACAGTAAACCTTGGTCAATCCGAATCTTCGCCAAAACCAGATAAAACTGGTGGTACGAATGAATTCTGACGTTTTCCTTAAAAAATCTTCGGTTCATCCGGATCTTCACCAATACCGGATAAAATTTGCTACTTTCACATCTCGTAATCCGGACTTTTATCCACTTACACGCTGTTGTGTTCCTAAAGTGCATTGACTGGTGGCCCGCGAAGCTTAAATTTTAAGCCTTAGCCTACTTAGCTTTTTGGGAACAGTAGTTTATTTCTGTGTATAAAGGCAAATAATGGTCTTTGCCATGTTATAACTTTGCTATTTTAGTCATCTTGCTGACCTACCGCCTCTCTTTTAAAAAGTGATTTAGTTTTAAGGCTCCTTTCATTGCAACATAACAATTATTACGTGACAGACATGCTGGTTACGCATTACGTAGTTGATTGTGGAAGAAAACTTGGACCTAAGAACACTTGATCAAAACAATTTGCATGCTTCTGTGCGCCAATGTGCACCCCCATCTGATTTATTTTGTTTCTCTTAGCTGTTACCCCAAAATTTGATGTTAGAATGCTTTCATTTCTCTCCCACTGCAGAATCCCTGTATGATGATGAGTTAAGGGCACTGTAGTTGGGGCGTTGTTAAAGCGTTTTGCTCCTGTCAGTGTTGATTGTGTGCTAACACATATTCTGTAATGTGCTATCCGCTATGGCTACGCATTTTTGTACTCTTGTATTATTCGATTATGCTGGTTATATGGACCACGAGTCTGCGATAAAATGAAATAAACATTATTTAGCAACATACCCACTCTATTTTGAATGTGCAGCAATGTATTCACTATGTTTGCAGGTTTTTGCGGTTATGCAGACAAAAACCACTGTCTTAACAGTTACAACTAGCCCTTTGAGGGCAAACATAATGCTGATATGGCCCTCAGAGTTTGACAACCTTCAGTGTAGCAGAATGAGCGAAGGTAGAGATCAGCGTTGTATCTGACTAGCAGTGAAATGGTGTAGTGCCTTCCTACTGATTTTATGGCTATATATGTATTTCCTAGATTTGCTATTTTTTGTCAAGTTTTTTATTTTGAAGTTAATGATAATTTCCATGTTTTAACGTTAAACTGATCATTCACAACTGTTCCGAATTTCCGTTTTCGCTCCGTCACTTAGAGGTTCGCAACACCGTAGGTCGGTTAGAAAACGCAGAAACGCCGTAAAGCCTAGCACCACGTCAGAGTAGCTGATCAGCCATGACGCATTACTTGCTCTCGATATAGAACTCTTATGAGCACAACTTTATCTCAAGAGAGTTCCGAGGCATTTCTGAACTTTACAAAGTCGGCATTGCGCAGAACAAAAAAAACTCACCAGCGTGTTTCAACAGATTGCTTTGAACCGAACTTCGAAGAAAAGACCTCGTTTTATTTGGCTTCTCAAAAGAGAAACTTGTTGGCACTCTCTCACTTCTTTTGAATATGGGTTTTCATAACAAAAGTGCTTGCAAAAACAGTTGAAAGATAGTCGTCAGAAAAGTATTCCTAACGTCTCGTTGCAAGCGTTGCAGAAATTATGCGCTACGGTTTCACTGGTACGCACACTCTTTTTATTGAATTCAGTACGAATTTTAAACAAGGTAGTGGGCAAATTGTTTTCTCCATAGTGGCATAACAACAAAGAAAGCTTAGCCACTGACCGCTTTGAACGGCTGAATTTTGAACAATTACTTTATAAATCCATTTTCAAGGAGCTGCTTCTTGCAAGACTTCATAAAAAAAGTAACTTATGCAAAGTCTCGAGACTAAGAGACCGAGACCGAAATCCTTCGAGACCGAGGGGAGACCTGAGACATTCGACACCGAGAACCGAAAAAACGAGTCTCGAGACCCCATCGCTGGTAACAGTGTTTTTGAAAACTGAACCATAGAGTTGATTCTGATTTCTACAAATTTTTGTTAACATTTGCGTTTCATTACAACATTCCTAAATTGTCGTCGGTGATTAATTGCCAATGATTAAGACCCAATTATTTTTGTTAAGCTCGTTCAAAAATCGGTAGTTACAAACTGTAGAGTACCAGCCTATCATGGGTACTTGTAGAAGGATATTTGGTCATTTTATAACTAAATCGCACAATTTGCAAATGCTATGCTGTGAATTAAATGTAAATTTTCAGAATGCCTAGCCCCCATGTAGAAACACGAAGCCCCCAATCGAAGACTTTCTGGCGATGGTTCTGCCGAAATTGTGTCCGCCAGTGGAACTAAAAGAATAATGAAATAATAACATAAAAAAAATCAGAATATTTTGTTGTGTAGGCGAATGGCCATTCGGCTTCGGAATGTTCCATAAACGTCGAAGCCTTTTATTATAAGCATTTTGGGGGGCCCAGAGTTGGGCTGCTACGGGACTGCTAATAACACAACACGGTTGGAAGGATTTGTGACAGTTAATGACGAAAATTCACAGGCTAAACTTGATGGCAACTTGGAATTAATATTCGCTATCGCTGCGAAAGTCGATACGATGATTTAGTGGTAGGAATGTTATGATTGTTGGGCCATGTTTTGATATCTTCAAAAAAGCTGTAGTTTTCCTCTTGAAAAATAGGATTTGACCGATTGGGTATTTCCAATAGCTATATCAGCACTGATCGCTTTCAACCAAAATCTGTATAAAAGTGTTTTTCAACATTTTTGCTGCAGCGGAACCTTCCGCAAATGTTTGTGTTGCTCATGGAACCCTACGCAATGGTCCAAGTGTCTATATTGTTGCAACGGCACAGAACTGTGGTTGCGAATTTCGTCCCAGGCAATTTCGGTCTATTTCAGCGGATTCCCTGGCAGCCACCCGCGGAAACCTGAGGTTCCGCGGAATCCCGGTTGAAAAACACTGGTACATAGAACTAATCAACGCATACTAGTCTATACGAGAAATGACCATAACCCCGCGTACTGATGTATACAGGCTGGCAAATGTTGCTTGTCGTTTTTGTGACGTTCATCATGCAACGATTCGGTTAACCAACCTAACAAACTACTCAGTGCAACAGTTAGCTCTTATCTTTTTGTGAACATTAGACTCAACAAAATGCCTGCACATTCATAATCTTCGTGAGAACCGCAATGCTTGACTCCCAACCAGTAGCGCAGCCAATAATTTTGTTCGGAAGGGGCCAGTCAATGGCGTGGTCACTCGTCAGTCACTTACATCGTCTTGAGTCGGACTCCTTGCAGTTGAAAATTGATGTAAAGCACCATTAAAGTCTTAGCATGTTTGTTTCGGGGGAGGCATGGCCAGGGGTGTAACGACGGGGGAAAGGGGGACACAATTCCCCGTAAGAAAAAATGGCACCCGTTAGAAAAAAGGCAAAACATAATTGCACTAGTACTTTGTTTTAATGGGTAATCACGTTGGTAAGACATGATGCATTACAACACAGAAAACAAATTTAGTGATTGGGTTCTTTGAAACCCAATATCAGCATGCTGATTGTTTTCATTTTGTTTTAGAATTTTACATCATCATGGAAGTCTCGAACAAAGACGTTGATAGCTCAACAAACTGTGATTTAACTACGGAGTTTGGTCTCCATCTAATAGGAATTCAGTTGAATCCCAAATCTCATCTGTATATTATGTTGGTAAGCTGACAGCCACGGCTTGTGAGCTGTGATCGCCTCTTACTTTTCCTCCGTTTTTTGTTACTGAGTGACTCTATACAAGAGTCTTCAGTAAAAATAAGAATGTAAATCAAACTGTTTTTGACCGTTAGTCTGAATTTTTTATCCGTTTGTATTTTCTGCATGATTTTTTAAGTTGCTGTTTGTTGCATAGTTGTGCTAATGTGAAACCACTAAATTATTCGAAAACTGTTCAGATTAGATCAGCACTTGTTACATTGCACTGTGCAGAAATTTTTCTTCGAATGTAACATTTCTCTCGGTTTTCGTAAATCTCTTTTATCAATAGGTCTGCAGTTGTCAAGACCGTACGCAAGGGATGTGGGGTTAAACGCCCCCCTGAGCTTGATATTTTACAACAAACTTTATTACCTGTGCAAAGGAGATTGTTTTCGCATACCTTTTTCTTGTTAATTTGTCGACTTATTAATGCAAATACCAGGGAATGAATCTGCATGCAAATTTCAACGAACATTGTAAATGGGCCAAAAAGTGATAATTAGGTTTTGTTAGGAATCTGGATTATCGTCTGCATCCAGAAACAACCTCACCACTTTTTGCAGACCTTTCGCCCACTACGCACGTTTAAGAGTGTGTTCCGCGATAGTTCACTTTCTCCAAAATAATTGTCTTTATCTTGTCTGCTATGGCTGATCAGCGCAAACTTCGCCAAAGCGTTGCTATCAAAAACGTGAATGTGACTTCAAATGATGACGTCACAAACAACGCACACCAATAAAAATGACACCATACGCCACTGAATGAAACCTCCCCCCATGAAAATTTTCTGCGTACGACACTGGCAGTTGTTGCATGCATATTATAAATTTCATGGCGGTTTGATTTGTCTAAAAATAAAGTGAAAAACGTGTTTCAAACTGCAATGTATTGCATTTTCTGATGCTATACCAAAATGAAAAATAAGTCATAATTGTCTTAACATTTTACTTTTTCAGGTTGCTTTATGCGCATAGTTTTGAAGAGTTAAGTGAAACGGTCTGCTGTTACTACAGTGATCTGTCGAGCTGCTGTTCTCATTATTTTTTATGCTTCTGTTAGGGAAATTGGCTCCTGTTATGTATCATCCTTTTCTTTTACTATCATTGCACTGATGGAAGTGGATTGACGTTTATCCGAAAAATATGCGTCCATAAAATCTGTAAAGTCCGTAAGTCAAATCAACCAGCGGAACAGCTACATGAGCAGGTATTGTCAGTGTGTAACTAAATCAGTATTATTACAACAAAGGGGTACAGCTAGGGAATGACCGAAACTGGTTAGATGTTGTTCACGTTGCGTTATTTTTTTTAACTTCAGTGGTAAGTTTTCGACAGTTTAGAGTTAGCTTGTTTGCAGTGAGTTGAACAAGCATCAACCTTCACTGTGCCATGCAAACAAAATTTGCACGCACGTTCCTATACCACTGGCAAAAAGCACAACCTGCGCTGACAGTTTTTTCTCGTTTTGTGTTCACGTAAAGCAAACATTTTTTTTCAAACCTAACAAACTTCTACTTCAGCAATTGTTACAGTTCCTGATATCACTCACTGCACAATAAAATTTCAATATCTCGCGTGCTGCAAAACCAGTGCGAGTGAGAAAGATTGTTTCGGGAAACGCCACAGTCGGCAAAGTGTCACTGATCTGCCGAGACATCAGCAGACCACACAGATCCTCTAGTCAAGTAGAGTCCAAAGAAAGTAGGACCAATGCTTCGGGGCCAGGTTCAGCTGCTGGGGCTGCCGGAGTAGCGCCATACCTACACTGATATCCTTGCATTCAGAAAGAGCTCAGTCTTTTCTTAAAATAGTCTGCATTGTACCATAACTGAAGCCTTGTCAAGCGTCGCCACTTCAGGCTAGAGTGGACAAGGCAGTAACAATGGCTCAATGGGGAAGTTATTCCAAGCTGTCAAAAACTGTAGAACGCTGAAAATAAATATATCCCAAGCATTTTTACAGTATGACATTTATCTTACCCACATATAGTTAAAAAATTCCAATTTATACAATGGAGTGTGATGTAGCATTGACGAAATGAATAAGCAGCTTTGCTGATACCCGATTTGTTTGATGGTGTGGTCTGATTACACACTCTCTACTCAGGTCCAGAAGAAACACAAAAATCGTTGGTACCATAGGGCACAATGGCCAAAAAGTTTTTCCCACCATCACCGAGGTTGCTGAAACGTGTTAGGAGCATAAGTGCGGTTTTCAACAATTAAGCAAATATTCTCAAGCTCGCCTGACCCGAAAAAACGAACTTGTATTTCAAAAATCCTTATTTTTTCAATAAGCATTATTTCTCTAAGGAAAATGTGGAGGTACTCATACTAAAGACACCAGAAAGACAGGAAAAATGCAGAAATATTACCAGTAGCCCGTAGTGGCGTTCGGATGAAAATCAATTCGTATTCTGCTGGAAGCCTGCGGTTTTACATGCAACAGAGGTACCGTATATACTCGCTTATTAGCCGCACCTCTTTTACCTGGAATATGGCCTGTATTTTGCCTGCGGCATATACGCGCAACATACCCAGAGGGACAAAGTTTTCGCATGAGCTATCACCGAATTTCAGTCATTCAGTCGAACCGCAAATGCCATTTGGCAATGGGCGAAAGTAGGGCGCTATCATGTCTCTGTCAAAATTCGACATAAACACGCATAAAATTACCGTATTTATAGACGAACTTCCTTCTTCCGACGAAAAAGATTTCCTAGGTTTTGAACAATAAAATTGACTTTCACTACATTTGCCTGTAAAAATCAATATTTTGTGATTAATTGATCGCGCAGGGTCTTCACCGGTGAAAAGGTCAATTGACCTGCGGCTTATTCGTGACTTACCCTTGATTGTCGGTATATGGCTAAAATTTCTGCTGCAGCTTATCTGCGGATGTGGCTAATAAGCGAGTATATAAGGTAAATTAGGTTGATACCAAGTAAGTTGAAATGTTGCACAATACTGGTGCTCCTTTGTGCGCAATTGTCACACGTCTTGTACCCATGGCTTCATTGGTCACATGTCCTTTTGTTGCTCAGAGGTATCCATGGCCAAATTGGTCGCATTCCTTTTGTTACACGACAGGTACGCAAGGCCAAATTGGCCAATTAACCCCCTGACTCGAAATATACAAAACTTATGCAATTTGGATAGGACTGCTCAACAGAGCAAATATAAATGCAGCTACTAAAAGAATTCAGCTTTAAACAGTAATTCCAAGTATTTCTAAAATGAAGTTGAAAACTGCTTTTTGCCTCGTGAACCGATCCGGGTTCTCTTTTTTCTGCTTCGCTATTGGATTAAAGTCTGTCTATGAAAGCATTACATCATGCTGTAGAAATGTTTATCGCAGAGGAACGTGTACGAGTTGTTGTGGTTGAGTACTTTCATATAGGCGTATGTGTTTTGTGGATCATCCCTTTGAAGTCCAAACTGTCCAGCCCTGTTAATTACTGCTGAATCATCACATATTTGTTGAACCTGCTTCAGTTCTGCGTAGATGGTGAATTCCAAATTCTACACACATGGGCGTCGGAAATGCGGGCAAGGCCCCCTGGATTTTGAATTTTGACATTTGCCTGTGAAATTTTTAGCAAGAAAGGTTTTTTTTACTTTCGAGTAGGTAAAATGAAATTTCACCACTTTTAGCCCCCCCCCTGGAAGAATATTTTCGAGTACCCCTGGAAAAATCCACAATTGGCCCTCCCTTAGAAACGGAACAGGACTTTTCGGTCTGACCGTTGCGGTATGAGCCGTTTCGGCCTGAGCCGTTTTGGTCTGGGCTGTTTCGGTGTGGGGACATTTCGGTCACGACATTTCTGTGCATAAACAACTGATTGCATTTGTTTATTTAAATGATTGTATAGGCAGGTGAAATGTCACGCTAGCTGCTGTTATACCAACTCCCTTTTGAGGAGGCATGATTGCGATTAAATCTGAATTGTAATTATGAGTTTGAAGTATTTGTATTTAATTGAAAATGTCGATAATGACTTAATTTGCTTGCTGAAGATAACGAAAATCATATGTTCATGCTGATTAACTGTTGGATTTTGGATCATGTTTGTAGTTTTTTTAAATAAAACCTTTCGTTGATTTAAATACGTTTGCATTAAAAAGTGAACATATAAGATTTCTGCAAGATTTCATAGCCTGACCGAAATGGCTCGAGACCGGAACGACCAAGACCGAAATGGCTCAAACCGAATCGGCCAGACCAGAAAGTCGCGTACCCCCCTGGAAAATACCCCGGCGCCCATGTCTAGTCAATGCGTACCCTCCGGCACCCATGTCTACGAATTGACTAATTCACTTCCGATATTTGCCAAACGTTTGTGGTGTTCTTAAGGGTTCAGTCCTTGGTTGTTATTTTTCTGTATGTTTACATCGGAAATACTTTGTACAATATAAATAAATGAATTCAAATCTTCCATGTGACACAACATTGTGGTCGTTTACATGAAGTTTTGTCCAATATTCAACGCACACAGAATGTCACTTTCCATACTACAAAAGCAAACTTAATGTGAGGAACTTATTTCGAAATTGTATCTTCAGTGACTTTCTACCAATCTTTTGCACCACCACTTGGACTCCATGATTCGCCGCCACTTGCCTTACCAGCAGTGGCGTATCCAGCCCAAACCTTTTTTGGAGAAAAATCTTTTGACTTTAAGCGAGCAACAGTAGTTTGGTTGGGATACCGCCTCTCAAGAGCACAAAACGAAAAGGTATGCTAGAAATTTGGGGGTCTAAGGACCCCTTGACCCCTTGGCTACGCCGATACTTAGCACGGTGTAGTTTTCATTCAAATGAACTGCGTCGCTCGGCAGATCTGGTACTGGTATCTTTACAGCAGTAGTTACAACATGCAGCCAATGGCGTAGCAAAAGGGGAGGCTCCAGGCCCGGGGCGGCAACTTGTTGATTAAAAATTAGTTTTTAGAATTTCAACTCAGTTTTTGTGCTTAGAATCCTTAGCCTAAGAACTTAGAGATGTAGTCGTAGAGTCAGTAAATTGATAAAATGATTACTCAAAAGTCTGCATCAAATCCAGGGTGGTACACCCCTGTGTTTTCTGGAAATCCGGGCTTTTTTTGACATACTTACTGGAGTGCCCCCAGTCTCTCAACTTTCCTCCCCAGCAGGGGCGTGACGAGGTTAGATATCGCCTGGGGCAAGAAGCAAATTCGGCGCCCCCCTATCTCTGGGCCTGGGGAAATGTGCTCCCTTTCCCCTCTCGTTACACCCCTGCTCCCCAGTCAAGGCAATTTACGGCCACCCCAGACAAAATCGTTTGAACAAAGGACAGAGATGATATTCGACCACAAGCTATCAAACATTTCTGTTGCGGTAGTTCGAGGTCAAAATCGTCCCCTCACTTAAAATCTGATAAGAAAGGCCCGCCATGGAATTGCAATAAATGGTCAAAGATATCCTAATCCTTTTTCTTCTATCGTATGATCCTTAGCAACGCCTCAACGGCACATCATCACATCACCTGACGCCCATCGGCACTGTTGACAAACATTTTCTTGGCACGTCTCGTGCTGCTCTTAAATATTCAGTGGGGTATTTTACAAAAACAAGTGCCACAAGCTATAGCCTAGTCCAGTCTTTCTCAAACATTATTATTCCATCGCCCCCTTTTCTCTCTCGACACGTCATTTTCGCCCCCCAAGCCTGAAAAAGCAAGCACAAGACAGTAAATTCAAACAAGTTTTATTTAAAGAAAATATTAAATAGCTGAACTAAGCAATTGTATTACGACGCTCATATTACGTTCAGAATTCTTGTGAAAATAATCCACACTGTGGCCGGGCACATAAAATGATCCAGAATAAAGATTTAATGGATAAATTGCTGCAGCAACAACCTCCAACGATATCGTAGTAAATTAAAATTTGCAAGAAACTAACAAGTCATAATAGTAGGCTACTGAATTTAACCCAGTGATCGGTTAGTGGTTGAGCTTTGCTTTTTCACCCCCTTGCCCTTCAAAATCGCCCCCAAGGGGCGATTCCGCCCACTTTGAGAACCACTGGCCTAGTTGGTAAGTGAGCTTATCAACATCAAATTTTGGCGGGTGAAGTTAAGAACTCTACTAAGGTAAAGTTGCTCAGTTTAAAGAAAACCGATGTTTTTCTGTATGACGTAAAGGTATCGGGGAATGACGTTCTTAAAGCGAGATAGTGCAATTGGTGTGTTTGCGTGAGCGATTTAGAGCTCAAATTGTAAGCTTGCGCCAGACCATAGGCACTGTGGGTTTCGCAAAACATTTCACTCTTTTGTTCAACGGTACACTTAACATTTTCAGTCAAAGTCATCAACAAGAAGTGCTGAGAAAAGCTGTTACTCTGATAAATTAGAGGCAATAAACTTTAGTCTGAAAATCTCAACGCAAGGGCAAACAGCATGGTTAGTTGTGATTGTGATGAAGGCTTTTACTAAAAGGGACTTCAGCCGAAACAGTCACACCACTCGACAATGGCTGTACTGAATCAAGTTGTTTAGTGCGATTTCTGTCGAACTTAAGACGTTGTAATCACTGCTGAGCAATAAAAAGGCGGGTGCCCCACGTGGTAGGGTTTGGTAAAAGAGTGTTCGTATGAGTAGACGTCTATTGCTAACGGACTCAGGGAAGCTATAGCACTACGCATGCGTAATTGGAAAAAGCCTGCAACACAACACTTCTCAACCAGAGGAGTTTTTCAGTCTATTTGATAAATTTTATCTAAATGAGTGCGTTCCATAAGAGGGCGACGAGTAAACAATTGCAGCAGAGTGGTGCTGCTTACCGAACGGTAGACTGAAAGGCAACAGGGAAGAAAATTGAACGAAATATGCCGAGTCCATAGATGCATGTGTAAATAAGACAGAAAAAAATAGGAAGAGCAAAAATTGAGAAAGGTGACGAACAAGAACAAAAAGCAAGACCCATAATAATCGAGAATTAAAAACAAGACGAAAATTTTCAGTTTGTAAGTGTTTGCTTCTGATGCTCAAGATCTTTTTATATTCCTTATTTCTTTACTAAGCACGAAACATCCTCTTTCATTTTTAATTCTTGTAATCAGATTTGAGGGTGGAAAGGGCGGAACTTTTCGGTCGGCCCCAGGCAGCGCTTCGCCTCACTACGGCACGGCTTGCGGCCGTCGATAAAAAAGTGTACGCCTTATGCACATGTAATTCAAAATGCAGTAGAATTCGCCCATAACGACTTTGACTGTAACGACAGTTCGCCTATAACGGTGCTCTTTCGTCAGTCCTGGAAGATTCCTTATCTTTTTATGTACATTATAGTTCCGTTTTAACGACTTCGGCTATATCGTCACCTCGCCTATAGCGACGCTTTTTGTCGGTCCCGGCAGAATAGTTTGCTCGTTTATAACGACAGTTGCAAGTTTTTATTACAGTTTAAGTGTAAGCTCGGCAATGTGAAGCCACCACACAAATCTTTTATAGCCGAATAGGAGCCCATTTGAGCGGACAATCATTGAGCCCTGGCGGGTGCGACGTGAGGATGGAATCAAAGATTGCGCCATCAGCAGCATAAGAGGCAAATTGTTATATACATGAGTTTTACTGTGAGGATTGTTGCGACTGTAGTCAGTTTGATCGGTAGCCTTGCCGGAGCAGAGCGTAAATTGTTGAAGAAAAGAAGCAGTATCCCATTATAGAAGCATGACGTTGTTTCACTCAATAGCGAAAAGGTACGAAAGTGGCAAAACTTGCACAAGATTGTGATATTCCAACAACAACGTTGACTACAGTTTTGTAAAAAAAAGAAAAAAAATTTCTGACTTTTTCTTGATCAGAGTAGGCTATACAAAAACACGATAGCCTACAGTAAGCGGCAATCCTATTGTCGTGCACTCGCCTGCGAATTCTATTAAACACTATCTGCAGAAAGCCAGGCTTTAATTCACTAAGGACAGACAGACAATTTTATTTAACATCTGAAAAAATCAGATATCAATCAGACACCGCTCAGTCATGGAGCTGAACAAGCGAGCAATGAAACTGAAACAAACACAACAGCGTAACTGATCAAATGCTTCCCAGGGCGGGCAAACTGCACTAAAAGAACACTTTGCAGTATTGCATTACGAGACCGCAAGCAC
>JGI24158J21664_10007171_pt1 | contig 14784 bp, 10 predicted proteins | sample Ectturendosymbi3_FD_21664 | JGI IMG/M metagenome (IMG submission 21664) | reverse complement strand
GTTGGTGAAAAACTAAGAAATAAACATCAATATTCTGATCGCTAAGGGGGGTGCTTGAGCCCCTTCAGCACCCCCCCTGGCTGCGCCTTTGGATTACAGGAATAGTATGTCTGTATCAGAAAGTTTTGCAACAAGTTACTTATAATGACAAGGCGTGTTCTTCCTATACTCCACATTGAACTGCTAGGCCGACATCTCATAAAGCATTTTGTGGCTTCACTTTGAGCAACTTCTTAAAAACAATTGTTTTTATTTTTCAACGTTTTTTCAGTCGAGGCAAGACATGCAACTGCCAATCAAGAACAAACATTGTTTCAAGCAAACGTTTTGGCTAGAAAGGCCCTTTTACGTTGAGCGCCAGACACGATCTCGCTGCGGCCCACGACAACCTGTACTGGTGCTCTACACTTTGAAAGCATTCATGCATTTGTTGCTGCTATAAAGTGAACTCAGGCAGTCAATCAAAGCATCTACGCCAGCAAAAAATAACAGCCGTGTGCAGAGTGACGATGAGGTGTGACTGCGACCTGCGCAAAAAGTACAATTTTATGGGAATGCTGACTGGAATTGACCACAAAAAGTAATTTTTTAGCGATAAACTTGAAGCTTGACGTTTTTTATCGCAACACCAGCAGCGTTTCGGGCATAGCATCTGTAAAGCCCATTGTCTGAAAACGCAGCTCTGCTCAAGACAAGAGTTCCTGAGCTTGTCACGATCAGCTTCGGCTTTCCACCTCCTTTCTGCATAGTCACCTTCAAAAAACGTGGAAAGGTCGGTCGATGTGATTATAAGATATCCATTGGCATAATCGAAAAAAACGATTTCTTAAAAAATCGGCTATGAGATACAGTAGATAATAAATATAAGATAAAGTCAGACCTCGTTTATCCGGACTACTTTGTTTCGTCAAGTAATGTCGGTTTAGCGAGGTATCCGGATGATCGGAATCGAAGGCATAAAGAACGAAATTCTTTTCAGAGCAAATGTCAATAATGTAAACGAAGGAGACGATGTGCAGTGAAGTAGAACTCGCCTAAGCGGACGCTCAAAGGGGAACCGAAGAAAACTATATGCTCAGACGAACTGTCAACTTAAGCAAATATGTAGCCTGCATGTGGAACATGTCTAAATGAAACGCTCATAGTTGTTTTGTTTATTAGCAGATCCGATCAATATACGTAAGCTAGTATGCATTCAGAATGAGATCAAACGCGAAAAAGAACTGTATTTAAAGTTTTCGAATTTAAAGAGCTTGAGCAAATTTTTAACACCAAAAGAACGTAACTTTGGAAAAAAGTAAAAACTGTAGAAGTGAATCCGAATAATTGTCATGTTAATTTAACTTAAAGACTGGAATTTCATGAAGTATCTGAAATAGGAATCTCCGGAACTTAATTTTTCAGATTATAAACCTAACCAGGTGAAGTACGACGCAACCATTTAGGAAACGGGTGCTGTTACATGCTGGTGGTTTAAGCGGAATTTGTATCGCTTATAAAACCTTATAAAACTCCAAGGATCACTGCTGCACTGGGTTTCGAGATGCAGCTCGCAACCCACGCGGCGCAACGACGCTCATCATGACGCAGTATGGCACTGGTCGGTTGTTACGGACGTTACGATTTATTGTGTGGACAGATATAGACTGTTGCATGCATTGCGAAGAGGTCTGAAACTAGCAGAGTTCAATCCCATTTTCTTCATTTCTGATCTCAGTATTCGCATCGCTTAAGTTTTTTTGCTTCGACAATGNTTGCAACCAATCATGCTGCGGAGCATGTAAAATCAAAATTATATCTTCCAATAAAAACATCAATTACTAAAAATTAAACTGCATTTCAGAATATTTCATCTGAAATCCTCAGCCAATGCGGACACATCTTTCAGGAGAGATATCGCAATTAATCAGCTTTAAAGCTTTTTGCTACAGAATTCTTCACACTTGTTGCTGCATCAGTCGCGACATTTTCTGGTTTGGATTCAAAATAATTTTTGACTTAACCGAATTTTGAGAAAGACGTTGCGATAGGTTTCCCGAAATTCTGACACGAAAAAATTCAAGAGATTCTAACAACGCAAACGTTAAAGCAATACAATTCGTAAAACTTACAACGTTCTGCAATATTCGGTTTCCATTTGGTGCAGTCCAAGATATGCTCGGAGAAGGAACACCAATAGCTGAACAGGTCATACGCGCCGTATGGGACAGTCTCACGTACTTACGTTCGTAACGGTGGGAACGTATCTTTGGAGCCATAGCTTGCATCTGTGCGGCAAAACTTCAATCATGATTCATTTCATAAAAATACAGCCGCACGAAATCGCAAACTATTTTTACCTGAAAGTAAACAGTGCGAGTTACGTTTCCAGCAATGTTCCGGGCGGTACAGGTGTATCGGCCGATCATGTCGTAGGCCATACTCCGAATCACCAACTGTCCGTCTCTCTTCACGTACAGCCTTTCAGGACAAGAGAGGTTTCATTACTTTGTATTTAGAAAAATAAAATCTTATAATGTCAAACAAAACAAGCAAGGTTGTTTTAAGCTCGTCCACGGCGATCAGGTTTTTTAGAACATTTTCTTGTTTTTCGGTAAAGTTAAGCAACACAAAACATTGCTTTCATCCCCGGCTTCGTTTGTAGTATTGTAAAACGAAGTGCTTGTAGATTCGTGAAAATGTTTAATAAAAAGAAATGAAACTCAATTGGGTCTATTGCTAATGCTTCGACATAAAACCAAAGGTTGCAGTTGCTTTTCGCGAAGATTTCAATTAGAAACATGTGAGTCAAGGATCAGTTTTTGCTGGTTACAGAATAGCATTTGCCACAATGTACACCCAAAGTGTTCTAAGTCGAAATTAACATCGTTGAACAAAACTTGCTGCTGCTTCGGCAGTTTTACTTTATTGACGAATAAAGAGAATCAAAGTCCAGGTACAACGCAAAGTCAGGCGAAAAATTCAACAATTATTACAAACAAATGTCTACAAATTTTTCAATTGCTCTGAGACGTCACCTTCTTCCCCACGACCCGGGAGTATAGACCCTTCCATCAGGGGTGGTCCAATGCAGATGAGCTTTGGGGCTTCCCCGTGCCAGATTGCAATGCGCCCCAGCTGATCTGTCTTTTCTTGATATAACAGTTTGGAATGGCAACTGCTGAATAACGGCCCGTCGCGCCTCAACAATTAACCTTGCTTCTGTGCGGATTTTCCTGAAAGTAAAGCATAAAAGCTATTTATAAACATTCTGACTTTTTTGAAAAATTTTGTAAAACATCTACGGTCTCTAATTGATGTATGTAATTTCATCGTGAAAAATATGAAAATATGGTTCATTACAGACAAGGTCTAGAAAAAGTGAAACCTTGTATTTTCCACTTGAACGATATTGACCTGTTGCAAACCAAAAACTTCTTATGGTTGTCACTACAGAGAAGTAACAACCAGTTCCACCCAGGTTGACTTCAACAATTTTTCTGAATCTACGTTAATAACAACACTTTACTATGGTTGACTATTACGAAATTTTGAAGCAACTTTCGTGAAGAGAATTATGAAAGGAAAGAGAAAGTGAAATAATTTTGCATCCTATAATTTTAGATCTTAAACATCCAAGAACAAAGGGAGTAGCAACTAGCGATGTAGTCGAGACCGTAAGCTCGAAACCGAGGCCTGGTTAAAAGCTTCGAAACTGAGATTTAATCAAAAAATCCGAGGCCAAGACCGAGACTTGAAAATTTGTCAGTTTTGTCGAAATTTTTCTAAAATTTCTCAAACAAATGTTATCACCACTTCCATGCTAATTTTTTTTTAATTTCTGGAATCTTTCCTGCCTGTTTTGTTTTTTCCTTACCTGCAGTCTGCAGATGCAGCAGTAGACAGGAAACAGGTTGGATTTTAGAAGCTTTACTAAGTCATATCTTTAAAGTATTCAAAGGCTCAAAATCTCGAAGGCTACAGGTCTCGGCTTGAGATCGAGACCTGTAGCTTTCGAGATTGCGACCGAGACGAGACCTCAAACCTCAAGACCCCATCACTGGTAGCAATATATAAACGCAGCGACGTACTATGACAACCATCATGGGGATTGCTGAGTGAGGACCAGCCAAGGTTTTGTTACCTACCTCCCATTCCTGTGAGTTGCTGTACAGATGTACAGCCCTTTGTCGGCCATATCAACATCGCGAATCCGCAGCACGCCATTGTACAAAGCTCTGTGCCGCCAACTAGGTGTTGGGGAAGGGAATGCAACTTTATCACCAGAAGGCAGTTGCCAAGCTACAGATATTCGTCTGCGGTTGTAATACTTTTTGAAATTTCTTCTTCCGTAAGATTTCGTAAACGAGGTCTGACAGTTCATCAGCGCAACGTCTTCGGGCATCACTCGCAGATTGTATCTGCATGCATGCCGTCAAATGAAACACAAATAGAAAATCAACAATACATGAAAATATAATAAACTGGAAAATCAAATATATGCTTACAATTCAATGGTGAAGTAATCACAAAGAATAAGTTTATTTCTCAAACAAAACTCTTCTTCAAACAGTCTTTCTCGATGGGAATACTCTTCTGTTAAGCGAATTAGCAAATATTTGCTTCGCAGTCTACTTTGAGCGACTGACACGTCGTAACTTTCAAAAAAGCTTGGTTGCAGTTAATGGTTCCGGATATTTTCTAGGCAGACCTGATGTACTAGTAGGGTGTGGGTTTTCAACCAAAATGTGTCGATAATGTTGTACAGATTGACTGAGGAAGTGTGCGCTTACAGGTCAGCGGAGTTGCGTTGGTACTTTTGTCACATCACGTGGCACAATGGCGGCTTTGTTTAAGCCAGGATTAGTAAAGCAATTGTTAATTGTGATTATTAGAGAGGTCTAAGGCAAAGCTCTACGTATATATATCAAACCTTGGGATGAAAAGTTACGCCAAGATAAGTTGTCTCTGACTTGAGAAAACGGAAGATTTATTGAAGTATTTCGGAACAGGAAAAACTAAAAAGGGATAAATTGACACTCTATGCACAGCGGTCATTAAGTATTTGTTTCTTCACAATCCTGCGTGTTGCTTTGTAACTTGGTGGCATCATCTCACCAATGTTATCCTTATTCATGTACGAAAGTACAAAATAAAATTTTCAAAAAAGCAAATAAGAGGCACCACACTTGTCCACCAGGAAAGTGCGTTTCATTAAAGCAGTAAATCGATGCACGATTGGAAATGCGGCTGCCATCAAAGAGCTTCATCCGGTGTTTTGTTCAAATCCGGGTTTTCCCGAACTCGCAACCGTTTCTCTTGCCGTTTCTTGCCACTCGAAACTCGGGTTTCAAAATCCGCCCATCAGGATTTTTTGGAAAGATCTGGAAAGCCCACTGCATTGACAAATATCGAACGATTTGGCTTCGCTGCATCTAATTCATATCATTCACTCACTTTTTAGTCAATATTGTTTCATTTCATCACAATATTGTTTGATTTCATCACAATACCTCTTCATTTCTTCGCAATATATTTCATTTCACCACAACAGCGTTTTTTGAAAAACTGTTTGAGATGTCACGCTTTGATTTCCATGCGTCAGTGCAATGAAGCTCGACCAATGCATTGTCGTGTCGGTGTAAATCGGCCAATATGACGAATATGCCGAGTACCCTATAGGAAAAATTCTGCCGATATGCTGTATATCGGAAATATTCGCCCATGAACACCACTTAACTGTGCTTCCTGGACTATAATTTAAAATTGCTAAATTCCAATTATCAAATCTTTATTTGCAAAGATGCAAACATTTCTCTATATAATGCATTGTAATGCCTTAATATTGGCATTTGAATAATGCAAAAATATCGGCATCTGTTGTCGGCAGAGAAATATAAAAAACATCGCTATCGACCCAGAAAGTCTTATCGGTCGAGCCCTAGTCAGTGCTTTCAGAGGCGCTGAGAGGTTGTGCTTCAGCCATATTAATTAACTTGTATATTTTGGTTTGTCTTTTTAATCTGTGCTGAACTTCTGCCAATTTGTGATTTTTGTTGTTCTAATATTTGTGTCTCACCTGGTATGCATTTTTAGTATTTTACAAATTTCACCTTATTTTGTAGATTTGATTATTCACATTTTTACAATATATGGTAGTAGTTCACAGTTCGCTGAATTGATCGAGTGACGGCTGTCAGTTGGCCTTGAAGGCCATGTGGTCATTTCGCAGTCTCCTTGTGCAGTTATTCCCGCTAATTTCAATCAATAATCTTCATTGCTGGCTACGACTAAATATACAAACTTGAAAGTACAGTAATAGTGAGTTTATTATCGTTAAATATCGCATTTTCGTAAAATCTGAAAAACCTGGGTTTTCCCAGGATTTTCTCTGAGCTACCACAAATCAGGGCTTTGAACATTTTTCCTGAATTGGAAACACTAGCTCCATCCTGCAAACACAATTTAAGAACGTTACTTTGTTCGGCTGGTTATAAACGCCAGAGAAAAGATTAACTGCTTTGCTGAAGAGCTACTCAGTGAAATCCAATGTTTTTGGCCCCACCGTATTTGCAAACATGGTTTGTACCTGTAAGTTCTTTCTGCCGCAGTTTCAACACCACTTGTCGTCACATCCGTTGAACTTGTTGTGGATGCAACTTTTTCTTTGGCTGCATACAAAAAAAACTTTGCGGTGCAAGGTCAGCGTTATATTTTGCAAGTAATTTCAGTTTCAAAAACCTAGGTTTAAGTTAAACCAGATTTACACGAAGTGTTACAGAATGTCGTTATGATATTGATTTGTGTTTTGCTGAAAGTACCAAAAATAATCTTTTCATAAAATCTACGTTGTGGTTTTCTTACTTGAGGCCAAGTAGTGCATACCTGCTGCATGACATCCATTGTGGTCCAAATGCAATTGTTGTGAAATTGACACGAGCTGTTTGTTTTTCTAGCAACTTATTAGTTTAACATCGATAATCAAAGCAGCAAAAATGAAAGCCATATTTAAAAATTTATCTTTTTTTCAGCAGATCTTCATATTATGCATTTGAAACAAAATGTTCATCGTTTTCCAAAGCACTGTTGATGCTGAAACTTTTCAAAGAGTTTTCCGCTGTAGTGGAATTTAGTTGACAGGAACAAGCAAAAAACATAAGCATTTTGACTCAAAACAAACTTTTTCAACGTTAATAGGAACTGCTATTTATAACACTTCTTTTACACAGTATAGTCAAAATATTTCTTCTGCTCTAAACGTAACCAACAACACTGGCGCTACAAGATGAATTGCATGTAAGCTGGAAGCAATAGTCACAGCAATATCGAACAGTGACATATATTTCAACAGTATGCAACAAATAAAGCTTAATTCGCAGTGTCGTGACCCGAACTCAAATAAGAGTACAGATGAAAGCAGCGAGTACCCGAAACGTACCAGCCCATATGCCAGGCCCCTTGCAACTCTCAATTCATTTCCCAGGACGATACTTCAGTAACGTCAAAGCCTAACGTCAAGCCAACGACTTGGTATATGGACCTTATTAAATCCGTAGTATAACTTCGCTTCCTATAATATAGTATCATGGTGGTTAAGAATAGAGGCACTAGCAATTATTTTGTCTGCTGGTTGTTTCACTTTCAGTGCCACTCACCTCGATTGACCTTTGATGGATCATCTGTTGTGTGGAATTTCTCTTCAGCTGCTTGAACATAAACTTTGATATCAATGAAAGATTCGCCGACTGCATTGGTGGCGGCGCATCTGTAAGTCCCTACAACAACAAAATCGCAATAGTTGTAAGCTCAAACAAGATATTTCAAGAGATACAAAACGAGTAAAAAGCTATAATTCTTGTTTTAGTCAATTTGTTTTAAATTCTTGCGGTATGATTCAAATATTTTAAATTTCCCATCAATGTTATAATACGCGTCTGATGCACGGTTTATCTGACACAGCAGGAAATATTTTTAAACTCTGTAGGCCTGAACAGTATTAGCGAGCATGAATTTTATAGAGAAGAGATTGTACGGATCGGGAAAAATAAAATGTTTGCGCAACACTGCACTATCATGATTAAATTATCTTAAAATGTTCTTGCGGAAATGGATGTGAATAGATGGCCAGTCTAGCAAAAAATATCTGCAAGAACTTGTCAGTATATTTCATTACTTTCTTAACTTTGCAGCTACGCCAAAATACAACTGCTTCCTCCGGCAACGACTGGGTTGCGAGGAGAGCGTTGCGTTCTTCGAGAGATCAAGCACCTGCTTGAAGTTGAAAGCAGAAAACGCCTGTTGCGTGGCAGTTATTTTTTGATCGTTTTGCACTACCGTAGAGAGAATGAAAAAGAAATTTTTTAGAGTAAAGTGCATATTGAGCATGGTCTTATGACACACTGTTTCCACATAATAACCTGCGTCTTGCGCTGCCACTGTCTCCAAAGTCAAACTGCCGTTTGAACTTATTCTTTTCCGATATCTGACAGCAGCGCTACTGTTCATTACTTGGCCATCTGGCAATGTCCAAGAATATCTGTGAAAGCACCGAAAAATTAGTATTTTGTTTCAGTAACGATTGCAAAGATAGTAATTAATGGCATCGTGAGAGGGAAACTTTTAATTAAATGAAAAACAAGTTAGATTTAAAACGCTCTTTGGCATAATGCCTCTTGTATTGCGCTTGTTTTTTACACATTTCCTTCTCATTTCATCGATAAAAAACAAAAACATTCCCAAAAAATTTTTGCTCATCAATTCAAATTACTGTACTGTTGTAGTCAACTTGTGACTAATTGAGGTATGGGTTGATACCGGTAATAAAAAAACATTTTGTTTTACACGTCTGTGGTGAACTTGGATGCACAATCAGGACCACTCTGGGTCAACAGCGTCGTTCGGGCTGATCACATATTTCGCATACAGTTAGACTTACCATAATTTCTTAGGCTTAGGCCGGGACAAATTCAAAACCTGAATGAAATAACCTGACGAGCGGCCGAAGGCCTGAGCTTGGGAAAATTTATATCTTATTTATCTGTTTTAAGATTGTCTGAGAACACATATAAAGTATTGTGTTTAGATTAAAAGGGAAATTTGTTGTTACTTTGTCTTAAAGTTTTATTTAAATTGGAATTATCTCGCGACACCCTTGTCTGATCTCACGATGAAGAGAAAAATGACGCAACAATAAGCCCCCAATTTTACAAATGACAATTGAGCGGAATTATTTCATAACAATGCATCATCAGGCGAGAGTTAATTTTGAAAATTTCACTGAAATGAAATTCCGGGACATTTTGCTTACCGGGACGGGACACTGGGACAGACGTTTAAACCGGGACAGTCCCGGACAAACCGGGACGTATGGTAGGTCTACATACAGTCCATATAATAAAAAGCTTTGCAAAGCAAACTGATCTAAAAGTCGCGATTTATACTGAATCAATGCAACCTTTCGAGGCTTACGTCAGGGAAATTTCCATTTGCTCTCATTCCGGTGGCAAGCGAAATTTCTGACCTCTACGAAATTTCGGACCTATTGTTTGTCAGTTATTTTGCTTCTCAGAGTAAAGAAAAGGGCTTGGTGATAACTTTTTGATGTGTGTTGTGTCAATTAAAACTTTTTGGTTAGATGTCAGATACTCACAACAAGCTATAATAATGGGAATAAGTACGTATGATCACTGAAAAAATTGGACTTGGTCTTAGACCTCAATTATATTTCTTTTTCTAACCCTAACCCCTAATCCAAACCCTAACCCGACATACTTACCCAAACACCAAAGCCTAAGCCCTAATCATCAATTTTCTCAGCGTATTTGATATGTAAAATATGATTCTGTGCATGCGCACATGGTGTGAAGTCAGAAATTTCGCAAGTCAGAAATTTCACTTGACACCGGCTAGCACTACCGATGCTCTATGACGTCAATTACGTAACAACGAAAGAGTCGTTCTCATGAGAACTCGTCGATTGTTGCGTAACATACGTCACAGACCAATGGTAACGCCAGTTAGTCCTCTGCGCCCCCCCATTTTAGCCCGAGTTACTGGACAATTTATCGTTCGTTTGAAATTATTCTCGAATGGGCATTGTCCGTAGGTTGTAATTTCAATCCAATGCTCTATGCAAATCCATTGTTTCAGAAAATAAATTCAATCTGAAATGAATTATATTTTGAAAATCTAACGCATGAGCCCGAGTAAACCGCAAGAGAATGAAGCCGAAGAACGCTTGCTACGAACGATATTTTTTGATTCAGGTCACCGGCAACATGAACGCGAAAGACCAGACGTGGAACGAAAATGTATGAACAGTGACAAGTCCCAATGAAAAGAGCCCGAGTTAACAACCTTAATTAGTCAAGTGGGTGGTGGCACAAATGTACAAAGGAAATAAGCTTACATTTTACAATATCAATCGTAATCCAAGACTCGAGCTAAGCCCGAGGAGCCCGAGTGCCTGAGTCGCCATTGCGCACAACCAAGAAACGATACGGTGAAAAATTTGATCACTCCTACTTGTAAACATAGTAACGTAACAACTACAGATATGACGTGACAATCACACAAGCTTTCTCCTATTTTCACAATTACCGTTGTTTGCGATTTTTCAAGATTGCCGACAATGCAATTTCCATTGCTTAATCCAAATAACTAACCTTGCTAATGGTATTGCGGAAGCTTGGCAATCCAGCACTGCAGATCTTCCTTCTACCACGGTGTAGGTCGTTTGCAGGCTCGATGCTATTTTCGGTGCTGCAGACACTACCCTGATATCTATTTCTTTCATCAGCTTCCCAGCGACGTTCGAGGCGGAGCACAGAAACATGACACCAAAGTCAGGTACGACCTGTGCAAGTCAACTGGATTTAGCCGTGCAGTTTTTCTGTAAAGACCAGTTATTACCAGCATCACTTACATTCTGCAGGTGCAGAACATTGTCCGGATCAGTATAAATTGATGTTCCTCCTCCTGCACGTGGGGATAACAAACCGTTTTGAGGCCAAGACCAGCTGATCGCCGGATTCGGAATCCCTTGATAACAAAATTGCAATGAAAGCATCTTATTGCCAAAAATTCAGGGTTGGCGCAGCTTTTTTCACGGAGTACCTGCCACAGGATTTATTTCATTGCACAGGGATGAGAAGAAAGGGTTTTGATGAGCACAAAAATTGAATATAAAGATGTGACAAAACAGCACCACCGATTTTTTGTTATAGGTGGAAATATTTGTGAAAACTACTTTTTACTTAATTTCAACTTTTTCGAAAATGCGGTCCGTGTTCCCGTAATAGTTTCCTGTGAGTGGGCACTGGTTTGGTCGCAGTGAGGTCAATTTTGCAGACAACATGCTATATTTTATCTGTTTCGCAGCGATGACACCTGACGTATTGATGACATCCTATTGGTAAAAGCTGGATGAAGAGACCCGCCATTTTTTATCATGTTGTAGCACTACTCCAACTCAAGTTCTTTGTAGTCTTGCTGGTTTATTGTTTGTGACGAAATAAAGAGCAAGTAATGCTAAGTCAGCCAGCAAACCGTGAAAATTGAGGACGTGGACGTTCATGTACCATCTGTTATAACTGACTGCTCCAAGAAGACTCTCCCTTTCGCTACTTAAGCTGTTGAATCTAAAATTAAAAACAGTTTTCAGTTTGTATGTTTTTACCTCCGATGAAAGAAGCTGTAAACTTTTCTTCGCTTTTGCTTGCTATGTTTGATCCTTAGACGCATGACTTGTTCGGTAGTGTGTATGTGTTGATGATGTCATAAAACAAATGCTTTGACAACTTATATCTCGTGCATCACTTCAACTGAAAACACACAGCTTTCCATTTACCGGCAGCGTTGCACGCAATTGCCGTCGATTCCCCATAGTTGACAGCAACCTGCCGATCTGGCATGTTGATAAATCTAGGAGGAGAGGTTTGAACATCAACCTGAATGTTGTGAATGACTTCGAAATTTTCATAGCTTGCGCTGCATGAATATATTCCGTTGTGTCGCAGGTTAAGCCTGAAAGATATGGATATTTGATCAAAGAAGATGAAGAATTAAGCCTTGAAAGACGTGCACAAATAACGTAACTTAGTCAATTCGCAGAAGTCAGGCAATTTACGTTAAGTATTCAGTCATAATCTGGAATGTCCAATAGCTCACTTTTCAATGACGAGAAGGTTCGAACCAGTGGCAGCTTGAAGCAAAGAGGACAGGTTACGCGTGGACGTTGTTTCAGAATTGAGTGAAGAGTTGCCTTGAAAAGACCAAATGACATCCTGCCGACCTTTGCTTGGTGCTGGGCAAGAAATTGTCAGCGATTCTCCATAGTTGGCTTGTATGGGTTTTTCCACCACCTGCCTGGTTTCTTTTCGTCTGTTAATCATCGTTCGTAATTGCTGGTGATTATATGCTTATCAAAGTTGATTGCAGCAAAGAACTACAACGGAAAAATATGCGTTTAAAAGCAATTTATTTGGTATAAAAAACAAACATCCCCAAAATTATGAACAACGTCATTTTTCATACTTTTAGTAAGGGCTTCATAAACAGGTGAAATTGAAAAAATGTTATTATGCATGTTTTAAGGAATAGAAATTTCACTGAATGTTTGATTTTAAGTTAAACGAATTTTTAGTAGTACGGCAGAATCTCTACTAATGTAGAGAGAACGCCCCTTTGATAGAAACGGTAAGAGTCACCCTCCAGGCAACTTTCGCAAAAGGAGTGTGCGGCAGGCTAAAACATTTTGGTGATGTTTCCTTATTGAACTCTACTCTTAAACAAAAGTACATTAATTTTGAGATGCTGTTGCTGAAGTTAACAAACGTGGTAAGGGGAACTTATTAATTACCTGGTCTGTTGTAGTTCTACAGTGCTGGACAGCTCACCGGAAGGTTCCGAGTCTAAAAAGTGCAGAAATAAATGATTCAAGACAGACCAGAGCTCCTTTCACTACCGCGGTCCATTTTGCGAGATCTGACTCATTTATTGCTAATCAGCCAAACAACAAGAAAAGAAAATGTACTCGTTTTACCCAGAAACCGTTCTTTTGGTATTCCGGTGGTTGCGCCATCTTCTTGCCTGAGAAAACAAATAAAATGCTAAGCAAAATATCATGACTGCAGCCAAATTATGGTAACTAAGCTTATTTCCAACAAAACCATTGACGATCAACTTCAATCTTCTTGATTCAAGCAAACGCATGTGCAGTGTAGGCCTGTGTTTGTTGCTGTTGACGATTTTCTGCGATCACTTCCTAGTGGGGCAAAGGTAAAAGTCGTGACCCTTCAGGCTAATTTGACAACATTTCATCATGATCGGAATGTTAGATAAAGCCAGTGGACCAAAATGCATTTTTCTTTCGAAATTTCCATCTGCATTTTTTCGGGGTCGAGCAAGAAAGTGGATCTGTCAAACTTCTGAATTTCATTTTGCTAAGGCGAACTAATCTCGATTCATGGAGTACGCTGACAATCTCCGAGACAGAAGTTTAAGCACAGGCCAAACGCATATAGAATGCATGATGCATTTAAAATGCAGTTGCAAAATATTGCCCAATGCGCTGTTTTCAAAGACATTTAATGTATGAAGCAGTCGTGAAGCACATGTAACCTTTAGTATCAACTCGCATTGTCGTCCGCGTTGGGCTAGCTTACAAAGTAGCCTAAAAAGCTGTCATTACTCACTGAATTTTCAGTTGGGTGATTAAAGTAGGTGCTGGTTCTACTCCGCTTGTCACAAGGCTGGTGGTATTTGCCACGACACTGAACTTTACTGACGATTCCACAGGAACCACATCCGGCCGTACGATCGTAGGTTGTTTGTCGATTTCAACGACGTTGTTTGAATTTTCACCGGAACGGTGACCGTCTGTGGATAAATTCTTTTCAGCAAACTTAGCATGGGACAAAAAAGAGTCATCTGATTTCGGCGAAACGTCGGTTACAGGCTTGCTCTGTATTTCAAGAAATCTTATTATCTTTTTGGGTTCAAAAATCGCAGGGGTTTTCGGGCCTTTTGTTGATGCTGCGTCAGGCACTTGCTGGTCTTCAGTTACTTCCTCGGCTTCGACACCAATGCTGCTGATCTCTTGTACTTGCTCCACACTTTGGGGGAGAGACGTAGTAGTCCCTGTTGTTGATACAGTTTCTGTAGAAAATGTACTTTTATCAGAAGGGGGGGTGGTGTTGCTGTGTTGACTGTCAGTCAAGAGTGTGGGAATTATCTGGGGACCTGCAGGAATTTCACTCGAAACTGGCGATGAATTTTCACCACGTGTGTCTGAAACTGTCGCAAGAACGTCGGACACTTTCACTGCAGGCTGCTCAGGGCTGTTGATAGATGTTGAGATCAGCAGAGGTATCACAGTTGTGATCATAGATGGATGGTCCACCGGCACTTCAGTGGTGCTCAGTGCATGTGCCGTAGCAATACCACTAGATGGCTTCTCTGTCATGACTGGTGCAACAGACGGGCCTCCATCCACATCCTCGCCATCAACGGTGAGTCGAATTTTCTCATCTCCGTTGATATTCGATGAAATGTTTGGTGGCATCGATTTGGGGGGAAGAATGATTTCCTCGCTCGGTGCGGATGTTGTTTCTGTCGTATTTTTGCTCAACGAGCCATAATCATCGCCGTAGCCGTCGTAGTAATCTGTATCTAAGAACAATATGACAATAATCCGTTTGCCAATGTTGGTGCAGCTGTAAATCTTTCTCAACGAATCTCACCAATTTCATTTTCGACGATCTCTTGTTCCTCTGATGAAACTTCCAAATATATCGGAAGAGTCGC
>JGI24158J21664_10007170_pt1 | contig 14785 bp, 9 predicted proteins | sample Ectturendosymbi3_FD_21664 | JGI IMG/M metagenome (IMG submission 21664) | reverse complement strand
TAGATGACGTCAGGCTAGAAACAACCATCTTCGGTTAATCCGGATCTTCGCCTAAACCGGATAAAATCGTCGGTCAAATCGAATCCGGATTAACCGAAGTTTACTGTAATTTGGTTGGCCTCCAATCTAATATATAGAGGAATTAATCGAAACAGAAGACCGCGCCGGTCTTTTATGTGAAATTTGCACGAAAATAACACATCGAACTCACAATGTCGGTCGTTGGTGTATTATCTGTTCTGCATTGCCGACATGCACCGGTTTTCACAAAATCCCAAGTAAGTTCAAAACCCGTTTATTTATTTTGTTTCTTACTTTTCTGAACAAATTCGCCCTTTTCCATGGACAAGTGTCAAAAATTATGGCTTTGCATTCATCAGCTACTCATTCGTTCTTTGTGCAAACTGGAGCCAAGAGACCGCTTGGGATATCAAAAAGGTGGCCCGAACAATATCAGGAAGCACCGATGGTTCCAAACCTTCGACTGGCAAGGCCTGCGTGCCACCAGGATCCCGTCGCCCATCAAGCCAACCGTGTCGGGCCTGACAGACACAAAAAATTTTGATCATTGCGTGGAAGAACTGGGCGACCCGGAGGAAGACAAGAAAGTAATCGCCAAGGCTGTCCCTGGATGGGATGCAATGTTTTGAGGTTTTCTTTTCCTGCACCGCTGTTGACAACTATTGTTTGTTTCGTTTGTTTTGTTTTAATTGTTATTAAAAGTTCAGAATATATTTGTTACTGTTGTTTTCCGTCGTTAAAGTCGATTTTAATTTTTCATTTAATCGATAAAAATGCGTGGAAGTCTTCGTTTCCTTTTCAGTTTGGTTTGTGGTGGTGGAAAAGTTTTGTGCATTGAAAGAAAAAAAGACATTTCCAACATTTTGGCGTTATCTTCTTCATAAACTTGCTATCAAAGCCGTCCAACTTTAGCGATAATTTTTTGCCTGCGATACGGTTTGTCCAATCTGTTCAAATCAATATAACGCGTTTTACGGGAAGAAGTACTCGCAACATCTTCCACAAAACATAGTTTAGGTGTATGTGGTAAGTGAGGCTGACGCACCAATCAGAATAGAAGTCAATGTTTTAAAATCGAAACTTTCAAACCTGATACAGCAGCCGACGAAAACGTCCTGTGTGTTTCCCGAAACAGTTTGCACCGGAGACTTAGACTCAAGTGGCGAATAAAGGTGTTTTCTTTGCTCTGCTCCGACATCTGCGTTGTTTTTTCCACGCATCCGTATTTCTCGCATTAAGGTGATATTCCGTTTCTGTTTCCTCGAAGTTCCTAACGTTTCACGCTGTTGAAGCTCTTGCAACAACTTCGTAGTTACGGGCGACGTCTTCCGTCAGCTTTTATTCGACCACGTGCGAGTCGCCTGACAGCGCCGGATCCTTGTTTTGCACGATTGCTTATGCACGGCTAGAAATCGTATGCAACTTCGGAGCAAACGAATATAACCTTAAAAGCTGCTAAAAGGTTTTGATCTTATAAGACTTGCAGTAGTTGTTCAAAAGGTGCGCGTTTGATAGCTGCTGAACAAAGCTTACGAGTCGATCGTACGCACACCTGCACGATGTATGTCGCGTCGTAAATTGCAAAATAAAAAGAAATTTTCGTAACAGCCGGACTTCTTAGTTTGTTAGAGCATTGCTTGCTAGTTGCAAACGGACTTAAAAATTTTCGGAACCTTGGTTGTGGACTCCAACTACGGACGAACCGAATGATCTTGAATTATATCTGCTTGAGATGTTTTCTAACTTTTAGTGCTTTTTAAAATTCTATCCTAGTTCTTATATGATGCTGTTTAGGGAAGAAAGCAAAACCGTGCGTTCTGGCAGCGAAAAATGGTGAAATCTGCACGCAATGCGAAAAGATTTCCCCAGGTTCTAAAATGACCGGTCATGTACCGGAACGATCAAGATGAAAGTAGCACACAACAGCTGAAGATGTGAATTCACGTCCTTGCTGTATTCAACTCATAAAACAACGCCGTAAACAAATCACACGGCGAGTAGTAGCCATTTTCACGAAAAAGATAACTTTACGACTGTTGCACCAACGTATTTGTGCAGAGTTTGCACTGCGTGGTTTTCCGCATCTAAAAGCAGAAAAGCAAGTTGTCGTTATGGAAACAGAGGCTTTTGTAATGCTCTATTCTGGCATTGACAGCTTACTGGGTTTGGACGTGACCATCATTTTCAAATGTTTGTTTTTTTACAGTTTTATATATCGAATGGTCGTGGTCGTTTCAAACACTAAATGCAGTTTTCACGTACCATTGCACCAGGGATGGGGAACCTACTGTATTTGCTATCACGGGCCGCATGAAATGTGCATTACTGCTGGCGGGCCGCAAAATACATTAGTTTTATCCTATCTATGAGGAAGATTGACTTTGCTTGACTTGCTGTTTAAGTACCTGGTTCTCATGGAACATCGCTTTGACGCGATGTTGTACTCTCTTGGGTAACGAAAATTCTGACGCGGGCAATATCAACTGTTCGCGCCGGCCGCACGTTCCCCACCCCTGTATTACACGTTTATGGAACGTCACCTCATGCGTCCATCGTGATTAATAATTTTCTTGAAGCAAGGCAGAAAATTGCGGCAAAGTTTAAGGTGCCACTTTAAGTGGCCAGCACTATGGACTATGAAACGATTTACATTCATGCAAGAAACTTCATTATCATTCACTTTTCTGAAAACACCAAATAAAGTACTGCAAATGAACGCTAGTCGCCTGAAATAGAGTTAATTAGCCTAGATATCAGATAACGCGCTGGAGTAAAGCTGCTCGCTTTTAATGTTAGTCTGATGCTGATTTGCGTAAAACCATCGCGTTCATGACAGGAGTTAAACATAGACTGAGCATAAACAGCGACTTTTCCTTGTAGAGTAAATTTTGAAGAACGTGTTGGCATAACTTCTAGAGAAGTATGCTTTCTTGCACAAAGTATAGTCTCAATCATACAAAAAAAACAACAGGGTGAAGTGTGAATCTCAGGAAACAACGTTCCTCAAATTTATTCCAAACGTCTCCAGCGCCATGGACAGAAATCAACGATGTGTTTGACATATCGATCAAAACACGCAGTCTGGACAGTGTAACGTGTGTTTTTGACCACACGTTACGCAATCTGACAATTCAGGATTTTTTTCACCCATACAGAACTTCCATTGGCAGGAATTGCAAACGATTTGTCCTGTTCCTTTGCAAGTTCGGCATTTCGATCTGACATTGTATGTCTGGGCAAATGCAAAATGAAATGGTTACCCTACTAAGTCAAGTCTGAAAGGAAGTTTGCAAAATCGACTTGAGTGGTTTGGACCCAAACTAGCGAGAAACAAAACAGCACTTTACGAAATGAGAGATAAACGCTATACAAGCATGAATATTGAAAGGATTGCTGAAAGTTGTCTTGATTTTTGATAGTTTTACTAGTCGACGAAGGACAGTGCACAACTTAACTCTTTCGTTTCTTATTGTGCAAATAATATTTTCAAAAGTAAAATTAAAACCACGCGGAATGTTAGGTTTAACGATCTAACCGGAAATCCAGCCAAGCGATCCCGCAAGTCTCCACTGTCGTTCATTTCTCGAAGTTCACACGCTCCCTGAAAACCACAGCGTAATGATGTCGCATAAGCTGTGTAAACTCAAAAAATTAATTGAGCACTTGCATGGCTGTAAACAAATGCAATCTTTTTGTTTAAGTTTTATCCCTCACTTTTTAGAAAAATTCTTTGTTGGATAAAGAATCCATGGTTGCTTAATTTTACCTGCCCCTTAAATTTTTCTCTAGACAAACGGAGGTTTTGTTTAAAAAAATTAACGCATTATATCAAAATTTCTCAAAAAATTACCAACTTCTGTGGTTTAATTTCAACAGAAGACGAACGTATTTTACTTTACTGACTTCAATTTTCTCAAAAACATAAATAAGACTGAACAGTATGGTGAAAATTATAGCCAGGGGCGAATTTTCATTATCGGAGCTCTAGGCTATTTTAAATTGAGGGCCTTCTGGAAGGTTTGCGACGAGTGATGTCATACAAATTAGCAATACACGTGCTCGTTACATTCATTGAACAAGTTGTTCCACTTCATAAACATATTACTTTATTCTGAATTCCCTAGATATCATATCAAGAACAAAAACCGTCGCAATGGAACTAACGGAAAAGGCAGCAGTGAAGTTATCTGACTACACTCACATTACATATTAATTGAGTCCTCACTGGCCTCGTGTAATCTGGAAAATGGATTCAGATGTTTTGTTCCACACATTATAAGTAACAATAACGAATTCTCAACGCCATAAAAAGAAAATACTCATCGTCATTCAGTTCAATCTTTCGCGCTCATTCTTCTAGAGATCTTTTGTTTGCGGCATAGTAAAAAAATGTGTGTTGAACCCAAACAAAAATACATACATAAATGCGTGTAGAAATACTAGAAATTGTCCTTACTCCCACAATTTTGGGCTTCCCTAGGCTTAAGTCTTTTCAGCCTAATGGTAAATCTTCGCCTGGTTATAGCCGTGAAAAGGAATGGAGATCAATGATTGTTTTTCCACTACCAAGATATATGTAAAAAATACGGAAAAAATTGGTAAAATCCGGACAAGGTCACATCACAATTTTTTAAAGTTGTACGCAAGATTTTAAGTTCTTGATTTTGTTATTGTTTTGACCACTCAGTCTAATATGACTTCAACAATTGTGTGCCAAAATTTGAGCAAAATTTCCTATACGTAAAATTGTGCTGGTAAGTTTTTCGAATCGTGCGAGCACACTCCAGGAAAAAATACAAGTTAGGTTCTTTTCAGCTTCACTTGGACAATTTCGCGCAAAGCCCGTAAAAACTTAAGCAAAACTTTGTTTTTCCCGATCATTTTGCCCTTCTCCCGCTATGGCATGAGTGGCGACCACTTGTGACCGCTGTACGTCACTGACGGAAGGTGACCGTCGACGGAAGGAAACACCCCGTTCGTAAATTTGAGACGTGGTCAGGTCTGCAGTGTTTTTGTGCACACTGCACAAAAGCGTTTTGTGCACGTACTGCAGTCATGGGCGTCAGAAAGATTTTTTTTCCACGGGGGAGGGGCAAAATGTTTGCCTTCAGGTGAGGAGCAGTATTTTTATTTAGGATGGCGCTTCTCAAAGCACAAATTGACTAAATATGCTGAAAAGTTGGGGGTACATGGCTGCAGTTGCTTGAGTTATCAATATTTTCTCAAAGGAGGCGAAAGTTATACGTGCCTAACGGCAGCGATTTATCGCAGTGTCTTACAAAAGCTAGGGTCTGGTTCTACAAACCCAACCCAGTGGTTGAAAGAAAGAACATTAAAACAGCCTGGGACTTGCAAATTAGAAATGAATAAAACCCAGTGTGGTGGTAGACTTGGGGATTATAAAAAACGGTTTAAGGAATAGTTAACATGGAATGAAGTAGTGATCCACACAAATCAGTAAAAAAGAGAATGTACGGCATTACTGCCTTAAGGTTTGAATGACTGTGAAGTGCACTCACCCCCACATAAACACCTTGGATGTAAACTCGCGGCATATCTGGGAAAGCATCGCCGTCGTGTAAGCCCAGTCGCCTGTACAGCTCTTTTTTGTGCTCTTTAGATTGGAATATATCACATTCCTGCGCGGAAAGTCGTAACGCCCTTGTTTAGAAGTTCAAAGTCGTGAAAACACATTTGTGGTAATAGCCATAGACATAAAAAATCTCGGCTTTTTTCGAAGTGCATAACGCTTCTTGTTGTCTTCTTGTTGTTGAAAAGTAACTTCTGTAGAACACTTTGCATGTTTACCGTGCTACACAGAAACTGTGAAAGTCTTTCTTTCTTCATTTTTCGTTACCTGATACTTTACGCGAAGCCTTTGCAAGATCTTGCGCACTTCGTCGCAGTCTTGAGCGACTGATCGGTGAACCCCTAAGCTCGTGGTATATACGATCATTTTTCCTTCATCCATATGATCGCTCTGCGTTGCAAATTTTGGATTGTCACTGAACAAACACGACAGAAAATCTGAGGAGAGCAGTTTAAATCAACGAATATATCTACAAAGCAAAATTTTATCGATAAATCAAAGAGCCTATTCATTCACATGTATACACTCAATCTCTTGTTTAGTAAAGTTCTTTCACTGCTTCAGTCTCTTTATCACTCGTGCCACTGCTGACCCTGAGAAGTTTAAGTTCCTTAGCTACTTGTACCCCTTAAACAATCGAGCCCTTTGCCTACTTGAATTTTTTGAGCCCTTCGACCAGAAAGTTACTGAACTCTTTTGACCATTCAAAACCCAAAGAAACTTACAAAACCAGTGAGTAAACCAGTTGATGTTCAGAATAAGCTCAAGTCAAAACACGGTTTTTGCGACATGTAATTCTAAGTGTTGAATCTGAATGAAGAATGTAAATTCTGTAGAAGAGCATGACAGGTTTTGGTGAACACCTCATAAATTGGCATCTGACTTGCTCTATCGCTTTCCACACGTTTCACCAATCATTGTTGGCACAATAACGGGTTTTTACTTATGATTTATCACCACAACCTTTTCAAAAGTCGAAAATAACCGCAGCTAAAATTTTGGTTTGACTAACACACGTGGCCAAAAGCTTTAAATGCCAAACAGGCTCAACGAGCTCACGTTAGCACTGCCAGGGGATTTAAGCAATCCAGAAGTTCAAAAGTCCTTATCTTTTTTATGCTGTTATCCTATATTACTACTTACGTGAAAAAGACCGGCAACTACTTGAGATGAGACATCTCGGCTCTTTTGGTTTTTCACAAGTTGAGTGCCGTTGTAGTGATATCCAGCTCCCGCACCAACAAATGTTGCTTTTGTCCCTAAGAGTTTGACAGAAGTAATGAGGTTGCTTTGGCAATTGACACATGGTTACACGCAATAACTTTTCGTGTTAGCGTTTGGGCACAGTCGGCTTCAAGAACCACGTGATTTGGCATTGTCTGAATTTAAAGCTTTGAAAACGTCTTTTTGCCTGATGAATCAAACTTGTGCTTTGTTCCAACTATCTTTCCTGCAGAGAAACCCTTTTATCGCCTCTGCGTTTCACAAAATCAGTAAGCGCGAATGTGAAAAATCAGCAATTTTGGAGCCAAAATGGATTTGGAAAAATCGGTCGCCAAAAAAGGACTTTAACATCTTTTCCTTAGCGCTCCATTGGTAAGATTGATTTCAAAAGGATACGGTGAAATTGTGGTAAACGGGTTGCTTACATATGCGCAATGGTGATGATACAGATAAATCATCCACGACAAAATAGTAATTCTGAGTTTATGTTGCCAGCGATGAATAAACAGCAAGTTGGGTACCACTGAATAATAGTTTGCGAATCCCTGGTCTGCGCTTTGTGTTTTGCATTATCTTAGCGCTTTATTTCGATTAAAGTTCAAGTTTTCGCACTATCGACTTGTTCGCAAAGCACGATTGACAGTTCCGGCATAGTGAACTCTCTTCAGGACGTCCACATAAACTTAATTGCAAACTGGCCTGTACCTTGCTGGTTTATACCTGAAAAGTTTTCAACAACAGCTTGGTTTGCATCAGAATCATTCGGAGAACACTTCAAATCATTTGAAGGAGGTTGCTGAAGGACGTTTTCCTCAGGTTTTTCTTGTGGATATTCCCTTTGAAAAATCTTGTCAGATGACGTCATTGCTGTGGTGTCAAAATATCTGTAACATATCTAGTGGCGTAGTACCAAAAATAATTGGGAGCGTTATATTAAAAGGAAGACCTGCCATGCTGAACAATCAGGATGGTTGAGGACGTGTTGCTCACAATTTTATGGAAAGTGACGCAGATAATAAGCCCTGTTTTCTGGTGCCACATCAATAAAAAGAAGTAAGAGAACGCAGTTCCCTCTGAAAAACAGGGCAAATGACGTTCTCCCACGGTCTCCTCAAGTGTAGTTGTTATACATTTGAGGGGGTCCACAGAGGACATTTGCTATTTTCGTAATTTTTCCCCTCTCCACCCTTTTGTCACGAATCACGATATGTCGCAAGACACTTATCATGTAGGGCACTAAACTTGAATTTAACAAGCGGTTATTTGCGTTATTTACAGGTAGGCTGAATAAGCAAAATACATAATTTCGGTATTTAGTGCTGCACATCTCCAGTACGATGACATGGACGTAGCTAGCAGGGAGGTGGAGTCCCGTCCCGGCTACAGTTGGTGTCTTCCCAGCTGGATATTTGTAGTTTTTCGCTGATAGCCGCCTCCATCAATCAAACGCAGGCAACGCCCAGACGCTGAACTCGCACATTCAAATAGAAATGGTGCGACTGAGTATAGGGCAAAAGCGCCAACGTCCTTTTTTAGTGAAACCGAAAGGTTTGGAAACACATGGCGACAGCTGATTTCTTTTGTTTGATTCCAATCACGAGTGATTTTTGAGACACATAACACAAAAATTATAAATGAAAGTTTGTAGATAGGTCCTATGAGTGCTGTGCACATCTGACTTGGGCTAATGCATGATATTATTCGTTATCAACTAAGACAACCTGTACCAAAAATGCGATCATGGCTTTGATGAGATGTGAATGAATGAATAATGATGCACCGAAATATATACATTAAATGGATATACCCCATAGAGTTGTGACAAATTCGTTCATGTAAAGTACCCGCAAAGTCGACCACCATTGTCTTTTCTAGAAAAAGTATCTGAAAGTGGTGTGGTCGTCTGTATGGCTTGTTAAGATCTTTGTTAACATATCTGCAAAAACGTTCAGTTGTCTCGACTTGGAGACGCGTTTTTTTTTGTTTCTTTCTGTTGCGAAGGTGCATTGGGCATTTTGCTATTGTGACCATAGGAGTAGTCAGGGGTATAGGGGGCCATATCCCCCAAATTTTTAGAACATGTGGTTATTTTGTGCTTTGAGAGGCGGTATCCCAAGCAAAATAGCGTTGTTTGCCTAAAATCAAACACTTTGCCCGCCCAACATTTTTGGGCTTGCTACATACTACTGAGCGTGATCAGATCAAAGACAGAGGCATTCCTGATGGCAAGTGGAGGTGATAGTTTGCAGTATAATTTACCGGTTTTCTTAACCTGATTGATTGCTACTTGGATAGATATGATACTGCATTAAGCTGACGATTACATTTGTACAATGCTGCATTGAGGATTAAATATAAAATGTAATTCAATTTCCGTTACTGGCGAAAGTGAAAGTGCTGGTTATTGCAGGATATGATAAACCAACCTGCGAAAAAATACTACCAAGCAAGTCAACATTTTAACCAAGTCCAGGTACAACCTAAAATACAAACATGCATATAAAAGTGCGCTTCCTTTTTATAAAGCTTCTGCATGACATATAGAGGCTCGCATCTTCAGATTTCAGGACACACAAGTACGCATAGACAGATGAGGCAGAGTGCTGAAGCGTTTGCTTCGGCGAAATAATCCGTTCCAAACGCACACATCATTTCTATACCTATATCTCACTGAGGCAGTTACAGCACTTTTAAGTTGTCTCTATTTTCAACTGCATTTTTATTTACAAACAAGACATGTTACGTAAAATCAGGGTTGCGGAGTTGCGGGTATTTTACCTCCGACTCCGCAACCCAGGGGTGTCGTGGGGAGGGAACGCGTGGGAACGGCGTTCCCACACCATTTTACTGTTTTACTTTAAAATTAGTTCGTAGCTCTTTCAAAATGACTATTTTTTTGGGTGCGTTCCTACACCTTTTTTGTTGGTGCTACATACCTGCCACAACCCTGCGTAAAATGAGTCTTAATATGCGCTTGTCGCTTGGTAACTTACACTGGGCTAAGTAAAACGTCTTCTGTCCAAAACCTTTCCGTGTTCTCGTTTCCGATTGGTTCCTTGGCAGCACTCGTCGACGGAGATGGCCGTATTTTGAATCTACATATGCAGAACATTAACTCACGAAAACTGTCAAGAGTTCATAATTTTTATGAGGCATTCAAATAGTGGAAATCTTTTATCTACCGAGGTGTTGTTACAAGCTGAATTGATGCAAGGTCCGACGTGCAGGTGACGACAAAAGGTTTTCTACTTCCGTAACGTATAGCAGACGTCCAAATGGATGGCTGGGATATTTACCCTGAACGAAGCTTAAACAAACAATTCTACCTTACAATCCGACCACTTGCAGCAATCATCTGAACCACTTTTTGATGCTCACAGTCGTGCACATCCGTTCCGTTCACGCTGAATATGTAGTCTCCTTCTTCAATGCCAGCGTTCTTAGCTGGGCTGCCCGGCTTTGAAAACAAGAAACACAACCAACGTCTTTGCCAATACATCCCAAATGCAAGGGGAGGCTCCCAAAACGTCGTTACTAAACTTTGAAAATAACCGAGTGACACTTTTGTACACTTCAAAATCACTGAAGGTGGTAACAGGAAACAATAAAGAACACTCGCAACAGAAATGCATGAAAGGATCAACATTTATCTTTATAAAAGTACCAGACCTGAACGTGTTCGACGTAACATGGTCCATCGCCAGAAACTTGCATTCCCCATTGTTGATCCGGTTTCCTCACAATTTCTATTGTAACGCAGTCCATTTTGACGATAGTCTATCATGTAATAATACCCGTGAACTAAAATCACAGTATAATGGCCAAAAATCTATCGATGTTTTAAGTTACATCTAGTATAACGAACAGGTCAGAATGTTCATTACTTTGCAATGTTCCAGATCTTCCAAATCGATCAATCATATATCAATATAGTTAAAAAGCTCTCTCTATCGAAATTAATGCTTTCACAGCCAAGAATTCGCACTATGATCTCAACACAGTGTACATTTCGCCTACTACAGTAGGTAGGTATTATCAGCTAATAGAATATAGTAAAAAGATCAGACTTACCGATTGCAATGAGTAAAGTAGCCCACTCTCCTCATTCATTAAAAATATCCATTTTCTAGCCTTGTCCTTGTGCTATATTTAATAACAACTTCTACAACAAACCGCATGACTAAAGTTGCAGATCTGCGTGGTATCTGATGTACTGTATGTAATACAGTAACTGAATCAGAGAGTGTGAACTACTTTGATCAGCGTTTGTTGAATCACCTCATCTTACGCATGAATTAGTCATGAGGAAGTCATGCAGAGAAATAGAAACGAGCCGAAGAGAAAATTTCGGGGCTTGCTTTACTGAGTAACTTCTTTCAATAGAAAATTCAACTGACCTTTAGGAAAAAAATACTTTTGTTACCATTCCAGCTTTTGCGTGCACAGCTATTCAAACAGCTGATAGTGGTTGAACACTACTTTGAAAGATAAGTTTCTACTTAAAGAACATAAAGAAGCACCAAGAATAGTTTGTACCATATCCAAATGAGTCTCCTCGAGAACGCACTATTATTTTAGAAACGTACCTGCTGCAAGCCTTTCGTTTCTTTCAGCAGTGGTCAAACAAAACAGCCTGTGGGTTCACGAACATGCTGAAAAACCGCTTCACCTTGTATTAAAGCATCGTTGCCCAAGGGCGTGCTGTAGTCTGAAGAATCATAATTGATTTGCTTAGTGCTGCATTTCGCTTTTGTTACGGTTCCTCTGTTAAGGTGCAAGTTGCGGAAAAGACTAAAAAAGTGACTACTAAAGATATTCCACGGTGCAAGAAGCATTCATATGGCTATGCCACAACATCCCCTACAATGATTCTGCCCTATGACGCATCTTCCAACAGAAAAACATTGCAAATTCACGATGTGTAAACAGTCATCATCGCAACATCTCTCGCCACTGACATCTATCACCATGGCATAAACCGCCTCACTTTCGTATCATGATCATGACCACCGCCACCGCGGCCAGTGACTACAGTGTTCTGTTTGCCATGAATAGGCACAGTGGCGTAGCAAGAAGGAGGCCAGGGGGCCGCGGGCCCCGGGAGGCACTTTGCTGATCAAAATTTGATTTTTGAAAGGAGTTTAAAAGTTCTATTTTTTCGTTATGATTTTCAAATGAATTTTTAAAGTTTTAAAAGTTCTAACTCTTTTTACTTTTTTTGTTTAGAAGTCTAAAAGTGCCACAGTGTTTGTCTTGAAATTAGGGCTTTTTAACACACTTACTTGGAGGGCAATTGTCCCCAGTCCCTACACCTACCTCGCCAGACAAAACCATTTCCGCCATCTCGGTCAAAAGTCCTTGAACAAAGGAAGGAGATGACATTCGACCAGGGGCGCAACGAGGGTAAGGGGGCGTAACAAAATCTGATAAAGAGTTTTACACGAAATCACGGTAAATAGTCAAGGCTAGCTTAATCCTTTTTCTCGTATCGTTGGTTTCTCAATAACGCCCCACGGAACATTATAACATCACCTGACACCTAGACATTGGCAACGAAGATTTCGCTGGGGCGGCGATAGCTCGGTGGCAGAGTGTCCACCTCTCAATTGGAAGGTTGGGTGTNCGATTCNCCAACACTTCTGAGTGAATCACCGTAGCGCCCATGGGCAAGATCGTTCGCCTCAACTGCCTCGGTAAGNAGCATATTTCAGGCGTTGGCATATCGTTAATTGCCGTCGCCAAACTTATAAAAAAGAAACGTCTGTTGGCACATCTCATGCTATTTTTAATGCTCAGTGGGATATTTTCAATAAGTGCCATAAGCTGTAGCCTAGTCATTAGAGGTCTTATCAACATTAAATTTTGGCGATTGAAGTGCAGAACTCTGCACAGATAACCTTGCTAAGTTTAAATACAACGGCTGTTTTTCTACATGACGTAATGGTATCGGAAAATGACGTTCTTGAAGCGGGGTAGTGCAGTTGGGGTGTTTTCGTGGGTGACTTTGAGCTCAGATTGTTGGTTTGAACTGCGAGCAGGGCTGGATTTAACCTATAGGCTATATAGGTTTAAGTCTAGGGCCTCAAGATCCAAGGGGGCCTCCAACAAACTGTGGTACGCATAGAGTGAATGGCCGGTATATGATCCTTAAATCTAAATGATTTAGATTAAACTTCGTCAAAAATTTATGTCCTAATTATTATTCACTAAATTCAGTTTTATTCAACTTTCGTGGTGATAACGACAGAGTCTTCCAACGAGTTTCCATGAATCTCGATATAACGGTTGGTCAAGCCACATGCCAACTATTGGTCTATATATTCAAAGCACGCTGGCTGCGTCCTGCGTTTGCTGAATCGTACCGATTGTTACGTGTGACTCTATTAAAAGAACTTGTGACTGTTCATGTTTGAAATGCACTTGATCAGTAGCCCAACTGACGGGAGGCAGGGGTGCGAACCGCCCCCCTGCCAAGCTAAATGTAAAAACCGGGCCCCTACCTAGCTTGTACTTTGGTATTATTTACTATTCTTTTGGTTTCAGTAGATTGCTTTTTTTGCGTTTTCGGAGTGGTTTCCGGTGATTTCGGGTTTTTGTACAGCCGTTCAATACCGGATTTGCTGTTGTTTCTCAACTATTTTCTGAGTGTTAGCCAGTGGGTTTACTTCAGCTAAGTTTCCCCTGGCTCAAAACTCTAGTTACATCACCGCACTTGATCAAAGCAAGGTTGTACTGTAGATAAGAGCTATGTGTAGGGCTAGCAGCAGTATCCTACAATAAAAGCATAGTTGTTTCTTAGGTGACTGAGCAATACAGTAGTTTTGTCAGCGTTTGTATCGCGTAGCTCGATTGGTATATTGTGATTTCTTTCCATTGGAATTTTCTTCAGTAAAGTCACTCAGAAATCAGATTGCTATTGAATACTTGCGCACGTTTGTACTGCTTCCATGCTAAGCAAATCAGAGAAGATCTTGATGAGCTTGAATAGCAAGCAAAAGCCACTTTGCCAACTGGCAACCGCATAACTCTTCCCCGACGACACCGGAAACAGCAAAAAGATGACAAAAGCGCGTTTAGGTCTGATGCCATAGAATAGTGGTTCTTAGTTTATGCAACCACGTGAAGCCTTATTTCTCAGCTTGGTGGTCACTAACTGCCCAGGCGAAAGATCATTTTCAAGGTTCAAAAGAATTAAAAATGAATTAAAAGGTCGCANTGTTCCAGGAGAGGTTGTTCGCACNAAGCATTCAGTACATTAAAAGTGACAAACTNAGGCAAACAAATTGTAATGAATTCCTACATAATTTTGTTATGAAGAAGGCAGGACAAAACCTTTTTAACTGTTTGCTGTNTTATATTCAACCTTACTTGATTCGATGATTGTAGCTTTTTATTTCTTTTTACTTATTTCAATAATGACAGCATCAGCGCAATTTCAACCAGTCCAGTCGCCACGGTGGGCACTGGTGAGCTCAGCCCTTCCAAATTTAAATATGAAACAGTATAAATCAGTAAAGATTTTATCAAATTTTCAGAATGTCAAGTCCCCTTGCACAAATTTAAATCTCCTATTCAAGACTTTCCGGCGACGGTTGTGGTTTTTAAACTTAACATCTTTTCAAGCGACAGTTTAGTTGCGTTCGATTCTTACCAGTCTAAAAAAGTAAGAAGCACGCGAATCGTTAACCTAACTGTTACAACTATTTGGGTGCGTTTTACGTGACTTGTCTTGCTCGTGTGTGTGAGATTTTTACAGCCGTGGTAAGCGAGTTGCAACGTGGTCCTAATGTTGTGCTTTAAAGTCTTTATGCCGCCACACATACTATATAGTTGCTGTGTGTTCGTTTTTTTTAAAATACAGATAAGAAAAACAGATGTGATTCTTATAAAAAACGTAGGCCAAGTGTTATGTCAAATATTTCAATTGTGGCGATTTCGGTTGGTTTGCCT
>JGI24158J21664_10007169_pt1 | contig 14786 bp, 9 predicted proteins | sample Ectturendosymbi3_FD_21664 | JGI IMG/M metagenome (IMG submission 21664) | reverse complement strand
ACAACCTTTGTGTACATTCTGTTTGGAAGTGTGTGTTTAATGGTGAGTGGAGTGGTGGAGCCGTAAAATCACTCCGTTTCATGCAGTGAAAAGGTGCGGGGCAACCAATTGCGCATTGCACGATCTAACTAAAGCGACATTTGCTAAATGCGTCAATAGTTTTCTCGAAAGAAGAGATCCCACGCATGAAAAACGAAAACTAACATAATGAAGATCATAGCGCTTGCCTTCCCGACAAGTTTTTTGTCTGAAAAACCAGACTCGTCTGATATTTGCCATAAATTCCATGAAACTAAGGTGAAAGACTTCGTCGCGAGTCAACAGAATGGCTGCGGTTTGGCTTGAATTGAATACCTAGATCTTGTTCCTGCTTAGAATGCTCCATCGAGCGTTGGCCACTGATGTTGGCAGAAGTGTTTGTTTGCTGAAAGTTCCCGGTCTATAGACTCTGGATTGTGATGAACATGGGTCTGTGGCAAAAAAAGAATTGCCGGTGGCAATTTGACAAAATGTTGTGCGAAGAATTGGTTGCTCAATGCAATTGCTTTATTGCATCTTTACGCTATGCTTTATTCACTCAGATACACAAAAATCGACGACTTATCCAGATTTTTCGAAAAAAAGTAGATACCGGGTTGATCATAGTTTTTTTGCGGGTTGCGTGTGGTTCGCAGAATAACGATATTTACTTCTGCGTCAAAGGTATTGCATACTTACTGTTACTGTGCATCAACCGGTTTTTTATTTTTAATGAGTCAAGTCAAATAGAGAAATGAATTGTAAATTATGGTATAGTTCTGCTGTAAAATTTTCTATATGGACACACCCACGTGTTTGCCTGTTTAGAGTAGCGGTTCTCAACCTTTTGTTTATTATAACACCGTTTCGCTGTCCCTAAAACAGTTTCAGACCCCAATGGTTTGTCAGCGTTTACACAGCAATGTTCGCTGTATCAGATAGTAATATAGCACAGCACCTAACCTCAAATTGCAATTGTTCAGTGAACGGAATACTTCAAAAGTAGTTTTTAAACGAAAGGCCAGTTGGTTTAAATTTCACTTATTGCAAGTCAACTATCTGTTGTTGCAACCCCTGGCAGGTCTGACAAGTCGTGGTTGTGTTTTCCACTTTGATTTCATGCTCAAGAGTAGAAAAAACAGCTTCACAAAGGAATGTGGAAGCGCCTCAGGCACAGTGTTGGCGTTGTGGACAAGCCACGTGGAAGATGCTTTATATAACACAACTGCATTATATACCACTTTCAATTTGACAAAGCATTAGCTTACGTAAAATAGACTGATAAGAGTATAAACAATTAGATTGGCAATAGCTTGTGCAGACAGCTGCTAGATTAGACCCATATAGTTTTTATACTATAGTGACCCTTTATCATATTATGCCGTAACAATAACAGTACTGATAGGTTTGTCAGTTCTCGCCAAACCACTGTGTAAGATATGTCTTGATAGTGAAGGATGTATGATGATATGCACCACGGTACAGGAAGTGTTGCACGAATTAGCATTAAGCTTCATATTTTCCGCGATTTTACAATTTATTTTGTTACTCACCTGAAAGCAAAGCAATTCACACTTAGCAGTTAACACGCAGCCTACCAACCCACGTTTGACGCTTGTAATGCGCCCTGTGTATTTTTCATTCTGAGAGGAAATGACGTCGCGCCCATCGACCTGTGAGCGCTGGTTGACTGTCTCTGCAGTGTGCGTCTAGATGCGTCGTTTAACTCTGCGCAGTTATCAAAACAGCCAATGGTGACTAGTACTGGTTTCAAACTTTGGCAGTTGTTCGCTTACTGGGCCATGCATGTTAAAGCACAATGAACAGTGTCTTTCTTAACTATGTAGTAACACGCTGACAAATAACGTAGATATGATCCAGGGCCTTACTCGAGCAGCATGATTTTGCTGCAAGCATTTTCTGAGAAAGACGCCTACGATTTTTGTTTGTTCGTTTCTTGTTGGTCCATTAGTTATGCTCCAGAAATTGAGAAGCTTCAATCAAACACTCTTTAAACTACACATGTGTTTCGCAAGCAGCGTTTTTTTCTTCTAAGTCGTTTTTCGCTGACAATGATTGTTTGCGATGTAGGTGTCCTGTCGTACTTCACATTCCTTCGCGGTCTTTTCTTTCTTTCAATTCCGTCCTTCGTTCTGAACTTCGCGTTCATATCAGTTCCTCAATTGCTCGCCAACGAGACCCAGAGGCAACGAACTGTGACGAACATCACCTTCACTGGGGAGGAACTGCTCACAGGGGCTGTAAGTACCATTGCTGCTTCCACGTGCTGATGATTCTTTACCTACAACCCGTTTCTTTCTTTTCGCTGTGACTTTTTAATCATTTGTCCGAAATAGCTTTAAAATGTCTGTGATTTATTCGTTTACGGATGTTTTTTATGACTGAAAAAGGGATTGTGACCGAAGTGATTGAACATTTTTCGGTAATTTCAATAAATTTACAATAACCGCTAAAAAGTCCAGGCTCAAACGGTAACGTGCTTGTCTTTCATGCTTATGATGGACGTTTTTTAAAATTAGAGTTAATTTTGTTTAACAGATAATGCAAGTTAGCAAGTTTGGTTTTTAAAAGTACTATGGAAAAAAGTTCGATTTTGCTTGTCATCTTAAACACCGTTTTCATTAATTCTTGGACACTGAGGAAATCTACCAAACATGCCTGCATGGAAGACTTTCGGGCATCCGATATCATCTGATATTTGTTCAGTATGGCATCAGTAGTATGGGGAATGAGTGCCCTTGATTGAACTCCGCTTTGTTTTCAAATGATGCTGGATTTTTAAACGATGCAGTTGGGCTTCCGCTGTTTGAAACGTGATTGGAAATTATTCATATGCCATCTGATTTGACACCTTTCAAAGTGACAATTCCCTAATTACGTAATAAAACAAACAAAAAATGTACTGTACATTACGCATTTGCGTGTTTCTAACCTTTTGTTTGACAGGTGTGGTGCATGATTGATTTGTTTTCCATACTATTTTGTTCCGTTTATGCTTTATCAAACCATGACACTTAAACAGTCCATTCCACCACTGTCATTGGTTTTAATTTTTCTTTGTGGAAAAACAGTTTGATATTTGCTGAGTGTTTCACCACCGATAAGATGACATGAAGCAATCGAGGTTTTGGTGTTTAACAGAACTGGTTGAGCGAAACGATCATGTATTACGGGTTTTACACGAATGGTGACATTGAGAAGATCCCCGGTTCGAAATACGACATGCCTCTTGCTTATCTATTAGCTACTGCCGGATATTTCCTCCTGTGCCTCATAATTTTGGTTAAAACGTAAGTGAATGTTACCTGCTTTACGGAAACAAGATGCCTTCGTAGAAATGAACAGACGTGTTTATTGTTTGCAATTGCCAGCTACGTTACGCGTAAGCGTCGTTAACGACCTACAAACGATTTTTGATAATACATGTAAACTACCTACATTTTTATACGACGCTCCAGTTCCCCACCATGGAGTTCAGTGCCGGTTGATTTGTTATTGAACTACCAAAGCGTCCACCTAACAAACCTCGTCGGTCAGCCAACTGCGGCAAATCTTGTATTTGCGCGGTTTAAAACTGTTTGCTGGCGGCATTCCCGCGTCACAAACCATTTTGTATGTTTTTTTCAAGAGTAAGAACATTTTTGTGTATTGTTTTGTCAGGGCCGTCGCCAGCGGGGGGACCAGTGGTGCCCGGCCCCCCCATTTAAAATCGGTGACCCCCATTTCACTTTTGGCCCCCTGGTTGCTGCATACATCCAATACTGTATTTTTAAATGTGGCCCCCTCTTCTGGTTTTTGGCCCCTCCTAGTTTTTGGCCCCCCTGCTGCTACATCCTGGCGACAGGACTGAGTTTTGTGCGTATCGGATTCTTTGGCGTATATTGTACCACCTTAAAGTTATCGATAAAATGCCCTCGAGTAAAATGCGTTAAAGCACCCTGACAAAAGCTTGAATTTGATGATCGCTTATTCAACATAGTTCAGTCAACTATAGTTTTTTGACATGACTTCGTGGATATCTGACTTCATGGATAACATGGTTTCGTGGATATCTTTTGTTTGTTTTTTCATCTCTAGAACGGCGACCAGTTTCCGTCGCAGCTACATCGACACCCTGCAAGACTACAACAACTTCACCAGCAGGATCTTCTGTTCTTGGGACTTTGGCATCATGTCGCACACAGCTGCCAAGCTCCGGCATCGAACCATCACCACTGAGCTCAAGGTGATGCGTCTGCTGTTTGTCTTGTTTTTGTTTAAAGCAATAAACGTTAATTTGAAACGAAACGAGAGTAGGCCTTGTTCGGAAAGACAAATACTCTGACAGTTACGTCACAATACTGTTTTGAGGCACGAAACATCTATTCCGGGTCCTCCGATAGCTTGGTGGCCATGTGCTCTTTCAAGTGTGAAGGAAGGTTACCAATTCATGGCCATTCAGTGCAGAAAAACGTTTTGGACAAGAGCGCTGACTTGAACCTCCTTCCGCCAATGGCTTATTTCAGGCTTTGAACTGTGAATCATCACTGTTCGAGGCAAATGAAAAACTTTTCTTTGTTTACAATTAAAAGTGAGTCCAACTGTATTCAACAATGTACAACCGTATGCTGCTCTATTGACTAATCTGTGTGGCAGTGATGTATTATTTATCGCCTGATTTTTTTATTTGAATAATAGAAAATTTATGAGTGTCACTCGCAAACTCATCAGCCGAAAATCCGCAATGAAATCTGCACTTCGGCCGCCTCCCCTCCCCCATAAACTGTCTGAACTTTACTTTCCGCGGCAGGAAATCCTGGCCGAGCGACAACGCAAGACCGAAAGCAGGTCTTTCAACGAGAAGCTTAAAATGTTCGCTCTGCGTTTATTCAACTGGACTATATGTTTGGGACTGATCGGCGGGAGCATGGCGCTGGTCTACTACGTCAACTATTCCTTCCTGGGAAAGATCAAGGTATGTCTAAATGTTTGGTGCCGGAAACCCGAAATCACGAAGTTGTTGGTGGTTTCCGAAATAATTTCCGCATCTGTTTGTGCAATATGTGTGCAGCGGTAGTTTCGTTCAAGGATTTGCGAAGTGCTGAGTGTTTAACATTTTTCCTTATTTTTACAGCTTTTCATCGTCTCTGAGGATCTAACTAGCTCTTTGTAATATTTTTCAGTGAATGCGTGCCGCTGTTGTGCCATGAGGTTTAGTGTGATGGTCAATGATTTTAAAACGCAGCAAAACAGTAATTTGACAACATATTTGCAAAACACAGCAAAACACTAATTTGACAACATTTTTTTAAAACACAGCAAAACAGTAATTTGACGTAACGGCAACATTTTTTTAACGTTTCAGACAAACCTGTCAAACGTAATCATCCTGAAAGACATCTTCCTGGCACTGATCGTATCCGCCATCAACCTGATAATCCCCGTCCTCACCAACGTCATCACCTTGTACGAAGGATACAAGTACCCGAGGCATCAGATCTACATTGCTGTGCTCAGGTAAGGCTTCTCTGTCAACAGGCGAACCTGTCAAACGATAAATCTGAAGTGTTTGCGCAGTCGGTGTGTACTCATGCTTACGAGGAAAAGAGCGTATTATCCTGGCAGAACAAACCATCCCAGCGCAGTAGCGTCTTGTGCTGTTGGTATTTGGTGCCTGTTGTATGTGTTGCGTCAGCTCTCTAGTTCCGTTGCTGTCAACGACTCACACAACTAAGACCTTCCAGTTCCTGACTCTTAACACGATTTTTTTTCAAGCTTTGCAAAGCTGTTTTTTTTTTTTCGCTGAGACATTTCGGTCATTTTTTGCTGAGGCATTTTGGTCACTCTGACATTTCGGTCATTTGTCTCACAATTGTATCAAAACTCGCCATAGCAGTGTTTTTCAGCCCATATTTTCAGAATGAGAAACTCTGACCGAAATGACTTTGTTCGGTCATTTCACAATCATTTCGGTCTAAGACCAAAAAAGCCAGTTGTAAAGCAATAAAATTAAGAATCAAAGCATTCACTTTTTTCCGGTGTCAGTCACAGAATAGGCACGAATGACTTCTTGCGATTTTTCGCAATCTCACCACTTGTCTGTTCAAAGTGCGTTACTTTTCCACAAGTTCTCACGCCGGCGATCTGTGATTTGTTTTTACAGCAGTTGTGATTTACTGGCTAAACGACCAGCTAAGCCTTCGAACCGGAGGCCCAGTAAGTGTTTACCCCACCGCGTGTACGCATTACGTCATGGTCATGCCAAAACTGTTGTCATCGCGGTGTTGCGTGCTGTTGTTGGATTGCTTGTGTGTTGTTTCGGTGACTGCGCACGCTGTTGTCATGGCGATCAGTTCAAAATATGCTTTACCACCGCGAAAAAAAACTACAGCAAGCAGTTGATATTCGAACTGATCTCTATTTCAGAGACCGAACTTTGGAAATCTCGGTGCTGAAAAATCCGTGTTTTTGAAAACGAATTTGATGCATAAGATGAGAAACCTTTTGCTACTTTTTTAACTCATGGAAGCATTACTGTATAGGTCTCTCTGTAACTTAATAACTGTGTCCATAAGTAACCGACGCTTGTATCAATACATTTCATTATTTCTTGAAACACGCGGTACTGTTGGGAATAAAAGAAACAAATAGAAAAATCGTATCTGGCAACGAAGACAAAAGCGTCTAATTATTCTGCGATCTAGAGCGGTGGCGACGTTTACGTGATTTATACCCCTGGTGCTCGTCCCCCCACGTGATCGAGCATCATTGATTTGTAACATTCTCTAACATTTTCCGGACGATCTTTTTCAAGTTTGAAAACCTTTTGCAAAAATCAAACGAAGCTGGTTACGCTCCAATGAGCAGTGAACAACCTACGAATGCCGAAAAAAGTGATAAAATTGTTGGAAAAGTGGGATGGAAAACGTAAGAATGAGGAAGGTTTATTTACGAAACCTGAAAATGTTTTTTCATGAATTTTGTAAAGCTGAAGCCATCTCCACAAAACCCCACTAAGAACGTTGCTTGTACCGAAAACTCACTAATTTTCACTCATGTTCATGACAAGTTTACTCCATCGTCCTACCTTTTACTTTCATTGCATGCCACACACGCGTTTTAATGTTGTTATAAAAATTATTTTTGTCAACTTCATTAATTGTGTATAACGCATCGACATTTATCTTAACTGCGTAGCATGTACTTGTTGTTGTATCCAATTGTGTCTATTTTCCTGTTGTATATGTTGGAAAGAATCGTATGCCAGCAGGAGATTTTGATACTTAAGTGGATTGGACTCATAGCTGAGCATTGAAAACGTGACTACTAATAACTGCTGCCTAGCGTTTCACTGCGCAGCCTTTTTTAATAATGAACTCCAGTTAAGTTTTGCGTTCTAAGTTTATTCACATTTCTTTCTGCTTTCAACAGTGGACAGTAAGCTGATGGTAAACTAATGGCTTGCTCGGCTGGACTTTAATAACTACTGTTTTTTTTCTAATTAACTGACTGACATTAACCACCGAATGTAATTAACGTTGATACTACTATCATTTTTTTCGTAGAAACTTTATGTTGAAAATGGGTCTTCTCGCTGTGCTTTGCGCTTTCTGGACGTATGGTGATTTGAGGAACAATTACTTCAACGGATCAGTGAGTTTTGATATTAACTTATTATAACTGCTTGTTTCGATATTTTATTTTGTGTAAAGTTTTGTAGATACTAATAACTGCTGTCAGTTATTTGCTGTGGTTCTGCATTAGATAACGTACTTTCATTGTGACGAAGCTGTATCTTCAAGTAGAGTTGCTACGCGTCTATTCTTAATAGCTCCACCGCTTATCAATGAATAGAAACAACCTAGTAGGTGGTTTAGTTTCAGTAAAAATCTGCTGATATCCTGAATTTTCACTTTTCCTGCCCTGCTGTTGTCGACCCTATATGTTTTTCACTGAAAAGCGGATGATGCGGTGAAAACAATAGCAAAGTGATTTTCGTTTATCTCTTAAGAAGTTGAAAACGCAGCGCCCGAGCTTTCTGGTTTTTGCATTTCAGTGAGATCATCATTCAGTTTTAACCCCTCAGTCTTGTTGAAGTTCATCACTTCCCGGTAGTTGACTTTGCGTATATTTGCGTAGGTTAAAACTAAAACCGCTTTAAGCCACGTGCACTTCAATAAACGTTCGTACGTGACGGAATATCTGTTACAGTGAATGTTATAAATAACTGCTATCGTGCACGTTACCTTGAAAACACATATTTGAAATGACTGCTGTAGTGAAGGTCATATATCGGCACCTGACTTCATGCATGCTCTCCTGTGTGTTCTACTTCATCCTGATCTTCAATTTGCAGAACTGTTGGGAGACACAAGTCGGCCAGGAAGTCTACAGGTTGGTCGTGATCGACTTCCTCTTTTCCATCATCTTCGCTACTTTCTGTGCCGAGTTCCTAAGGAGGTAGCACTGATGACGTAGTGTGAGCTGGATCTTGAGCATGTCAAATATTGCTTAATTCAACATGCTTTTGTGCAGAACCCTTTCCTCGTTTTGTTGTAAAAAGTTACCCCCACCTGAATTCTCCATCGTCAACAACGTCATGGACTTGATATACGGCCAAGCGTTATGTTGGTACGTATTGCCTTTTGTGAAAGATTTCGAAATAGACATGATATACAATGCAGCAGCTTTGGGTGCCAGCTATTAAGTTTTCTGTTTGATTGTGACGTTTGTTACGTGGCGGAGCAAACTTCATACGTCATTGTAGAAAGCTGTGACGGTCGGGAGTATGGCGTGCTTGAATTGGTCGTAGATAAGATTTTATTTTGGTGATCGTAGTCAGTTCTGCTTTTTTTTAATAGCACACATATCAGGCTTAAGGATTTTAGGATTACAGGGTATTTCTGAACTGTTAAAATATTTTCTATGCTTTGTCGCTGAGGTCTACGCTGGAAAATAAATTCAATGACACGTTTTTGGTAAATACTTAAAAAATTATTGTTTTTTTTTTTGCAAGAATATCGAAAACAGAATGCAGTCATGCAATCAATGTTGGATATAGTTTCTGTAGAGCTTAAATGGTGATACGTTTGTCTAAAGAGCGGCCGTCACCTCAACCGTTTAAAGTGAGGAAAATGAATTCAAACGAATGAAGTGATATATTATGATACTACATTTTATCCTTTTCTTTTGCGTTGATGCTACATTTTTTATATTTCTTGTGTTCGACAGTAACAATTTTATCTTTTTGTTTTGCAGGATCGGAGTTTATTTCTGCCCACTGCTCGCCTTGATTGTCATCGTGAAATACTTCCTCATGTTCTACATTAAAAAGGTCAGATGCCACTTTACACGCGCTTCGGAAAGGTTGTATGAATTGTTGTTTCTTCGACAGCCATTATCAGATCGATTCCAGTTAAAACCGAACATCCTGCCGTTCAGATATCAGTACATTGTTTATCAATATAATTAGTGTGTGAACGCTTAACTGCAACACAGGGTTTCCCAACCTGTGGGTCACGGAAGACTCTTTGATGGGTCACGGCCTTCTGTTGTTAAAATTGAGTACGTTTGACAAGATTTTAGCAAATTGAGTACGTTTAGCAAGATTTTAGCAAATTGAGTACGTTTAGCAAGATTAACCTCGAACAGAGCGGCTCTTGTTGCCATGAAAACAAATCTAGAAACAGGCTTAATGTGGTAGATGACTTGATCTGTGCATTATGATGTATTGAGCCTCGAAGATTTATTCTTTCTAACAACAAACAGGCTCAGCCTTCGCATTGATTGTAGCGCACGTTGAAAGTATTAAATGTTGTTTTTACTTGTTTTCATTTCTTCTGTTCTGTGCGTGTGCAACAGTTGTTGCATTGAAGAAGTTGTAGGCCATGGACTCATGTTTGTTTATTAATTGGGTCACATGCTTGCAAAGGTCGAGACACCCTGCTGTAACATATTGCATAAAACCTCTGAAGCCTTGTCTGGAACAGGCTGAAAATGTATTGAACGATGCATGGAAATCCACCGGGTCAACTTGTCCCGAGGCGTGAACTTGCTCGACGATTAAATTTGTTTTTTGAAACTGGATGGCTTAAATGAAGCAGCCATTTCAAATGCAATTACCTACCTACGGCGTCTGCCGCATTCTTTGCAGTTAAATGAATTCTCGACGCAAATAAATTGCTTTTATGATTTCCCTCGTGCGTTAATGGCGGGACCGATGGGCAGCTAAAGGTGTCGGGAAAAATCCAGCGCGTTTTGTACAGCAGCCTTTCTGTCTTGGTCGTTAACATATGAGCAATTTAAATTTTTTAATTTATTTGCTTTCTTTTTGCAAACCCCTTCATTGCTTGAACCAGTTATCTGTTGTTTTTCAACGGAATTCCGAAACAATGGCCGATGCCTGATTGTTACGTCACTATCTGCTGTGAAACAAATTTCGAAAATCTAATAGAAGCACACGACATAGCTATGACTCTGCATTAAGTAGATTGCCTGTAACTCAAGAGGAACCGCCACCTCAACGAAGTTATTATGAATTGCAGTCTTCCTTCATGTTTCCAGAAACCCTATTCATTCTCTTCCCGCCAACCCGTAATTCCCAGTTGTGTTGTATTCAAGTTTTAGCGCTTCTTAATTCAGTGCCGGTAATGCTTTGAACTAACCATGTTAGTTCGAAAAGCTGTTTGCCTTGATGTGCAGCTCGGACCTTAGCAGTTATGTAAAATGAGTATTTAACGTGTGTTGCAACCTCTCCGCTTGCGTTGCGCTGAACGCGCGGTTCACCACGAACGGAATTTGCGCGAAGAACAACACCCATATATGCGTGTCGCAAACAAACAATAATAGAGTAATCTCGTCGGGTGAACTTTATTGTTGCTTGCTGCCACAGTGCGAAGCTCGCGAACATGCCGCTCGGGATTTCTGATCGCAACAGGTGCAATATGAAGGTTCAGCACTGCGGTGTTTTTGGAGACAAAACATTTTTTTTCTCATATTTTTGAGAAGTCAAATTAAATTATAAAACGTGCCCTCAAGTTTCTGCTTTTGTTGCCGACCACATTCTATTGCTAAAACTGAGATCCTGTCTTGATGAACATTAACATCCTTTATCTCTGGCATGAAGTAACCCTGTTTCAGTTCTTAGAAAGTCTGTGTTGGAACTTTTATTTGACTGCATGCGATTCAACCACCTGTGAAATCATTAACTGTATGTCTGCATAGTGACGTGGCTGGGTCAGTCCCGGTGGAAAGTTGATTCAGGGATAACAACACCAGTGCAGGTGCAGAATAAATAGACTGTCCACTGCACGGAAAATTAATTTGTAACTCATATGTTTGTTAGGTCTTAGTATCTACAGCATTGCAGGCATGGGCGTCGGAATGGGTGGGGGGTCATGGAATTTGATGTTTTTCTTTTTAGATTTTAAGAGAAAATGCTTTTTTCTGAGCTTTGGACTTGGTAAAATGAAATTTAACATTTTAACTCTACTCTGGACAAAAACGTTTTGGCCACACTCAGAAAAATCCATTATAACCCCCCCTCCTGGAAAAATCCCTTTCCGACGCCCATGTTTGCATATTTTTGATATGTTCAATAAAATAGCCAATCATTGGGAAAAAACGTGGCATCGCGCCGTTTTGTTCATTGAAATTTCCTTTCTGTCGTGCATTTTACCAATTTTGATCATTATCTTCGTTCTTCATATCGATTCTTTTTTTGTCTTGCGTGGGTAGATCAGCGTCATTCAAAACTGCGAGCCGTCGGCGAAACGATGGAGGGCATCGCACACTCGAACCCTCTTCAACTTCCTCCTCCTGTTAAGCTTCCTGCTATCCGCCATTTTCCTCGGTGTCGTCGTCTTCATGTAAGCGCTGTGTTGTTGTGCTTTTGTCGACGTCACACTAGTCTTTGTGTCGTCAACAACTAAGGAGAAATCTTGTACGTGGCTGGGTTGATGATTCATACGTATTCTCACATCGTTTAATGCTGTGAAACGTCTGCGGCGCTGCTCGCTGTGAACGCCAATGTTTGAAGCTAACAACAGTTGTTTTGAAATGGACCACGTCCACAGATAAACACAATGGCGCATACAGGCCATTATTTAGTCATTATTGTTTGAATGAGAACTGCTCCTGAAACACTTTATTGTAACTCTACTACGTTCTCCTAATTATGAAATGACCCTATCACACTACACAACTTTAAATTAAACAGATCAACATATGAATCTAATTATCACAGGGCGCAACGTTTCGCTAAATAAATTAATGCAAAGGTCACTGTAGGTTTTCTATCATTCTGCCGCACGCCATGTTTCTTCATTGAAGTTTTCTATGATACTGATCATTGTTTCAGGCTGTTTTTGCTTTCTTGCTTATTATCAGAGCTGTTGCTGTTACTACGTTTATCAGTTTCTCGTGTTGAAGTTTTTTTTTTTCTTGCATCCACTCATTACAGCCGAGCACGTGGCTGGGCCGCGAATGCCGGTACGGTTTTTCAAGTCTTCGCTATGATCCGACCGGGAATCGAACCCAGCCTACCGGCTTTCATGACGCATGCTAAACCTACTGTATCACCAAGCTGCTATTGTGACACTGACATGTATGATTTTAGATCTAAATAGGGAGGATAGCTAAAGGCTTAGCGTGTTTGTTTTTAGCCTGTTTTTGACCGTTGCTGTTTGTTCAACACCGTATGCCTGAGTACAAGTGTAAACAGTCCTAACAGATGTTAAAGGCGGGTGACAGGTGATACGCTGCCTGAATGTCCACCGAATGTCAGGCTAACGTGAGAAAATAGGCAGAAAATGAATACTAGTGAACTTTTCGATTACATCAAAATGTATGTTTAAAGATAGGTGGTGAATTGATAAATACTTTCGACATAAATAAAGCGTAACAAGCGGCCATTCTTGAACTGCAAGAAGTCGATTTGTGTTTTGCATCGGGTAGTTTCGCTTTGCGTAGCTTCTACCATGCGTAAACGGTTATATTTTATGAGTATTCGCACAGCGTGCATTGTCTGCGTCATGTGCATGCGTCACGACTTCACAAGTTCAGAACGTGTCTGGGGGGCGTAGCCTCGAGCAGCTCGCCTTACTAGGTATTTTTCACATGATAGAACAAGGAGAAAATAATTAAAACCATTCGTGTATCTTCAGTTTCATGATGTACTTCTAGCACAATTGTATAGTCGGAAAAAATGACCGAACTTGCACGTGGCTTGCATCTGTCTCGTGCTGTACAATAGAAGCAGTTTGATAAACCACATTGGTTCCAGCCCATGTCGAATTTAGTAACGGCGGCGGTTGGACGAGTGGCATCAATCATTTAATTACTAAGCAACTCGAGCTCTTTAGCTTTTACCTCATTTTGTCCACCGCTTCATTGTGCAATGTAGACTCGACACACGCCTCGACTGCAGTGACCAAACCTCTGACTCAAGAACCTGCAAGACCCAGACGTGAATATTGGGCGAAATGAGATAAAGATACGAATATACGTTTGAAAACAACCCGTTATGTCGTAACAAACCTTTGTCCGCTTGAATACACAGCTGAAATAAAAGCGAACGGGTTTATCAAGCGCAGTCTGGATTTATTCGGAACAGGATTTTTCGTCTGGCCGTTTCGGTCCTGGGACTTTTCGGTCTTGGTCGTTCCGGTCACGAGACATTTCGGTCAGACTATGAAATCTTGCAGAAATCGTACATGTTGACTTTTTAATGCAAATGTAGTTAAATCAACGACAGGTTTTATTAAAAAAACTACCAACATGATCCAAGATGCAACAGTTAATCCGGGGGCTATGGCCCACCCAAGCCACCCCTTAGAATCGCCACTGGGTATAACACCGGCTAGCTTGACATTTTGCCTGCTTATATATTTAAATAAAGAAATATAATCAGTTGTTTATGTACAGAAATGCCGTGACCGAAATGGCCAGACCGAAAAGTCGCGTACCCGTATTTATTAACTGGGTACTTTGTAATGCATTTTTATGGAAACTTTCCGTCCATAGCCATATCGCATTTAATAGACAGCTGCAAGACTCGCCACCAGTCACTGCGAAAGCAGCTGCACGGGCCACGGCGCAAGTAAAGAGCGCCGCATACCACTCGTGGCACTCCGAAAGGAGTGGAGCAAGTCGTATAAACAAAACTGAACTGTTGCTATCCGTTTATATGTATTTTGGGGGGTTGCTATTACATATCCATCTGCGTGCTGCATCCAATTCACTTTCTTTTAACCAACCATTTGCATGAATCTTAGAAATTTTCTGAGGAAAAAACAAGTCTTAAAACATTTCTGGATGTACCCCTCAAACTTTCTTATGTATATTTAACGTGAGTCAATCGTTGTTCCAGAGAAACACCATCTGTCAGCTGCGGACCATACATAGGCATGAATCGCAGTTATGACGTCATAGTGGCCGAATTCTCGATGCTGTCTCAGTTCCAGTCCTCTGGTTGGTTTGCAAGCATCATGAACGTCATCGTCAGTGTCTGGTTCTTGTACGGGGTTGTGGTAGTGCTGACGTAAGTGTGTTGTGCTGTGATGACGTAAGTGTGCTGTGGTAGTGTTGACGTAAATGTGCAAGTCTTTGTGCGAAAACTAAATTTGTGCGCGTTCTATCGTCTGAAATTTACAATGTGTTATTTAAAAAATAGTGCAACAAAAACCGCCTTGAGCTTTTCAGCCGGCTGTTTGAGGAATCTCCTGCCTAGTTTTGCTCCCATCTCCTTGCAATGATTCAGCTTGTACGTA